>Ga0209824_10001790_pt1 | contig 11636 bp, 11 predicted proteins | sample VDWuncwatermetaG_FD_184124 | JGI IMG/M metagenome (GOLD analysis project Ga0209824, IMG submission 184124) | Wastewater microbial communities from Netherlands to study Microbial Dark Matter (Phase II) - VDW unchlorinated drinking water (SPAdes)... ...
GGTCCCCACGGGCAGCCGCCGCTACTCCTAAAACATTATCGAGGCTCATGATCAGGTCCGCCACAACAATGACCCAGATCGACTCCCACAGCGTAGTCCCGTGCCGCACTTTCTGGTTTTCTTCTCCCCCTCCTTGACGGACCAGCTTGATAGCAATCCAGATTAGGATTAGCCCTCCAACCGCTTCGAGAAAGGGGATCCGCAGCAGCTGCGAGATGATGGCGATAAAGATAAGCCGGAGAGCCACTGCGCCGAATGTTCCGCCGAGCCGACCAACGAACTGCTGCCGTGGCGGGAGGGTGCGGACCGCCATGGCGATGACAAGGGCGTTGTCGCCGGCCAGGCTCAGGTCGATAAGGACAATGCCGAGCCAGCGGGCCCAAAACTCAGGATTCAACAGAAAGTCCATAGTCCTTCCCGATGTCTATTGACAGCGCAGGGTTACTCATAGCCAAAAAATTGCTTCATTGCCAGAAAAAAAAGGGGCTAGTCTGAAACTAGCCCCCCTGGAACTGGTGGAGCCGAGGGGAGTCGAACCCCCGGCCTTCGCGTTGCGAACGCGACGCTCTCCCAACTGAGCTACGGCCCCGCAAATTACTTTTTATTGATTATGCTTCGCAGATACTCCCTGAGTTGTCCCTCGAGATCCGGTCTTTTCAGAGCGAAGGCGACTGTCGCCCGGACAAAGCCCAACTTGTCGCCGATATCGTAGTGCTCTCCCTCAAATTCGTAGCCGTAAACTTTCCTCGCGCGCGCGAGCGCGGCGATTCCATCGGTAAGCTGGATCTCCCCTCCTCTTCCGGGAGTCACCTTCTCCAAGAGCGAGAATATCTCGGGCTGGAGAATATAGCGCCCGATAATGGCCAGGCGGGAAGGCGTCTCTTTAGGATGCGGTTTCTCCACCATGTTTTCCACTTCATAAAGCCTGTTGTTAAGCTGTTTTCCCTGAACGATGCCGTACCTCTGGACCTCGTGGTCCGGGACCCGCCGCAAGGCTATCACGGACTCTTTTTTTTCTTCGAAAATTTCTAGGAGCTGGCGTATGCAAGGCAGGGCGCCGTCAATCAAATCATCCGACAAGAGCACGGCAAAAGGTTCGTTTCCCACCAAGTCCCGCGCGCAAAAGATCGCGTGCCCCAAACCCAACGGCTTTTTCTGTCTTACGGACACCACTTCAATCATCTCAGCGATTTGCCGAAGGCTCTTGAGTATTTCTTTCTGGCCTCTTTTCTCCAGCACCTGCTCCAATTCCGGACTCTCGTCGAAATGGTCCTCGATGCCGTCCTTCCCTCTTCCCGTAACGAAGATAACCTCGGAAATTCCCGAATCCACTGCTTCCTGGACGACATACTGGATGGCTGGGACGTCCACGATCGGCAACAGCTCCTTGGGGACCGTTTTGGTAGCCGGAAGAAAGCGAGTGCCCAAGCCCGCGACTGGGATGACAGCCTTTTTGATCTTCATGCGAAAGGAGGACGACTAGACGAGACGCCGGTCTTTTCTCTCTTGGACTTCCTGGATTGATTTGCAGTCTATGCAGAGGGTGGTTACAGGACGGGCCTTCAAACGGGCGATGCCGATCTTTTCGCCGCACGATTCGCAAATCCCGTATGCTCCCTCTTCCAACCGCCTCAGGGCCTCTTGGATCTTGAAAATGAGCTTGCGCTCCCGATCGCGGATGCGGAGAGTAAAATTACGGTCGGCCTCCAGAGAAGCCCGGTCCGTGGGGTCCGGAAAATTTTCTTCTTCGTCCATCCCCTCGACCGTCTTATCGGCCTCAGAGAGAAGCTCCTGTATCCGCCGATTCAAAAGCCCGCGGAAAAAATTGACTTCCTTCTGATTCACGAAATACCTTCTAGCGAGAAACCCGAAACAAACTTTATAACATTAAAAGGTGGTCATGTAAAATCATTGCATTGGGCATCACTCCCCAATGATCAGGGCGGTAAAGCCCATGATCTTAGTCTCCGGCCATTGCCAGCCATTCTTTGGCAGTCCCGCCTTGAGACATGTCTGATCTAGAAAAGTTTCCATGTCCCAACCGTATTGGATGGCTACTTGCGGAAGCAGGACCCCTCGGCTCCCGCCGCTCGTTATGTGAAGGCCGTGTTTTCCAATCTCCAGGGAGAGCGGGTCGCGCACTACCTCGAGCGGCGACAGGACCGAGATTTCAATGCCAATCTCCGGAAACTCTTTAGCGCTTATCGGGGAAACACGGTGGTCGCGCGAGGCGGCTGCCTCCGTCATCTCGGTTACGATCTGATAAAGGGGACGCGTCGGGAAGCAGGTCCCAACACATCCCCTTAGCTCCCTTCCTTTGTGGAGACTGACAAAGGCGCCGTGGCAGGTGGTTAGAAGATGGGGATCCTCGATCTTTTCCTGCCGCTCCTTGCCGAGCACGAAACTCTCCAGGGTTAGGCGCGCGAGGTTGAGGAGCCTCTTTTGGGAAGCGGGAGGAATATAGATGACTTCCATCTCCTTTCCTCCAAAAACAGCTTGAGTTTATCTCCGTTAATCGGAGTTTACAAGGAGATGTTTTTCTCGGTCATCGCACAGAAAGCTAAAAGATCCAGAGTCTCTCAGCAGGCACGAAGAGCCAGCAGTCTCTCTGAGGCAAGGGCTCTTGACCCCAAGCCCGCAGCTTGAGGTCGCCGGCTGCGAAGAGATATTCCCAGCGCTCCCCCAGGTAGAAGGCGGATCTCAATTGCATTCTGAGGTGGTTCCGGCCGGGCCCTTCAACCACCCGCACCTGCTCCACATGGATCAGGGCTGTGGCATCGTCCGCCTGTTTTTTAGGAACGCGCAACTGCCCCCACAGGCTCCATCCGTTGCCCTCAAGGCACCCCTGTTCTCCCTGGATCTCTGTTAGTTTGCCTTCCAGCCGGTTGTTGCTCCCCATGAACTCGGCGACGAAGCGGTTGGCCGGCTGGGCGTAGATCTGCTCTGGCGTACCCTCTTGCTGTATCTGGCCGTCCTCCAGAAGAAGGATGCGGTCGGCAATAGCCAGCGCCTCGATCTGGTCATGGGTAACATAGAGGGCGCTTGATTTTGTCTGTTTAATGAGTTCGCGCAGCCAGGCGCGCGCCTCCTCGCGAAGTTTGGCGTCCAGATTGGAAAGCGGCTCATCCAGCAGGAGAACCGGAGGACTGTAAACCAGCGCCCGGGCCAAGGCCACCCGTTGCTGTTGCCCGCCGGAGAGCTGGTGAGGATAGCGACCCGCCATCTCCTTAAGGCCGAGCTGTTCCAGCACCTCTCCCACTCTGCGCCGCATCTCTTTTTCCTCTACCCGTCTGAGTCTTAGGCCGTAGGCTACATTTTCATAGACCGTCCGGTGGGGCCAAATCGCATAAGACTGGAAGACCAGTCCCAGGCCTCGACGCTCAGCAGGCACTTCGAATTGTGAGGCGGCATCAAAGATCACCTTTCCCCCCAGCTCGATCCTTCCCGCGTCCGGTCGTTCCAGACCGGCCACGGAACGGAGAAGAGTAGTCTTGCCGCTACCTGATGGACCTAGCAGGGCCAGGATCTCTCCCTGGTTCAGATGGAATGAAACTCCGCGTAGAACCGCCGTTTGGCCCAACCGTTTTTGAATATTCTCTACCACCAGCTCAGGCATCGAGTCTCACCCCCAGACGGAGCGCGAAAAAAAGCGCTAGGCCGACAATCGCGACCTCGACCACCGAAAGGGCGGCGATCAGGTCCAGCGCACCGGTACCCCAAAGCGAAACAATCAGCGAGCCAATGACTTCAGTTCCCGGCCCAAGGAGATAGACCCCGGTGGAGTACTCTCGCACGAACATCATGAAGATGAGCAACCAGCTCCCCAGCAGGCCGAAGCGGATGAGAGGCAAGGTGACATCGCGATAGATCAGTCCCTGGGACGCGCCGGTCACTCGTGCAGCCTCCTCAAGCTCCGGGGCGACCTGCAACAAGGCCGCCGAGATCAGTTTAAGGCCGTAGGCGAGCCACACCACGGTATAGGCAAGCCAGAGACTGACAAGTGTGCTGCGCAGCGGAGAGAGCGGTTTGAAAAAGAGAAATACCCAGAAAAAAGCTAACCCGACCACAAGTCCCGGAAGGGCCCGGGGGACAAGAACCAGATAATCCGTCAGAGATACTACAGGACTCTGCCAACGGTGGCTGGATAGGGCAATCGCCGCGTAAGCAGCGACCGCCAGTGCGCCACCCAAGCCGCCGATGAGCAATGTATTGATGATGCCGCGCACCAAATTCGGGTAGCCTACAAGCCTACGGAAGTGGTCCAGGGTCAGCACCTCGGTCAGCGAAACCCCCTCACCCCAATAGCGCACCACAGAGCGCAAAGCCACTCCGGCGAGGGGCAAAACCACTACCCCCAAAAGCCATAAAAGCACCAGGGCGAGCATAGGCCAGCGCAGTTCTCCCAAGGGCAAGGGGCGGAAGGCTTGTCCTTTGCCCCGAATAACCGCGTAGCGGGCGGCTGTTCCTAACAACCGTTGCTGGAGATAGACCAAAGGGAAAGTGATGACAACAATGGAGAGCGCGACCACTGCCATAAGCTGGTAAGAGGGAACCCCGAGTAAATTGGTGAGCTTATAAAGATAGGTGGTTAGGACCAGAAGGCCGCCAGGATCTCCCAGCACCAGGGGAAGGCCAAACAGTTCGAAGCCGAGCAAAAAGACCAGCGAGATGCTGAAAAGAATCGAAGGCCAGACCAAAGGCAAGCTCACTGTAAATGCGATGCGCCAGGGTCCGGCTCCGGTGACTCGTGCTGCCTCCTCTACCGCGGGATCGAGGCTGCGAAGAGCTGATGAGACATAAAGGAAAACATGCGGCACATGGGTCATCCCGGCGATCATAATCAGTCCTCCCACCGAGTAAAGGTTCCAGGGAACCACTCCGAGCAGAGACCTAGACCAAAGGGAGAAAAATCCTACCGGCCCGACTGCCACTACGTAACCGAATGCAACAACGACGGGCGATAAAAAGACCGGGACGAGCAACCAGGGCTCCAGCCAGCGCCTTCCCGGCAGATCAGTGCGCACCACCAGAAAACCTAGAAGGCTTCCCAGTGGCACCGCTATGGACGTCATACCCAGGGAGATCAAGAAGGAGGTGCCAAAGGCGCGGTGGAAGTCGGGGTTGCTCAGGATATAACGGAAGGCCTCGGTACTGTAACTAGCCGTGGGATCGAAAAAGGGGGCGCTAAGAAGGCTCTGGTAGACCAATAACCCGAGCGGCCCTAGGACCACTAAAGCCACACCGAGAACTGGAAGTAAACGCAGAGGGCTGAGCCTCACATTAACGTTTTAACGCTTCTTGCCAGCGTTTTAGAAAATCCAGCCGCTTGGTTTTATCAAGGGCCGCAAGTATGTCAGGACCCACTTCAATCGGCTTCAAAGCCTTGCCCAGTTCCTTATTCAGATTAGCTGCGGTCGCGACCCCGTCCACATCACTTCGGATGGAATAGATCAGTGACTTGTTGGCCATGATCCCCTGGCCTCGTTTGGAGAGCAGGTAGTCGAGAAAAAGCTTGGCCGCGTTAGGATGGCGGGCGGCCTTTGAAATAAAGGCGATGCGGGAGAAGGCTAGGGTGTAATCCTTGGGGAAAACGAGGCCGATTGACGGATCGGTCTTCTGGCGCAGGAGACCGTAGGAGCCGATGATATTATAGGCCAGTGTATGTTCGCCGGAGCTCACCCGCTCCAGCATCGCGCCTGTGCTGGTATAAACTTTAACTCCAATCCCGCCAAGGGCCTTGGCAAGGTCCCAAAACGCAGACGAAACTTTAAGATCTTGAGTCGCGAGGAGAAAACCCACCCCGCTCTTCTCAGGGTCGAACGTAGCTACTTTCCCTTTGAAGACCGCACTCTTTTCATTAAGGAGGCGGGTCAAATCGGCGTGGCTTTGGGGCAGAGCATCCTGGGGCAGAAGCCGCTTGTTGTAGGTGAAACTTACTGGCTCCAATGTGGTGCCATAGGCCTGGTTCTGCCAGACCGCCCACTTGGGGAGTCCCGGGATTTCGGGCGATGCGTAAGCCTGGGCATTTCCGTTCTGCACGAGCTGGAGCTGGAGATCCATAGCCGAACTCCATAGCAGATCTGCTGTCCCGGCTCCCGCCGCCGCCTCTGCCACGAAGCGGTTGTATATCTCGGTGGTATTGAGGTCGTTATATTCGACCGTGACGAAAGGGTAGAGGCTCTTGAAATCCTGGAGTAACGGCTCGGCGCTTGAAGAATCCGTAGAAGAGTAGACGATTAGCCGCCCTTCCTTCTGGGCCGCTCCGACTACCTCACGGGACTCGGCAGAATAAGCATCCGAATAATGGGCAAGGCAAAATCCTAGGGCAATAAGGACAACAAAAACCCTCTTGATCATGTTATCTCCTTTTGCCTGACAGGCGGGCAAAAATTTATGGGGAGGCGGGAGCGCCAGGCCGGTCACGCCTCCAACCACCCAAAGCCGGAACAAGGATCGGATCAACGGCTACTTCGCGTGCTTCTCGAACCAGGCGGCTGCCTCGGATGGTTTGATCGCCTCTTTCCCCTTCGCCCATCCAATCGGACAGACCACGCCATTCTTCTGGTGCTCCTGGAAGGCGTCCAAAAGGCGCAGGGCCTCATCGACATTGCGTCCGATGGGCAGGTTGTTGACCTGAATAGCCTCGACAACGCCTTCGGGATTAATCAGGAAGAGACCGCGCACCGCTACTCCGGATGCTTCCTGAAGCACGCCGTAATCGGCGCTCATCTTTTTAGTAAAGTCCGCGAGCAAGGGGTATTTGCATCCCTCGATTCCGCCCTTCTTGCGCGGGGTTTGTAACCATGCCTTGTGGGAAAACTTACTGTCTGTGGAGACTGCTACGACTGCGGCACTGCGCTGCTCGAACTCCGGCAACCTGTCGGAGAATTCATTGATTTCCGTAGGTCAGACGAAAGTGAAATCGAGAGGATAGAAGAACAGTATCAGCCACTTTCCGCGGTAATCTTTCAGCGCTACACTTTTGAAATCTCCTTTGACGACGCCGTCGAGCGTGAACTCGGGCGCCTTCTCACCGACACGTATAGACATAAAACTCTCCTTTCTCTAAAATCTATGCGCTCAATTCTTTACACCAAGGTAGTTGTTTGTCAAGGGAAGCGGGGCGCTGTCGCGAGAAGTGTGGCGGAAAAGAGGGCTTCAGGGCTCCCGTCGCTTCACGGCCTCCCGCAACGACCCTTCCGAAACTTGCTTGGATAGGCTCCCTCGGGGAACGCGCCTTCGGCTGCGGCCGATGGGCCGTCCTCGCTCTGCTCGAAATCTCAGATTGCAGATCTCACATCTCAGATTTGAGATTTGAAATTTGCCATTTGTAATCCCGAAGGGCATGTCCGCAGCCTCGCTCGCGCTCCCCTCGGTCGCTTTCGACTCCTCCGTTCCTCAGAAGAACATCCAGACCCCTTCTCGTCTCCGGGACCTCCCTGTCCTCGTAAGCGAACATCGGCTCGGAGGCGTTGGAACTCTCTCAGAGCCGGACTTCATGAGTGAGAGGGCTTGCCGAGCAAGCCGAAAGCACCGAGAGTGAACGGTTCAAAGAACCCACTGACCTATTGCTTTCGGCGCACGAGGCGAGTCCCCGAACGAACCTTCCAGCCGACGAGACGGTGAGCCAAGAGGGCAGGGAGGTCCCTCTCTCCCATTGCTTTCGGCGGGCGAGGCGGGTTCCCGAACGAACCTTCCCGACGAGGAGGCACTGAAGCGGAGGGATAGGGAGGTCCCGGTTAAGGACAGCTAAACACTTTCTGGAATTAGCTCTTTCAACTCATGCCACCACACTTTTGGACGAAGAGCAGAGCCGCGGCGCGTTCGGCAAGACAGCGAGGGACCGTTGAGGTTCTAAACAATTCTAAACAATTAACTTTTTTTGCCGCTGCTATTCTGCTATCTTCGTTGCAAAGCTGCGATCAAGGAAAGAGAGCAAGAAGATGATTTCCATAGGCGAATTCCGGGGCATCGAACTTAAGGTTGCTACGATCAAGAAGGCGGAGCCGCATCCCAATGCCGATAAGCTGCTGGTACTTCAAGTCGACCTGGGTTCCGAAGAGCGCCAAATTGTTGCCGGTATCAGAGGACACTACGCTCCCGAAGAACTGATAGGTAAACAGGTCGTGGTGGTCGCCAATCTCGAAACTGCAAAGCTCCGAGGCTTAGAAAGTCAGGGTATGGTGCTGGCTGCCTCGGACGGCGAACGAATCGTGATCTTGACTCCAGAGAAGCAGGTGAGCCCAGGGGCTAGAATCTCATGATGCTACCTTACGTGGCAATCCGGATGCCGGTTCGCTCGTAGGTATCGTATTCGGGTTTTCGTTACAGGTAACCTTTCTCCTTGAAATATTTCCTCGCCCCTGGGTGAAGCGGGATACCGAGTGGCGCCGCCTCCGTGTCACGGCAGAATTCCCTCATGTTCAGGCGAGTGTCATCAACGGGAAAGGCGTTTCGTCGGGCGTAGATCGATTCGCAAATAGCATAGGCCATTTCATCGCTCAGCCATCTGTGGGTGATGATCGGCCAGCCGCTGAAATCCAGCGTCCTGACATCCTCTTTTAACCTGGGATATTTTTTTTTCGGGATGATCGATCTCTTGAAGCCCAATGTCTCCATTTTTCTTCGGATGTCGTTTTCGAGGTGTAGGACCTCATAACCGTTGGCCAAGGCCAAGTCCAGCCATCGCGTTATGCCTTCGTCGAATATGGCATCGACCTTCCTTTGAATAATGCTATTGCGCCTTGTGGGGCCTGAGGGATGGTCGACCTCCTGGACTCGCCCTCCCCACTGCTGCATCTTTTTGAACGTGATGCCATAGAGCGAGAGGATTTTTGTAATCGCATAGTAGGTGCAGTTAGGGAATTTCGAGCACCGGGTGGAGACTTTCAGGGGGATTTTATTCTCGACGATATCCCACAAGGACTTGATCTTAAGATCCTTGGATACGGCGAAGGCGATCTTATCCCAAGACGGGAAGGAGCCCAGGGCCCGGAGCGGGAGCTTTCTTTTATAAAACCCCTTGCCGCGGTAAGCCATGGTCACAATGGCCGATGGATTCACGTAGGCAACATCGATGTGCCTTTTACCCACTTCGATGGGAGCGAGCATACCGCCCATCACCTCTCCGCCTACACCTAACCTCAAGGGAGGATGGGAGGTCTCCTCCTCTTTGCTGGACCAAACGGAAAGCGTTACAGCGCTTCCCAAATTGAACATTTGCCTTCTGTACAGTTCCGCGGCGATCTCCAAGGTCGCCCACGCCCGCATTGCTCTCGAATTCATTCTTGCCATGGTCATAGTTCCTTAGTGCGTTGGCCTCATCTGGTGAGGATGCCTGATGCGGCAGCTCTTCTCTACCTGGTAGGCAGGCCGAATGCCTCGGCGTAGAGTTTCCGTACCCCCCCGATCTCCTCGCCTAATCCGACGATCTCAACTTTCCATTCCTTGCGCATGAGCTCGGGCGGCTTGGGCGGCACGTCCGAACGCGCCGGGATACGGCCTTCGTCTCGAACCTTGGTTTGACCTTCTTTGGAAAGGATATAATCAATAAACAGTCGGGCGGTGACGGGATGGGCGGCATTCTTCGCAATGAGACTCACCAAGGGATGGATGAGCACCGGCTCCACAACTACCCAGTTAACGGGAGCCCCTTTATCTTTGATCTCCTGCGCCCGGTGGCCGTAAACCTCCACGGTCACAGCAAATTCTCCGGCCGCAACCAGTTCGGCCTGGGCGGCACGGCCCCGACGAAAAACCGGCTCCTGGGCCTTCAGCCTACGCATAAACTCAAGTCCTTTTTCCCTTCCGCGCACGCGCAGTTGCCCCTCGAACCACTCGTAGAGCTCGGTATCCATGGAAATCTTTCCTTTCCAGAAGGGGTTCAGCAGATCGTCAAAGGATTTCGGGGCGATGTTGGGTGGGACCAGCTTCGTGTTATACATCATACTCGATGTGTTCAGCACCAGCGCGGTCCAGAGTCCCTCTTTGTCTTTGAATTCGTCTCGGAAGAATTTCCTTTCGGGAGACTGATAAGGGGCCACCAAGCCCCTTTTCGAAATCTCTTTTGCGTACATCAGGAGCGGACCCGCCACGTCCCAGAGATGACGGCCCGTCTGGGCCTCGGTGATGATGCGGCTGGCAATGGCAGTGCCGCCGACTCGGACGAGTTGTGTTTTGACGAAAGGGTATTTTTTCTCGAAGGCGTCCAGCCATGGTTTACTCTCATCTATGTTGAGATTGGTATAAAAAGATAGCGCTTTTTCCTGCTTCGCTTTTTCGATCAGCTCTGCTTGGTCCGCGCCGGCCCGCGCTATTATATAGAAGCTTGAGAACAGGCAGAGAAAACAAAATAGAAAGAATTTCTTCATGGTTCTTTCCTTTCGACGTTGGTAGGTGCAGGAGCATCCCCAAATATCAAAAACGGTTAGCGGGGGCAAGCGCTTGGCTCTGCCGGCGGCAGACCATCTTTACATCGGGAGATAGATTTGTTATGGCCATGACGTGAGAGTTAAGTCATCTTGCCTTCTTTAATGACACTACTTCCTAAAGGACGTCCCACCTTTTGCACCGTCGATCTGGCAGCCTTGCGCTGGAACTTCCGGCAGGTGAGAAAAAAAGTTGGCCGTAAGGTCCAGGTCCTCTCCGTGGTGAAGGCCAATGGGTATGGTCATGGGGCGCGCGAAGTCGCCAAGGCTCTGGATCATGAGGGGAGCGATGCCTTCGGCGTGGCGACACTGGAGGAGGGGGTCGAGCTCAGAGAAGCAGGGATTCGATCACCCATTGTGATCTTGGCCGGTTTTTATCCGGCACAGCTCGATCAGCTTCTTCGACACCGTCTTATCCCGGTAGCCATCGAACCAGATGGGCTCCGCCGTTTGGAAACGTTGGCGCGGAAACGCGGGGTTTCCCTCGGCTTTCACCTCAAGGTAGACACCGGCATGGGGAGGATCGGTTTTCTCGCCTCAGAAATCGATTCCTGGCTGCCTGAGCTGAGCAGGCTAAGATCGTTGAGACTCGGAGGCCTTTTCTCTCATTTCTCTCACGCGGAAAATGTCGGCGGAATCTATACGCAAAACCAACTGAAGCTCTTCCACGGGTTGGTCGCGTGTCTCAGGTCCGCAGGCTATGATCCGCCTCTCGTTCACCTGGCTAACAGCGCCGCGGTGATCGCGCTTCCGAGCGCGTATTTTTCCATGGTCCGTCCGGGGTTGATGCTCTATGGTATTTATCCGTCGCCCGGGATGGCGAGTCAGGTGGCGTTGAAGCCGGTTCTTTCCTGGAAGACTCGAATTCTGCAATTGAAGAAGATCCCGAAGGGTTCGAGCATCAGTTACGGGCAAACCTTTGTCACCAGGCGGGGGAGCCTGATCGCCACGCTTCCCGTTGGATATGCGGATGGCTACCCCAGGCTATTGTCGAACCGCGGGGCTGTGCTAGTGCGGGGAAAAAGGGCGCCGATCGTGGGCCGGGTGTGCATGGATTTGACTATGATAGATGTTACCGATATACGGGGAGTACAGCAGGGAGATGAAGTAGTTCTCCTGGGTAACCAGGGAAGAGAGAAGCTCTCCGCAGACGAGATGGCCTTGTGGGCGGAGACGATCTCTTACGAAATTATCACTTCTATCAGCGCG
>Ga0209824_10001791_pt1 | contig 11626 bp, 22 predicted proteins | sample VDWuncwatermetaG_FD_184124 | JGI IMG/M metagenome (GOLD analysis project Ga0209824, IMG submission 184124) | Wastewater microbial communities from Netherlands to study Microbial Dark Matter (Phase II) - VDW unchlorinated drinking water (SPAdes)... ...
ACCATCTTATTACCATTTAATTATATCTATGCTAAAAAAAGAGTGCCTTCTGTAAGACTATTAAAGACAAGCATGTAGAATTTAATTAACAAAACTAATCATAAAATATAGAAATTTATTTCCTGTTTTTGAGGAAAGTTGCTGCCTCATCACCGAATTTTGTTCTTCTATACAACTTGCCGACCCTTGATTTTGGCGTTAGGCATTCTACTAGGCCCTTATTGGATAGTTCTGCAAGTGTCCTGCTAACGTGCGAAAGATTTACGCTCAGCATTGAAGCCAGTTCAGTCGGAATCTTTGGTTCGTCTAAGGCAAACAGCACCTTTCTTCTGTTTTTAGCAGAAAGTAAATATGAATATTTGTCCCAAGCTATGTTTGACATACTATAATAATAGGGAAAAATTTGTTATAAGTTTTATTATCATTTTATTAATTAACTATTACCAATCAGTTATAAAATAGTTACATTTATAAAGCATTAATTGTTTCCATACTACAAGGGGTAGTTTTTAGCAAGATGAATAAATCTGGGAAGAAAAATCTATCAAGCGTTATAGTAACTATACTAGTTTTGGCTCTTTACCTATTGCCAAATTTTGCAAGCGCAGTTACTGTAAGGGTTCAAACTGACAAAGTTTCTTATGAAAATTCTGAAATCGTCACTTTTGATGTCAGCGTTGATATTAATGACGGAGAAAGAGCACCGATTCAATATCTGACTCTAAAAATAAACGATACTGTCAAGTCATGCAAGTTCATGCCAGATGGAACTTTTATAAGCGGTTGTGAAAACATGAATATTACATCAAAATTTGTATTCACTTCTGGGTATGGGTATGGTAGCAATAATTATGGTTACGGTTATGGATATGGGTCTTCCTATTCATATACAAACACTTCTTTTGGATCTGGTTATGGGTATGGCTCAGGATATGGGTACGGATATGGACAATCAAACCCAAGTGAGTTAAGTTACACAATTAAATGGGATATTGGCGCTGATAAATTAACCAATGGAGTTTATTCTGCCAAACTTGAAGCTTTTGCAAACGGAAGCACGGCATTCACTTATGTAAACAAAGACTTGACAAATTTTGAGATTACCGGTGATAACTTGATTGGCAATGTAAGCAGCGTGCAATCTGATATTCCTTCACTTGGTCTTGAGGTTGGCGGCTCAACAAACTTGAGTAACATCACTGGCACAAAAGAAGTAGTTTTCAAACAGGGCACTGAGCCAATAGTTGAATTTTCATGGGACTTTTCCAGCAACCAATTAAGTTTAGGAAATATAACTTTAAAATCAAGCGTTGTCAATGGTTCAAACAGAATAGTAGTAAGCGGCATCAATTTACCAAGCGGTGTTACAAAAATAGTTTACCTAAATCAATCCAACACAACTTTAAATTCAGTATGTGTATATGACAATGAAATTGCGTCAGTCACCACAATGTCTGGCGATTGCAGCTTTGGCAATGAAACAAAAGTTGAATGCAATGGAGTTTCACAAAGCGGGTTTACTTGCACAAATACTGGAAACAGATTAAAAATTACAGGATTAACACATTCAGGATTAAATCAGATATCTTATTCAGCACCAGCTTCATCTTCTCCCGCTAGTGGAGGTGGCACAACAGGCTCTGGCGGCGGTGGCGGTGGCTCTGGATTTGACTGGCAATGCACCGCATGGTCAGATTGCGCTCCATCGGGAACACAAACAAGAAGCTGCACTCAAATTTTAGGCTCAGGCGCACCTCCAAAGCCTGCAGAAACGCAAGCATGCACTTACACAGCTCCTGCAAAGCCTTCACAGCCAACAACAACTCCAACGCAAAATAATCAGCCAGCAAACCAGCCATCTCAAAATAATCAACCATCAACAAATGGAAACGGAATAACCGGAGCAGCAACTGCCGCACCTTCACAAAACGGAATAACTGGAAGGGTGATTGAGACAATAAAATCCCCAAGCGTTTTAATTGCAATAATTGTAGCGGCGTTTGTAATTGCCGGTCTTTTTGTGTCAAGGCATTTCTTGTATAAGAAAAAGAAATAAATTTATTTTAGTTTTTTGATAATCTGTTGTTTTTTACTTTAAGATATAAATTTTGTTGCCTTCACCAATGAAATTGCAGTACTCTTTCATCTATCTTTTAAATCTGTACACATAGGCATTTTTCCTAGTCGTCCCATTTCCTGTTCCATATTCAGAATCAATAGCAGAGCTGTCCCTTAATTTTTGCAAGCAGGTTGTCACAGAACCAACAGATGCTTTTAACCCATTGGCTATCTCTTTTGATGTGTGCCATCCACCTTTATGCTTTTTGAGGAAATCATAAACTTCTTGTTGTCCCATAGTTATCTGTATTAAAAACAAAATTATATTAATCCTTGCCTTTTATAAGACTTCATGGACACACGCCTCTTAAAAATACTTGAAAAGGAAGTTAATAAAGAAAAAGCTAAGAAGAAAAAGAAATCAATTTCTAATTTAAAAAAAGAAAAAAGGTTAATGTATTATTCCGGTTGGCATAAAGAGGATAAACCAGTAACTAAAGAAGATAAATCAGAAAAACAGACTAAACTGAAATGAATATCAAAAATATTCTTTATTGGGCGGGATTAATTATCATAGTTTAATCAATTGGTTGGTGGTTACGAATAAAATATTTTAGCTAAAATGCCAGAAATAATATGTAAAGAATGCGGAAAACCTATTCCTATTAATGGTTCTCCAGAGAAATATGTGCAGTGCCCGCATTGCGGGGCAATATTTGAGAAATAGTTATTCATTTCTCCGATTTTTCAAATAACAGCTTGGCGTATTCAGTTATCAAATTCTCTTTCCAATCCCTCTTTTTCTTCATGTCATCAATAGCAAACAAGGCTTCCTTTCGAGTCAAAATCCTCTTTTTATACAGCGTGAATATCACGAATGGGCTAAACCTTATCTGGGCTTTGCAGCTCTTTTGCAATTTTTTTCTTGCATGGGCATCATCCATCAAAACCAGATCGGCATTGAGCTTGTTGGCTAGATTGACTGCCTCAACTTCACCCTTGTCGCTCTCAAGATCAACTTCAAGAGTCGTGAACTCTATCAGGTTGGACTTTAAGACTTCATCAGCAATTTCTCCTATCTCATCCATATTTTCAGATATTTCAATAAGCTCTTCCCTGACTCTTGCAGGGCTAATAAAAGAAAAAAGCCTTGTTGCCAATTGAAATTTGCCTGTAGAGCCCAAAGAAATAGCAGCAGAAGTGTCTATAACACAATTCAGCTTGCCCATGATTTCACTTCAATTTCTTGGCTAACGCTTTTGCTGCTTTAAAATCCTCTTTGGATTTCTTCATTATGTAATCAACGTCTTCAGCATCCTTCCTTCCAAGAAATTTGGCAAGCTCTGCCCTTGAGATTTTTCCTTTCATGTACTCCAATGCAACGAATGACTTATGCTCCTCAAGCTCTTTCTTCACTTGGCGCGCCAAAACATTTCTAGCCCAGTCAACTTTTGGTATGTGGAGTATCTCAGAGACTAGCTCGATATCCTTGTCTAATTCAGGCATTAGCTTCACATTAAGCTGTTTGGTCTGCATTTTACATCACCGATACTGTATAGTAGCGTAGAGTATTTAAAAGTTTCGGTTTTTTACAAGAAACCTTGAATATTAATCTTAAGTTGCCCAGCACCGAGGTTTATTCAGCTTGGAGCATCTTTTGGCTGACAACCTAAGCAACTAACCGGCAGCCAATTCAGGTATTGTCAGCGGCTCGTCCATAAATGGTATTTTCTTGTGATTTTTGTCTTTAAGTTTTATTATTCCAAAGCCTTCAAGCAGTTTAATATCCCTGTGTACAGCCTCGTATTTTCTATTCATCCCCTTGGCAAGCTGATAAATATTGGATATGTTGTTTCTCTTGATCTTCAGCATCAGCTTTATCCTTTCAGGGGAAAATATTTTGGCAAATGTTTCCGGCGTGATAATTATTGTCTTTTCAGCCTTTTTTATGTCTGCTTTAACCTTGCCTTTAATAACCTCCCTTGCGTACTTGTTGTCCATTTTCATCCTTTCCTTCAAGTCCTCAACAATTTCAATTTTCATTTTGAATCACCTTAAATTTTGTTTATTATGTTCTTAATTGCGCTTTCTCCCATCTCAATTATTTTATCCTCGGCTTCTTCAAACGTCAAATCAACCCATTGAACCTTTTCTCTTTTAATGGTATGAATATGCGCTCCTGGCCTGCCGCTGTGCAACTGGTTGTCTATTCTTGCAACCTGAATCCATTTGCTATCCTTAAAATACAAAAACTGATACGCAAATTCCAAGCCGTCTGGAAAGTCATCACTTTTGTCAACCTTATACAATCGCTTTATAATCCTCTTGTCTTCTGCAAGAGGGATGTCCTGGTCAATGATTGTGGCTCTCATTATATTACCTGACAGGTTATATATGATATGATAGGTTATATATAAAACTTTCTACTGCTCCATTAAACAGATATTATTTATCAGCAAATTTCAATAGAAGCAGGCTAACCTTTATTAAAAATTCTCAGGTTGATGCAGCACTGAGGTTTATTGGTTTGGAACCTCATCGTCTGACAACCTAAGAATGTCTTGCTTTTCTTATTCCATGTAAAACTTCATCTTTGCCCAATTTTTCTGTTATGCTTTCTATTTCTTTTACAGAGTCACCCTTGTTAATACCTAGGCTCTGAAAAAACTTTATAGCTTTTACTGGACCAAGTTTCTTAAACACTTCTTCAACACTTTCAAAATCCTGCTTTAAATTTTTCTCACTATAATTTATTGGAATTTTTCTTTTTGCAGCTATTTTCATAAAATCCGCGAGAGGCATTTTTGCCAGTTCCGCAGCTCTGCCCAACGAAATCTCTCCTTTGGAATATTTTTCTAATGCTCCATTCAGGAGTTTTTTATTGAATTTTTTCATGTTTTTATTTTATTCTTCTACTTTCCACTCCCTGATGTAGGGAGTATCATGAGGGCTGTTATTTATTTTTTCAGGGTCTTTGCAGGAAAGATTCTTGACGATTCTTTGCCACATCTCTTTATTATGTGCTGCTCTCTTCAAAAAATATTTTGCATTCTGAAGCAATTCAACCCTTAGCTTATCCCATGACTTAAATGCTCCTTTATAAGTTCTATGAACACTTTGAATTGAATTATGCTCAGGTCCGCTATGCCCAACTACATAAACCTTCATTTTTCTAGTCATTTTCTTTTACCTTTCTTCTCTCCATATCTGACTTTTTGGATTAAATCATTAACCTGCTCTGGAGTAATATTCTTTTTTCTTGCTATCAATCTGCTTGTTGCTTTCAGGAATTTTTTATTAAATTTACTTACTTTGGCATTTCTTCCTTTTTCAATCTCCCAAGTATCGCTGCATTGAGGCTGTTTATTTATAATAAATATTATCCATCCCCTTTCCAGCATTTTTGGATCTTTCAAGCCTATTGAGGCATTTCTTTCTTTGGCTTCCTTCACTAATTCATCTGCCAGGTCCCGCAATTCCTTAATCGAGACTCTTAACCCCTGCCTCAATGCTTTCTTTGTCATTTTATATTTTTTTAGCTTTTTTTAAATTGTCTTCAAAGATATGCTTGTAGAATACTCTCTTTGGCTTATAAACCATCACATCATACCTAAATCCTTTAGGGGGTATCCAGTCAATTACTTCTACATTGCCAACAAACCTTTTGCCGAAATCTTTGAACTCTACAGTCTCCCCTTTCCTGAATTTTGGCTCCATTTTTGACCATAATGCTTTCTTTGCCATTTTGCTGAGTGAGGAATTTTTACAAGATAATAAAAATTCCGATTTTAAGCAGATTTAGTCTTTGATATAGTTATTCAATGTGTGGTGCTTGCTTATAATGCCTTCTCTTGAAATAACTACTTTTCCAGGCTCGAGAACATTAAAGTTAGAATAATGAGAAGGATTTCTGTATGAAAACCTTATCATCCAAAAACCTAAAATTATTGATAATATCCCCATTGAGCCAATAATTAAAACCCATGCTATTCGTGCAATAACAAAATCAGAAAGGGTATGTTGAACTTCACTTTTTAGACTGAGACCTGCCATATATACGGTTCCCATCAATATCAGAAATCCGTAGATAATTGTAAATACTCCTGCCCCGAACCATCTCGCAGGCCTCCCTCTGATGCGAAACCATCTGGCAGAAACCTGCTTGCCGGATGCTTTCCATTCTTCATGCTTAACATTGTTGTACATGACAAAAAACATCAAAATTAAGCCAATGTAGATTAGCTGATAATTTGCTGAACCGAATATCAACAAAGCAAAAGATGTCATGATAAAAAACACCAGCCATTTCTTGGATTTGGTTACAGGCTTTATTTTCAGCAGCAAATTACTGATAAGGCTATTCCCGGCATAATGCTTTTTGATTTCCTCTTTCTTCCAAGAAGAGACGAATATGCCCAACAATATCAATGGCAAGCCTGCAATTAAACCGACTACGGGTACAAACAGGAGCAATATGCCTAATAAAATCATTAAGAATCCTGCAGTTTTTGAGAATATTTTAGTTATGCCCACAAAAAAGTGTTTGTTTTACAACTATTTAAATCTAACGCATAACTAACGTTTATCTAACCTAAATATTTATTACACATAACTCCGAGATTTTTTATGATTAGGGACGTTGCTTATTTGAGCAGAAGCCGGAAGAAAAAGGAAATTCTCAAAATTTTGGATAAGCCAAAGACACCCACACAGATAGGGAAGCTACTCAAAATCAGTAGGTCAAGCACCAGCCAGATGCTGTTGGCAATGGAAAAGAAACAATTTGTAAAATGTTTAAATCCGGAAGATAGAATGGGGAGATATTATCAAGCTACTGAGAAAGGGTTAAAGGTTTTGAAGGAATTGGAAGAGATTGAGAAATAGGTTGATATCATATTTATTTAAAAGGAGTAAAAATATAGATAGAGGTTATAACTATTTTATTCAAATTATTTCTATTGAAATTTGCACTATATTTAAAAACCAAAAAGTATTTAAATATTAGAATATTCTAATGTATTATTATGAAAGAGTTGTACAGTTTGCATGCGGAAATATGCAAAGTATTCTCGAATCCCATTAGGCTAGAGATTTTGAATCTTTTAAGGAACAAAGAAATGTCAGTTACAGAACTTATAGAAAAAACAAAGCTGAGCCAAGCCAATATTTCTCAGCATTTAGCGATTATGAAAATCAAAGGAATTGTTGAGTCAAAAAGAAAGGGAAAAAACATCCATTACAGGATTACAAATCCAAAGATTATCAGAGCATTTGATATAATAAGAGAAGTTTTGGCAGAAAAATTAAAGGAAAATGGAAAAATTGTCAAGAATTTATGAGGTGTTAGAATGAAAAAAATAATATTTGTCATGATTGTTGCTTTATTATTGAATTTGGGTTTAGCTAATGCAATCACGCAACAGGAAATCAATGAAGCTAAAGGCCTGATTGATTCAAAAGCGGACTGCAAAAGTATATCAGATTCTCAGTTAGAAATTATCGGCGAATATTACATGGAGCAGATGCATCCTGGAGAAAGCCATGAGCTTATGCATAAAATGATGGGGCTTGAGGAAGGCTCTGAAGCAGAAAAGCAGTTCCATATCAATATGGCAAAAAGACTCTATTGCAATGAAAATGCAGGCGGAATGATGGGTGGAGGAATGATGAACATGATGATGGGAGGAAATATGGGATATGGAATGATGGGAAATTATGGTTATGGGTTTGGCTATTGGAATTTTGTAAATATCCTCTATATAATTTTATTAATTGGACTAATAATCTTAGTTTATCTCTGGATTCTAAAATTATGGAGAAATATGAAAAATAAAGGCAGCAAAAAATGAAAGTAGTAATTCTTGGGGCCGGTCCTGGCGGCTTGATGGCTGCCAACAGGATAAAGGAATTATGCAGGGAAAAGTGCAGCATTACAGTTGTTGACAGGAAATCTGATTTTAGTTTTGGGCTGTCATGGCTAAAGGTAATGATTGGAAGCAAAAATCCAGAAGAAATAATAAGAAGCCGAGAAAAACTCAATGGCAAAGGAATTTATTTTTTGGAAACTGAAATTCAAAACATTAGCTGTGGAAAAAAGGTTGTAAAAACTTCTAAAACTGATCTGCCTTACGACTACCTTGTAATAGCATTAGGAGCCGAGCTTGCCCCAAAAAATGTGGAAGGGCTTTTGGAAGCAGAATATTACCATATGTACACTTTGGACGATGCAATTAAATTGAGAGATGCATTGAATTCTTTCAGCGGCGGTAAAGTAACTATTGTTATTTGCGGCACCCCGTTTAAGTGCCCAGCTGCGCCTTATGAAGCATCTATGCTAATAGATTCTTATGTGAAAAATAAAGGAATACGCGAGAAGACAGAGATACAAGTATTTACCCCAGAACCTTTTCCTATGCCAACTGCTGGACCTGATGTTGGAAATGCACTAATTGATATGCTAAAAGCTAAGGAAATAAAGTTCCATAGTAATACCAAATTAATCAAAGTTGTTGGTGTTTCTAGAGAGCTAATTTTTGAGGATGGCAGAAAAGAAAATTATAATTTGCTCATCACTATACCACCTCATACAAGCCCTAAAGTTGTCAAGGATTGTGGGTTGACAGATGATAGCGGTTGGATACCAGTAAACCAGAAAACAATGGAAACCAAACATAAGAATGTATTTGCTATTGGGGACATAGCACTTATAAAATTACCTTCCGGCAAACCATTGCCTAAAGCTGCTACCATTGCAATAGGCCAAGCAGAAGTTGTAGCTAATAATATTGCTTCTCAGATTTTAGGTATTGAAGTAAAGAATTTTGATGGTGTTGGAGAATGCTACGTGGAAACAGGAGAAAATATGGCAGCTTATGGGATAGGAAATTTCTATACAAACCCTTTACCTACTGTAAGCCTGCAAAAACCTAGTGAAGATTTCTACCGTCTAAAAGAATTATGGGGAGAGTATTGGCTTCGGAGGTTATTGTGAATTGAAAATAGGCATAATCCTAAACACAAACGACGCAGAGACCTGCTGGAATTGCTTTAGATTCGGAAATGAGGCTCTGGCTAAAAATCATTTTGTAAAACTATTTTTGCTTGGCAAGGGCGTTGAGATTGAAAATATTAAAGATGATAAATTTCCTTTCTTGGAAGGAACTATTAAAAAATTCCTGAAAAACAAGGGCATTATTCTTGCATGCGGAACTTGCTTGAAGTTAAGAGGAACTGAAGAAAGCGAAATTTGTCCAGTTTCTACAATGGAGGAAATGCTGCAATTAGTAGAAGAGTCTGATAAGGTTGTGAGTTTTGGATAATGATATAATAAAAAGAGCCTCTCTGGCGTGTGAAAGAGAAATGATATAAAAGAGTGCCAAAATAGGTATACAGTCAAGAGTTTGCTTAGGGCAGCTTCTGGATTAAAATTGCTTTGCAAGACATTAATAACTTTCTCCCACCAAACCAACGGTGAAAGAAAGCACATTCATTGGAGAAAAACCAATAACCCTAAGTCCTTATTAAGAATAGAACCATAAAATTGGAGCAAAATCGCAAAATAACTGGATGAGAACTCTTAATTTTTGATTTAAAGCATTATTTAGCTTTTTTCAGAATTTCTTCTTTTTTACTCAGCATTTCCCTTAATTTTAGCAATGCTTCCTTCATTGTTGCGACTTTTCCTTTGCCGGTTTCCAAATAAGAATACTTCTCAACAAACTCTTTTGGCACAATTAAGAACCATTTGTCAAAATGCTTCTCAAGCAGCTCAATTTTTTCTTCCAATCTCGAGTATTCCAATGCGCTGTGTTGTATCTCAACTCCTATATTTATTCCATTAAATACAACATCAATCCTGTGCTGTGACTTTGGCACTTGCCATTCAATTTCTGAAATCTTCCTGTTAAGGCTTGCAACGAATTCCTTGTCCCTTACGTGCTGCATGCCTTCATTTTTAGGCAGCAGGCAAACAATATATTCAAAGCGGCCTTTTTCATCTCTTACCTGCAATTGTTTATCTCTGGGATTTGATGTTGTGTACCCGCATTTCATTAAAACTTCATGCTCTATCCTTTCCAATTCTTTGAGCAAATAGCAATCTCTTTTCAATAACTGCTTCATTCTTTTCTTTCCCTGCTCAGCGTCTCCTTTGCCTAATTTTTCCATTGCAAACTTATCCTCAAAAATATTGTACTTTATTTCCTCTGGTCTTTTTTGGCCTGGATATTTCTGAATCCATTTTATTGTGCTCCTGAGCCTTTCAAAATCGCTTAATTCTTGGTATTCGGCCATTTTTTTCACCAATTGTTTTATTGATTTTTATGTATCCTAATTTTTAACACATATCAGATTTTCAATTTGTGGTTTACGCTTAAACGTAGGTATATGGTAGATCAAATCCCTTTTTCTTAGATTACAGTCTAAACATAATATTTGTAAGTTATGTATGTCATTTGTCCCGCCCTTTGTAAGTGGTATGATATGGTCTATTGTAAGATTTTCTTGACAATAGCACAAAGCACATCGATATCCATATTTTTTGAACAAAGCTTTAATATCTTCATTTCTTAATACACCTAAATGTTTTGCTCTTCCAAGGTACTTTTTTACTATCTGTCTTGAGCCATTTTTTGTGTAGTGGCTCTCGACTAAGTAAAAATAGGCGTACCTATTCCCATTTTTTGTCGGTATGTTTTTTATTCTGAGAAACATTTTTCCTCCGATTTTATAATTCTGAATCGTAATGTTCGTTAATTGATTCATATTCGTGCGGTTTCACAGCAAGATTGTATGATATTTTATTTTGCTTATACAAATTAGATGTCCCGCATACGCTTTCTTGCTTAGCTGGATTTATTTGACCAAGAATAGCTTCATGTATCTCTCGTATTCTTTGCTCCATCGTATAGCCTTCTTCGAGAGTAATATGCCTAACAAAGTCTGATACTGAATTAAATCCAGCTGCCTGAGCATTATCAGCAATCTTTTTCTTTTGAGGTAAAGTTAATTTTACATGCAAGTCATGGTTTGCTGGTGGCATTATTAGCACCTCGTGTTTGTTATGTCAATCTAGTAGTAAAACTAGTATATAAGGCTTGTAATGACACTCGTATTTACCTATGAAAAATCATATATGAAATGGTTTTTTACTATATAGAAAATAATCTGATTATTATTACTGATAAGTAAGTAAAAATCGAAAGATTTATATACCTGCGTTCACAAGGTAACTATAGGGGGTAAAATGAGCTTTCTTGACGACAAAATAGGAGATAGAAGGAATGCTTTATTACAGGTAAGGCTCACATCCGAGGAAGAGAAAAGATTGGAAAATATGGCTTCTTCTTATAGTATGGATAAATCTGATCTCGTAAGGCAAAGACTGTTTGGAAGAGCTGCTGATTATGCCAAATCGGAAATAAGCAACGCTATTGCTAAGGTTAAAAGTGGTTATCAAAGAAACGCTCAAAAGGTTAAGTCATATTTCACAGAACCTGGAGATATATATTTGCCTGCATACGCCCCTACTGCGTATGGTACAAATATTGGTTACAGATAAACAGATGTA
>Ga0209824_10001793_pt1 | contig 11618 bp, 15 predicted proteins | sample VDWuncwatermetaG_FD_184124 | JGI IMG/M metagenome (GOLD analysis project Ga0209824, IMG submission 184124) | Wastewater microbial communities from Netherlands to study Microbial Dark Matter (Phase II) - VDW unchlorinated drinking water (SPAdes)... ...
AAGGAACATGCGCGTATCTGGCAGAAGGGAAGAAATCGGCAGCGCGCCATGATCAAATGGGCGTTTACAACAAAAGACGCAAGGGTGAAGTTTAAGTATCAACCAGCAATACTAAGCTAAGTAAGTACTAGAGCAACTCAACTGAAATTTCCTTGACTTTGCGTAGCGCCTTATCATTGGTAATAAATGTGCAAGCGCCAAAATCAATTGCGGTTGCTATATGGATTGCATCAGGGGTAGCAAGTGAATAATGCGCCCGCAGGTCAGACGCCAGTTCCACAATTTGCTCATTTATTCCGACAATCGTCAGATGAGGAAAATGCGTAATCATATCGCGATATTGAGAAGCCAGTGCATAATCCTTCCGTTTCTTCGGCCCGGTAAGTATTTCAATAAGCCCTACCTAGGAAAAAACGCTTTCCATTTCCCCTTGCTGGAGCGCACGAAGCAAGCGCTCCACTTTTTTGATGTAGCGCGCGTTCTCCTCAAAAAGATAAATAAAAAGAGACGCATCAAGGCCGATCACTTTTCCCATGAAGCCCGCTCCTGCTTAATGTAACTATCAGCACCCCCAAGCGACCGCCACACTTCTTTGCCCAGCCCTTTTAACATTTCAACATAATTTTTGTCAGGCGAATAGTGTTTTGATATCTTTTTCCTCTTCATAGAAATTCCATAAATTCATCAACGCTCATTTCAGCTTGGTTGAGAATGCTCCGCACAACAGAGGGCGGCAAATCAAATTTTGTATGGTAGGGGATCGTTACGCGTAAATATGGCTTCAATCCGTGTCGGAGATGAATGTGACTCCCCTTTTGGTGGTGGATAAAAAAATCGGCTCGTAACAGAGCCCTTACCACTTCGCGCGCTTTCAGAGAATTCAGTTTGGGCATAGAGAATCAGAATCACATTCGCACCGAAACTTTCTCTTGCACAAGAGAAGTTTCGCGAGGGATTTCCGCTCTGTCCTTCTTTATTGCTTCAAGATGGCAACGAATAGCATCACGCACCATTTCCCGGGCTTCCTCAAACGTCCGCCCGTAAGTAACAAGCCCTACTAACGAGGGTACAACAACTGTATACCCGCCCTCCTTTGCGGCCTCATACATTGCCGTATACGTATATTCCTTTGTTTCCACCATCTTTTTTCTCATACCTTAATCTTACTCAAATCCATCAAAAAGTAAAGCAGGTAAAAAAATCATTTCCCCTTCTCGGATATTCTAAAATCATACGTTCCAAAATCTATCTCTTCCTCATCGAAAACTTCTTTTCGAAGCTTATTCACAAATCTTTTTTGAGCATTTTTGAAATTTTTAAGGCGTTCGTCGTCGGACTTTTCTAAAAAACGGCCGTAAGTTTCCATGACACCCATAAGGCTATCATAGGCTTCTTCAGATATAACCAAAGAAAATGGGAAATAACTATCTTGAAATCTATCACGAAGTTGTTGGTGCTTCTCTTTATCCTTGAGAACATCTTGTTCATTTATGAAAAAACGGCAACCCTTTATAAGTTCCAACACGATGTCGCGTTTCTTCTCTTTTTGCTTACGCTTTATCTCCAGGCGGTTCGTTACAAATTGGGCAATAATGATAGCAAGCGCTCCGATTATCGCACCGGCTAGGCCAATGAGGAGATTACTGTTTGAATTTTCCATTTTGAATTTTACACTTTGACTTTTCACTTTTCACTTTGGATTTTTAACTTTCTTTCTACCCCGCCATCTTCAAAAACACCTCTTTGGGAATACTCACGCGGCCGAACTGGCGCATACGTTTTTTCCCTTCGCGCTGTTTGACGAGGAGTTTCTTTTTGCGCGACCAGTCGCCGCCGTAGAGCGGGGCCGTAACCGCTTTTTTGAGCGCGGGGATGTCTTCGCGGGCAATGATGCGGCCTTCCACGCGCGCTTGCAAAGATACGACGAACTGCGCCTGAGGGAGGATGTCTTTTAATTTTTTTACCGCGTTTTTTCCGACATCCGCCACGCGGTGGCGTTCAATGATTTTTGAAAACGCGTCAATGTATTCGGTTGCGACCAAAATGTCCAAGCGCACTTTTTCACTCGGGCGCCAGTCGAGAGATTCATACTCTGCGGAAGCAAAGCCCGAGGAAACACTTTTTAATTTATCGTAGAAGTCCTGGGTGACGATTTGCGCGAGCGCCATTTCAAACACGATTTTCACGTTCTCGTCGTCGATAAACGTCGTGTCCTTGAAAACTCCGTCCGAGTCCTGCAATAAGTTCATCACGCCGCCCAAATACTGCTGGGGCGTGAACACTTCAATGCGTACCCACGGCTCAAGAATTTTTTTATCTTTGGTATGCTCTGGAAACTGGCTCGGCAATGTTACAAGTTCGCCGTCAACCTTGTAGGCAACCGAGGGAGAGCCGACCACAATTTCCGTATTCAACTCCCCTTCAAGCCGCCCGGCGACAATCTCCATGTGGAGCTTGCCCAAAAATCCGATGCGAAATCCGCGTCCCAAAAGAGGGCTTTCGGTTCGGTCGAATGTTATCGCCGGATCACTCAACTGCAATTTTTCAAGCGACGTCTTGAGCAAATCAAACTCGCCTTCTTCAAGCGGATAAAAACTTGCGAACACCTTTGGCTGGGGCCGCGTAAACCCTTCAAGCGCCGGCGCGTGCTGCGTGCGAATCGTGTCGCCGATATTAACAATGCCCGCTTCTTTGATTCCGGTCGCAATATACCCGATATCGCCCGCGCGAAGTTCTTTGCACGCGACAAAATCGGGCGTAAATATCCCGACTTCTTTGACTTGAAATGTTTTCCCCTGCGCGGCAAATTCAGCACTCTGCCCGGCCTTGATGCTCCCCTGAAACACCCGCACATACGCCAAAATCCCCTTGAACGAATCAAAGAGCGAGTCAAATATTAACGCCTGAAACGCGGACTCTTGCGGACTAGACCCGGACGGTTGCGGACTGTTTGGGGGCGGGGGTATCTTTTCAACGACTGCGCGCAATATATCTTCTGTCCCTATCCCGCTTTTTGCGGAAATCTTCAGAATATCGTCAGAGGTAATCGTTATCTTATACGTTTCAAAGAGACTGATAAGTTGCTTGGCGACGCGTTCAATATTCGCTTCTTTTAAGTCAATTTTATTGATTGCGGGGATTACGATCAGATGCTGCGCCAATGCCTGGCGGAAATTGAACACGGTTTGCGCTTGTATTCCTTTGGCGGCATCAACCAGCAATACAACGCCCTCCACGGCTTTGAGCGCGCGTGAAACTTCATAGCCAAAATCCGTATGCCCTGGCGTGTCAATCAAGTTGAGGATACTATCCTCAACTTGATTGACTGCGCCCGCAGAATTACGCAGAACAGACGCAGACTCGCGCAGAAAAGAATCGGGATTTTTTTCATCACGGGCCGTATCGTAGACAATGCGCTCAATGCCAAGTTCCTTGCTTCCGAAGTTTACCAAGAATGCAAGACGATAATCACATCCTTTCAAATAAGACCACACCTGTTCAACTTGCGGTTTCCCGATTTCCGGGAGAGCTTTTAACTCGATGATCACTTTGTCTTCAATAACAAAATCCGGCTGATACATTCCTACATGCTTCCCCTCATATAAAATTGGAATGTTTTTTTTACTTTCAAAACGTAATCCGGCTTTTTCGAACTCTATTTCAAGAGCGCTATGATACACTTGCTCTTTATGTCCGAGTCCAAGCGTTTTCCGAACCCCAAAAAAAGCCCCGCGAATCTTGTACGTCAGATCTCCGTATAAAAATTCTGCCTTATTTTGGGACGTATCCTGCATCTCCTTCTGCGTAATTCCGCGTCCGTTCTGCGTCAATCCGCGGTCAGGATGCCACAGCATCCTGACAGGCTGCATTTTTATTGTAATTCCCCGTTCGCGCTCCAAACTCAACCTATCCAAATATTGCGGAATAAGTTTTTCCTTGGAAATCGTGCCCGTAAACTCCAAAAGCCGGTCAGCGAGTGTTGACTTCCCATGGTCTATGTGGGCGATTATTGCGAAATTACGAATGTTCACTATTGACAAATTATTAAAAAAGGTGTATAAATAATTTACACAAAAACAGAGGAGAAGGCCATGTACATCGCAACGTACCAGGGGAGTAAATTTTTACGGTTGCCCGGCGTACGCTGGGTAGCCTACGTCTCCCGCTATCAGGGGGACTGCCAGGGAGCTGACCTCTTCCAAGCGGAAGAGGGTGCGATGCTCCCGGAAGGAGCGGAGGCCGTACCCGTGGAACTGATAAAGTTTCCGGGTCCGAGGGAGGGCCAGGAGCATAAGGCCCTCGTCAGAAAGTTGTAAGTGTTTTGAGCCGTGCGAAAGGCACTCGGAGGGGCTCGTTAAATTATACCTCCTCCAATTTCGGAGCCGTGTAGCGGCGGAGAAACAAGCTTGGCTTATTTCGGGATGCGCATCCCGACTGATGAGCCGGAAACGGCGAAATTGGAAAATTTACAGTAAACCTTCTGAACACTGTTCTTTACAAATGCATTATCGTCCAAAACTCCTTTTTCAGCAAGGCATTGAGCTCCGAATACCTCGGGATTCACTGCCTTGCTGAACACCGCGCTACCTGACTTGTAGTTTGTCGTCAGCTCCCAATCACGGGACGCGGCGTTCCTTTCAAGAGGAGGGAAGGCGATGGGAACACCAGGCACGGAAACCCTTTTATGGGCCGAGATTCGGCCCATAAAACTCTACTACCAGACCCTCCCCAATGGGCGGGTCTACGTAACCCGGAACCAGTGGGTTGCGGGCGAGGGTGCGACCGAATTTGATTGTCTGTTCGCCTGGTCGGGAATAGACAATCGTGACTTTGGGCCGGCGAACTCGGCCCAGCCAAGGAGAGTGAGTATACCGGAGGGCTACCTCTCAACAGGGGTGGCCACGGACAATTCTAACTCCTGGGGCGTTTGTTTCGCCCGGGAGTTTCCGTGGCAAGGGCTTGACTGCTTGGACTCCGGCGGGGGCTGGGCGGTCTTTGGCAAGAAAGGAGGTGACGTATAAGGTCACCCCCGAGGCAGTGCACGATTAGATCAGCACTGCCCTCAACTAAGCTCATCAACCCAACTGACGGGCTTTGAGAGGGAACATAACAGATCGCAGTATCCAAAGCACAAACCATTGAATTCTAACCGAGGTTTGTGCTTTTTGTTTTGTGCTTTGTTTGTGGGCATCTGTTTCCTGTGTTTTGTGTTTTATTCCCTGATTACTCCTTCCTCCAACAATTTTTTAACGTAACTATCCAACGGCTCAAAAATTTTCAACTCTTCAAACGTAACCCAGCGAAAATCCGTATGCTCTTTGCTCAATATTACGTCGCCCTCAATCTCTCCTGTATATGTTAAGCGCACGACATGGAATGTTTCGCGCTTTGACGTTTCCATTTTTGTTTTCATTCTGCGTTCTTCTGCGTGAAGTCCGCGTGAGTCCGCGATGAGCGAAGCGAATATGTCTTGGGCGGCAATAAGGCGCGGCTCTTTTAGCAAATCCAAATTCGTTTCCTCTTTAATCTCACGCTTCAAATTTTCCAGAAGCGACGCCCCCGCTTCAATCCGCCCGCCCGGAAGATCCCACCTTGCGCTCACTCCCGTATAGGTCTCGGGGTTTCGCTTTATCAGCAAATACTTCCCTTCGCTATTTTGTAACAGCGCCTTCACGCCGACTTGGAGCTGCATGAGATAAAACGTAAAATGCAAAGCGAAAAGCGAAAAACAACAATGTAAAATTTAAAATCTTTTCTTACCTTTGAGCGTTAAAATACTTGCGCCAAGAATGTTCGCAAGTTCTGTGGTCTCTTGTAAAAGTTCATTTATTCCTTTTCCCTCTGCCTTAGCAGAATCCCGAAGCAATCCCAACCAAAATTTGGTTTCGTTTGCGGACTTTAGAGCGTAAGCGAAAAAATTCGTGAAATCTCGCTTTGTACTTCCTGCTTGAGCTTCAATAATATTTGCTCCTATACTGGTTGCGCTTCTTAAAAGCTGTTTTGCGATAACTTGGCAGGCAAAATCCCTTTTATCCAAAGAATCCAGCAACTTTATCATATCCAAGGCATAAATGTACGCCCGCTTTTTAAGATCGGGTTTAAATTCTTTTACCATATTATCTAAAACTTTGAATAATTTTCTATCGCAATTCTGCAGATAGCATTTCAAGAATCCCTTTATCCTGAATCGCTTTTTCCAACTGTTCCATTAGTTCTCTATCATTTGTCATATTGTAAAACATTTTTCGAACACACCAATAAAAGCTAGGGATGCGAAGATCAAGACCTACTCTTGCACCACGTCGCCGTGAACGGTTGCTTAAATAGACAAACGGAGGACCTGGACAATCAAGGGCTTTTTCTAAATCTTCAATTTCATTTTCAGGCATAGAATTTTTTAGAATACTCCCATAGCGACTGCCTCGCTTATTAATACCCAAGGAATGAGTCAAGGAATTTCTAAAAAGATTGTAGAGATCATCGATAAATCCATTTTGCTCATTTCTCGTAATTGCTTGCGTCATATCCCACGGGAAATATTTACGCATAGTATTTTTAAACTCTGCTCTGCTATTTCGCTCTGTATCTAAACGGGGAGTGGTTAAAACGGAAAAACCGCTCATCAAAGAAAGCAGGGCATTTGCTGTAACATAATTACAACCTCCAATACCATTTAGGTCATCCAAGGGTAGACGAAGAAGTGCATGAATGTCTTCAAATTGCATCTTAATTTGCCATTCAATCAGCTTTTGCACGTTTTCAGGTAAATGCTCCCCCAGCTGTAGTGAAATAAAACTCATAGATTATTTTGCGCTGTTATTTTGCATTTTTCGCTTTACGCTTTTCGTTTAATCAAACTTCTTCAGCATCATCAGCACCGCGCGCTTGATGAGTTCGGGGGGGGCTTTTTGGGTGAGGACGTCGTCGATGAATTCGGCGATTTTTATGAAGTCCTTTTCTTTGAAGCCGCGGGTGGTCATCGCGGGCGTTCCGACGCGGAGTCCCGAAGGCCGGAACGGGCTTCCGGTGTCGTAGGGGATGGTGTTCATATTGGTAATGATGTGCGCTTTCTCTAAGAGCGTTGCGGCGGCTTTGCCTTCAAATCCTTTGTTGCGCAAGTCAATCAAGACGAGATGTTTATCCGTGCCTCCGGATACGATGGTAAATCCGTATTTTTTGAGCGCGTCGGCAAATGCTTTGGCATTTTTCACGACCTGCAGGGCGTATTTGCGGAAGTCGGCGGAGTTTGCTTCTTTCAAGGCCACGGCAAGCGCCGCAATGTTGTTGTCAAAAGGGCCGCCTTGCAATCCGGGAAAAATCATGCGGTCTATTTTATCGCCGAGGTCCTTTTTACAGCAGATGATGGACGCGCGCGGGCCTCGCAGTGTTTTTTGCGTTGACATGGTGACGACATCCGCGTAGGCGAACGGCGAGCTCAATACCCCTGCGCCGACAAGCCCCGCCTCGTGCGCGATGTCCGCGAAATAATATGCGCCCGTTTTTTTTGCGATAGCGCCGAGTTTCTTGTAATTGATTTCGCGTGGGTACGCGGTGCCGCCGGAAATAATCACCTGCGGCTTTTCTTTTAACGCCATGTTTTCTATTTCATCGTAATCAAACACCTGCGTTGTTTCATTGACGCGATACCGCACCGTCCTGAACATGCGCGAGCTTATAGTCACTTTTCTTCCGTCCGGCAGATCCCAGCCGTGCGACAAATGTCCGCCGTCCGGCAAGTTCATCGCCATGATTTTCTGCCCGGGTTCAAGCAGCGCGTTTAATACGCAAAAATTCGCGATCGCCGCGGAAATCGCTTTGACATTGACATGCCAAGCATCATCCAGACCGAAAAACTGCTTCGCGCGTTTCACCGCCAAAAGCTCAATATCGTCCACGTTTTTATTCCCCTGATAATACCGCTTGCCCGGTTCGCCTTCCGAGTATTTATTGGTAAACACCGAACCGAGCGCCTGCATCACCGCGTGCGAAGCGAAATTTTCCGAAGGAATAAGACGAATCGTTTCTTTCTGATATTTTTCCTCGGCTTTCAAAATTTTGTAAACCTCTCTATCGTTTTTGATTGTTTTCATCATAATAGCGTTAAGGGTTTAGCGGTTAGCGGTTAGTGAAGGATTCTCTTGGCCCTGATACCCTAAACGCTAAACGCTGCTTTTCACATAGTTTCCCGCGCCCACGTTTTTAATGGTTCCTTGCAGTTCAAGTTCCATGAGCAAGGGCAAGAGTGCAGACATTGCGATAGACGTTTGTTTGCTCAATTCATCAATGTGCGTTTGTCCGCTCTCCAGAACGCGCACGATACGCTCCTCTTCCTTTGTTGCAAATATTTTTTCTCCTTGTTCTTCCGTTGTTTTTTCCTTTGCGGCAAAGAGGTTCTTTTTTGCCAATATTTCCAGGATGTCGGATGCGCTTTGGACAAATAATGCTCCCTCTTTCAAAAGCAAGTTGCTCCCCTGGCAATGCTTGGCAAATGGCGAACCCGGCAGGGCAAACACCATTCTCCCTTGCTCTTTTGCGAAACGCGCGGTAATGAGGGCGCCGCTTTTTACGGGCGCTTCCACGACCAACACGCCGAGCGAAAGCCCGCTCACGATGCGGTTGCGCGCGACAAAATGGTGCTTGAGAGCGGGCGTATGCTCGGCGTGTTCCGAGATAACCGCTCCTCCTTTTTGTACCATTTCGCGGGCAAGGTGTAAATGCTCGTACGGGAAAAAAAATTGCTCTTCAAGCGACGAAGCAAGCACGCCGATTGTTTTCCCTCCTCCCGCAAGCGCGCCCTTGTGGCTTGCCCCGTCAATCCCCTGCGCCAACCCCGAGACGATCACAAGACCCGCGCGCCCCAACTCTTCGGCAATGCGCCGCGCAAGCTCCAGCCCTTCGCGGCTTGCCTTGCGCGTCCCGACAATTGCAAAACATGGCCCCTGCAAAACGCTCGCCTCGCCTCTCACATGCAATGCTTTTGGGGGATGTTTGATTTGTTTGAGAAGAGGAGGATAGGCGACATCTTTGAGAGTAATGATATTCATAGAAAAAGCAGTAAATATGTATTTGGTATGAGAACCGAAATACAAGATACCAAATACCAGCTACAAAATACAAAGCTCAATTCATACCTCCAGCTTGGCGTGCTTTGAAAGCGTCTTCACCGCTTCTTTGAGCATCTCCGAATAGAGTTGAAGTCCCACGGCCTGGATGTTGCCTGATTGCTCTTTTCCCAAAATGCTTCCGGCGCCGCGGATTTCCAAATCTTTTATCGCGATTTCGTAATTCTCGCCAAGACCCTGGAACTGACGCAGGGTGCGCAAGCGCTTTTTACCTTCGGGCGTGATGGATCGCTTATTGTAAAAAAAGTATGCTTTTGCGCTTGCAAAACGTCTGCCGACGCGGCCGCGGATTTGGTGCGCCTGCGCAAGGCCGAGTTTTTGCGCGTCCTGGACGACGAGCGTGTTTACGTTTTCCAGGTCAAGGCCGTTCTCAATAATCGTGGTGGCGACAAGCAAAGAAAACGCCTTTTGGCGGAAACGATGCACAGTGCGCAGTAGCTGGGCTTCGGGAAGGCGCCCGTGCGCGACGTCAAAAGAAAACGCATCGCCGAAAAGTTTTCGAAACATTTCTTCTACGCGCGCAATGTCGCGGATGCGCGGAACAAGGTAATACACTTGGCCGCCGCGCCTTAATTCTTCTTCGATCGCTTCTTTTATCTTTTCCTCGTCAAACGGGAAAATAAATGTTTCGATCGGTTCTTTGCCCGGAAGCGGGGTGATGATATGGGAGATATCGCGCAAACCCGCGAGCGCAAGTTGGAAGGTGCGCGGAATAGGGGTCGCCGAAAGCGAGAGCATATCAATACTTGCGCGCAGTTCTTTGAATTTCTCTTTTTGGCGCACGCCGAATTTTTGCTCTTCGTCGATAATCACCATGCCAAGGCGCGGAATTTTGTCCAAGCGAAAAAGAATTTTGTGCGTTCCGACAATAAGGTCGGCGTTGTAGTTGCTTTCCGCTTGCGCGCGGCTCACCAAAGAGGAACTCATGCCAAACGGCTCGAACCGCTTGGCAATATAATGGAAATGCTGGTCTGCCAAAATAGTGGTGGGGGTGAGCAAAACAACTTGTTTCCCTGCGCCTATCATATGAAGCGCCGCTTGCAAAGCGACTTCGGTTTTGCCAAAGCCCACGTCGCCGCAGATCAAACGATCCATGGGCTTTCGCGAAGAAAGGTCGCGCAAAATATCCGCGACTGCGGTCTTCTGATCAGGTGTCAGCACAAACCCCGCGCTTTTTGCAAATGCGTCGCTAATCTCCTTATCGTCAAACGTAAACGGAGGACGCGCGGCAAGCTCGCGCTTTGCGTAAAGCTCCAAGAGCTCGCGCGCGAGTTTGAACGCGGCTTCGTTCACTTTGCGTTTGGTGGACGCCCACGAAAGGGTATTCAACCCATGGACGCGCGGATTGCCAAATCCTATATAAGGCGTGAGCTTGTCGGTTTTTTCCGGAACAAAGAGTGTGTCGCCCCGCGCGTAGGCAAGCACAAGATACATGTTCCCCTCAATGGATTGCTTGCGGACAAAACGCCCGATGCCGTGATCCGCGTGCACCACGTAGTCCCCGGGCATAATTTTTTCCAAGAACGAGCGGCGCAATTTTTCTTCAATTCTCTGCTCAAACGAAGGAGGCGCAAGATCAAGCTCTTTGATGGCTTCGATTTCATTGCCCCAGAATTCCAGACGAAACGCTTTTTGCGAGCGGAACGGAAACACATCGAGCACATCGCCAAGGTACCGAAACTCCCCGGGTTTTTCAAGTCGCTGTACTTTCGTGTAGCCAAAATCAGCCAGATCCCTCAAAAGATGGGTTGGCTTGCATACCAGATGGGGAACGAGAGAAAGCGGACGCTTCCCCAAACCGGAAATGGGTAAAAACGTTACTCCGTTCTTGCCTGAAAGCAAATCGTCATTGGCGCCGGCGTCCATTAAGCTACCCGTAAGCTCAGTTCCGCAAAGCAGAAGCTCCTTGAAACTGACATTGAAGATTTCCGGCGGGACGTTGGAGGGGTTGTCCCGCTTTTCATCGCTTACAGATAGCTTGAGAGAAGCCGTGAGGGCAAAATCCAATTCCCCTAATTTCTAATTGATCTAATTATTCTAACGAAATCCCAAGCCCCAATTTCCAATGACCAACAAAGCTCCAAGTCCTAATGCCCAAGAATTAACTTTGGATTTTGGAGCTTGAAGCTTGATTGGATCTTGGGGTTTGGTCATTGGGACTTGATTAGAAATTAGGTCAATTAGAAATTAGAATAGTTTTATACCTCACTATGTAGGATTTCGAGTTTCCCAAACGAGCAAGGAGTACTCCCTTTTCGGATAACTGTCAAGCTGTTTTACGTAGCGCCTCAACGACAATTCTCTTTTTCCCGATACCTTCGGAAAGGGAAGAAAAAAGGAGTTCTGCGGTTTTTTGTACGACGGCGTCGTCCATCGCGCGCATATGGTTCTTGGTATTGAAAGAAACAAGATACTCGTCCATATCCGCGAGCGAAGCCATCGGCCTCACGCCGACGCGGAAGCGCCAAAACGCTTTTGTGTCCAGCACATCAATGA
>Ga0209824_10001794_pt1 | contig 11613 bp, 8 predicted proteins | sample VDWuncwatermetaG_FD_184124 | JGI IMG/M metagenome (GOLD analysis project Ga0209824, IMG submission 184124) | Wastewater microbial communities from Netherlands to study Microbial Dark Matter (Phase II) - VDW unchlorinated drinking water (SPAdes)... ...
GAGCGGCTGGGGATGTTGCTGGATTTGCCGATGTCGAAGGCAGCGCTGATTGCAGTGATTGCCGATCAACCTGAAATGGAATCCGAAGCGCAATCTATCGCTGACACTTTGCGGGCCAGCGGGATGGCGACTTATCGAAGTTACAAAGGCAATTCGAAACGCCAAGCCGAGGCTGCCAGGAAGCAATCCGTTGATGCACTTCTCTACGTGCGGCAAGCTGATCACTCCAATCGTCAACTTCACCTGACCCATGTTGCCGGATCGGCGTTCGAGGGCACTGATTTGCTGCTGGAAGTGCTCGGATGCCTTCCTGAACGGTACCATCAAATTTCGGGCGACGACGTCCAATGACCACCATTTCCGCAGAACGGATCGCCGCATTGCTGGCGAAGCGCGAGGAATTGTCGGCGCAGTTGGCCTCGGGTGATCTGCCAACGGACAGGTTCGTCGCGTTGTCCAAGGAATATGCCGAGGTTGAGCCGGTTGCTACCGCCGCTGGCGAATTGCAGCGGCTGCGCACCGAACTGGCCGGGCTTGAAGAGATGCTCGCCGATCCCGAAATGCGCGACATGGCGCAGGAAGAGGCCGATGCAATCCGCACGACCTTGCCGGAAGCGGAACGTGCGCTGGCGCTTTCACTCCTGCCGCGTGATGCAGCAGACGAGCGTTCCGCGATGCTCGAAGTCCGCGCAGGCACCGGCGGCGATGAGGCAGCGCTGTTCGCGGGCGACCTGTTCCGCATGTATTCGCGCTATGCCGAGGAGCGCGGCTGGAAGGTGGAACTCATTTCCGCCTCGTCTGCCGAAATGGGCGGGTACAAGGAAGTCGTCGCTTCGGTGACGGGGCAGGGCGTGTTCGCGCGACTGAAGTTCGAATCGGGTGTCCACCGCGTACAGCGCGTGCCGGTGACGGAAAGCGGCGGGCGTATCCACACCTCTGCGGCGACTGTTGCCGTGCTGCCGGAAGCGGAAGACGTCGATGTCCAGATCAACGACCAGGATCTGCGGATCGACATCTACCGTTCGTCTGGCCCCGGTGGCCAGTCAGTCAACACGACAGACAGCGCCGTTCGGATCACGCATATCCCGTCGGGCCTGGTCGTCATCCAACAGGACGAGAAATCGCAGCACAAGAACAAGGCCAAGGCGCTGAAGGTGCTGCGCACCCGGCTGTACGAACTGGAACGCGAGCGGCTCCATTCCGAACGCGCAGGCACGCGCAAGTCTATGGTCGGCTCAGGCGACCGTTCGGAGCGTATCCGCACCTATAATTTTCCGCAGGGCCGAGTGACCGATCACCGGATCAACCTGACGCTCCACCGCCTGCCCGAAATTCTCGAAGGGCAGATGGACGAGCTCATCACTGCGCTCATCCAGGCGGACGAGGCCGAGCGGCTGGCAGGGCTGGATGAGGCTGCGTGAGGCGCTGAAGGAAGCTGCCGTGCGGCTCGCCCCTGTCAGCGATACGCCGCGGCTCGATGCCGAACTGCTGATGGCGCATGCGCTGGGTGTGTCGCGTGAAGCATTATTGCTCGGGCACCTCGATGACGGGACGCCGGATGAGTTCGAAGTCTTGCTCGACCGGCGCCTGTCGCGCGAACCGCTGGCCTATATCACTGGACACCGCGACTTCTGGACGATCAGACTGAAGGTTGCGCCCGGCGTCCTGATTCCCCGACCCGACAGCGAGACGCTGATCGAGGCGGCAGTCGCCTATTTCGGCATCACCGGCCCCAGGACGGTGCTCGACCTTGGAACCGGCTCGGGCGCGCTGCTGCTCGCAGCGCTGGCGCAATGGCCTGCCGCAACCGGTCTGGGCATCGATGCATCGCAGGCAGCGCTGGAAATCGCCAAGGCCAATGCCAACGTGCTTGGCCTTGTGCCCCGGGCCCGTTTCGCGTTGGGGAATTGGGCCGAGGGAATAGCGGACCGGTTCGACCTGATCCTCAGCAATCCGCCCTATGTCGAATCGAACGCTGTCCTGCCTGCCGACGTCCGCGATCATGAGCCCGCCTCGGCGCTCTTTGCCGGCACGGACGGCCTCGACGACTATTGTCGCCTGGTTCCGCAACTGCCGGCCCTGCTCAATCCCGGCGGCATGATCGCCGTCGAGATTGGAGCGACCCAGGCGACCGCCGTATCCGCCCTGTTCGGCGCAAACGGGCTGGAAGCCGAGGTACGGCAGGACCTCGGAGGGCGCGACCGCGCTATCGTGCATTTTTCCCTTGGATTAGGCAGTAAAGGCAGGTAAAGGCCCGTCTCAAGACTTGGACGGGCGCATCCAAAGGGACGCCATCCAGCTCTTACCCCCACCATCTAAGGCCGTGATTGGGATGATCCGGCTTTGGCAGGCGGACGACGCGCATGGGCGCGTCTGGTCGGGGTCTTGCAGGCTGAATTTGGACTACAGGCTTTACACCCAGAGAAAAGGGACAATCTTTGCTCAACAATCGTCAAGCTGGCCGTCGTCGCGGCCGGGGTGGACAGCGCCCACAAAATGGCGGGCGCGAACAAGGCAACCGCATCGACAACCGCGCGCGTGGCAATGCGCCGCAGCTTCTCGAAAAATACAAGAGCCTTGCCCGCGATGCGCAGCTCGCTGGCGACCGGGTGATGACGGAGTATTACCTCCAGTTCGCCGATCATTATTTCCGCGTCGTTGCTGAGACCCGCGCCCGTTTTGAGGAATCCCGCCCCCTGCGGGAGGAATGGTCCGGCGATGATGGGGATGAGCACAACGCATCCGAGAGTGCCGACGGCGAAGAGGGCGAGGAAGATCGCCGCCCACCGCGCCGCCAGGACAATCGTGAACGCAACGATCGGGGTGATCGCAACGCCCGGCCGGAACGCAGCAACAATGACCGTGACCGCAACGACCGCTACAGCAACGATCGCGGCAATGGCCGTTACAATGGCAATCGCGCCAATATGGGTGATGAAGTCGTTGAGCCTGCAACGATCGACATCAATGTGCTCCCGCCGTCATTCGGCAGCGATGGCATGGTCTCGCCGATCCCGGATTTTTCGGTCGAAGCCGATGAGCCCGCCCCAGCGCCGCGCCGTCGCGGTCGTCCGCGTCGCGTCGAAGCTGAAGATGAAGCGCCCACCGAGGGCTAGGCGCTCTGCGTCACAAATCTGAAACCTGATTGTCACGGAACTGGAATGTGCCCCGCCTAGTGCGGTGGCGATCCGGACGAGCGAGTCGCCCGGAAGACCATCCAGCTTCGAAGGGCTATCATGAAAACTTCAACCAAGGTGATTGCAGCGGCGCTTGTCGTCAGCGTTGCCGCTGTTCCTGCATGGGCGCAGATGCGCCGCAACATCCGCGTCGTCGGGTCCTCTACAGTGTATCCCTTCACCAAGGCCGTGGCGGAGCGTTTTGCGCGTGCCAATCCGGGGGTTCCCTCGCCGATCGTCGAATCGACCGGCACGGGCGGTGGTGCAAAGCTGTTCTGCGGCGGTGTTGGCGCAGGCCATCCCGATATCCTGAATGCCTCGCGTCGCATCAAGCTGTCGGAATTTCGCCTGTGCGCCGCCAATGGCGTGACGCAGATCACCGAAATCCAGGTTGGCCTCGACGGGCTTTCGCTGGCGACTTCCAAGGGTGGCCCGCTCAAAAATGTCAGCCTTCGCGACGTTTACGTGGCGATTGCCAAGACGCCCTTTGGCAAGCCCAATACCGCCAAGACCTGGAAGGATGTGAACGGAGCGCTGCCGGCAACACCAATCCGCGTCTATGGCCCGCCAACGACCAGTGGTACGCGGTCTTCGCTTGAAGACCTGATCCTTGAACCGGCCTGTTCGGCCAACCCGGCCATGGCTGCGATGAAAAAGACGAACGAAGCCAAGTACAAGCAGATTTGCCTCGGCCTTCGCGAGGATGGCGGTTACATCAACGCTGGCGAAAACGATAACCTGATCGTCCAGAAGCTTGAAGGCAATCCCGGCACCATCGGCATCTTCGGCTACTCCTATCTTGAGGAAAATGCCGGTCGGCTGAGCGGTGTTGCAATCAACGGCGTCGCGCCGAACGCTGCCACCATCTCGTCATTCAAATATCCCGGTGCCCGCGCGCTCTACATCTATGTGAAAAATGCCCATCTGAAGGCCATTCCCGGCATCCGTCAGTTCGCTGCGGAATATGCCAAGGAAGCCACTTTCGGTCCGCGCGGCTACCTGATCCAGTACGGCCTGCTCGCCAGCCCGGACGCGTCGCGCAAACGCGCCGCTGCTTTCGCCACCACGATGACGCCGATGAACGCGGCGGGTCTCAAGTAACAATCAATAGAAAATAAGGGGCAATCCATGAAACGCTTTACCCTGTTGCGGGTCCTTCTCTGGGCCAGTGCAATGGCCTTCGCACCGCAGCTCAACGCACAAACGACCGACAAGGAAGTCGAACCGCCGATGGACGCACCGTCACCCGACGATGTGCCGACGACCGTTCCCGAAGCCGAAGCCAATTTGAGCGCAGCCGACGCCAAGACGGAGCTTCTGGAAGCTCAGATTTCATCGCTTCAAGCACAGCTCGACGCGCTCAAAAAGCAGGTCACATCGGCAGCGCCAAGCTGGAAGGGTGCGCCTCAATTCACCGACAGCGAAGGCTTCAGCTTCAAGGTGCGTGGTCGCCTGATGCTCGATACAGCCTACACGTCGATACCGAACAACTTTGTCGCCAATCGCAACCTTGGCTTCAACACCCGCATCCGTCGCTTCCGCATTGGTGTCGAGGGCGCGGTTCCCGGCGGCTTTGGCTACAAGGCAGAAGTTGACTATGCCAACAGCTCGGTCGGATTTGGCGATGTGGTGATGACCTACGCTCCTGCCGGAAAGATCTGGGGCCTGACGTTGGGCAACCATGAATCTCTCAACGGCATGGAGCAGATCAGCAGTTCGCGCTGGTCTTCGTTCATCGAGCGGGCGCAGGGCAACGATGCCTTCGGAAACAGCCGCCGCTTGGGCCTGTCCCTCAACCTGCACAGCAAGGACAATTTACTGCGCTTCGATACGGGCCTGTTTGCCGCGCACAGCATCGATGCTTCGCTCGACAATGACGGCTGGATTGGCGCAGCGCGTATGACGTATGCGCCCTATGTCGGGCCCGGCTTTGTGCATATGGGCCTGAACTTCCAGCACCGTGAGTTCCAGTCGAACGCGAATGGCGTCAATTCGACGTCGATCGGCGCGCCTTCGACCAACCAGCTCGGCCGCTATCGCGCCCGGCCGTTCCTCCAGACAACCGATGTCCGGTTTGTCGACACTGGCAGTTTTGCCGCGAAGAGCGACAACATCGTCGGCGCCGAGCTTTATGGCGTGTTCAAATCGCTCCACATTGGCGGCGAGGCGCAATATGTGAAGGTCAAATCCTACAGCGCCGGGGACATATCGACCGGCCTCGATGCCTTTAACGGCGGCTCGGCCGTCACACCCACCGGCGATCCGAGCTTCCTCAGCGGGTTCTTCGAGGTCGGATATTTCCTGACCGGCGAAACCCGCGGATACAAGAACGGCACCTGGGACCGCACCAAGGTTCTCAACCCGATCAACAAGGGCGGCTCCGGCGCCTTCCAGCTGATCGGGCGTTTCGATTATCTCGATCTCGATACCGCAAAGCTGAAGAACGCGGCGACCAACAATTTCACCACTGGCGTATCCACCCTGGCCGCGCTCAACACGCGGCTGGGCCGTGGCGGCACCCAGACCGGGTATCTGTTTGGCCTGACCTGGATCCCGACCGATTATGTCCGCTTCCTGGTCAACTATATTCATACCGAAGTCGAAGGCGGGCCGCTCGCGGCAACGATCAAACCGCTTTCGACGGCGCCCGTCGATCAGCGGAAATATAGCACGGATGCGTTCGCGATCCGCGCCCAGATCGACTGGTAGGTTTACCTGATCGGTATTGCCCCCGGCCGTCCTCTCCACTCCCCTTGGCCGGGGTGCAACAGATGGGCCACTCCTTCGTCTCAGGGCGAAGGGGTGGCTCTTCCCTTTTTCAGGGTCGCGGACGCAGGAGAAAATCGAGGCTTGTATCGCCAGAGGCGGTCTTTTCGAGCCTTGGGTAACGCAGCCCCCCATTCCAGGCGACCGGGATTTCGCGCACACGGTTCCCCGATTTGACAATCAGGCGGATCGGCTCGCTTCCGCCCTTTGCAGTGGAAATGGCGTCCAGCATCGCGTCATCAGAATAGACGCGGCCGTTTATTGCGATGATCTCTGCCGCCGATGTCAGCCCCGCATTGAAGGCCGGGCCATCCCAGATCACGCTGTTGACCTTGCCGCCCTTGCCGATCGTGAGCCCTATCGAAAAGCTCAGGTCCTGCTCGGCGGCCCGCTTTTCCTTGTCACGGAAAAACGGCGTCGGTTCCGGCACGTAAACCAGGCGATAACCGGCCTGCGCAAGGCCTGCAAGCGGCGCGCCTGCCGCCTTTTCTGTCGTGCGCCGGGAAAGAAATCCTGCCCAATCATAAGGAGACAGGGTCGTAAGCGTGGCAACCACTTCGTCAAAGGTAAACCCCCGGGCCTGGAAATCGCCTTCCGGCCCGCTGAAAAACCGCAGGGCGAAATCGTCCATGCCCTTCGCTCCACCGGTCTGTGCACGGAGCATCGCATCGGCCTCGAGCCAGATCAGCAAGCCTTCATTGTAATAGTCTTCGTTGCGCTGGTAGCTCAGCCACCCCTTGGGACGGCGTGCAGCGATGATCGGATCATAGGTCGTATCGGCAAGGTCGCGCCAGTCGCGACCCCGCCGGACATCGAGGGCAGCGGCAATCGAGGCAAGCGCATCAAGGGTTTCGGCCTTGGAAAACAGCCCCGATCGCGCTCCCAGCACATAGCCCCAGAACTGGTCCTGCCCTTCATAGACCCAGAGCAGATCGTCCACGAGCGGCGTGGCAAAATCCGAAACCATCTGCCCCGCCGGACGGCGATACTTGCCGACCCAGCTATGGCTGAACTCGTGGGCGAGCAGGTTGCGGCGACCGGGCCCACTTGACCATTCGGTGAAATATTCAGGGTTGGCGACGTTTTCGGAGGAACGGTGGTGTTCGAGCCCGATGCTGCCGATACGGTCGGTCAGGCCCAGGAGCAGGTCGTAATGATCGAACGGGCGGGTTCCAAAGAGCTTGACCGCCTGATCGATCAGCCGCTTGTGCGTCTCGATATCGGCGGGCGTCGCGGCCAGATATTTGGCCTCATCCGCCACGATGTTGAGCGTCACATTGTAGCCAAGCGGTTCGGCGCGAAAATGCTTGCCTGCAAACACGGGCGAATCGATCAGGGTTTCATAATCGACCGTCGCATAGGTGATACGAGAGACGCCTGCCGCAGCCGGTTGCGGCCGCAATGCTGTTGCCGCGCGCCACCCGGTGGGCCAGGCCACGCGGCGAATTCCGGTGTCGCCAAGCGTGGCCCAACCGGCCGGGTAGAGCGAGACCGATTGCCATTGCAGGTTGATGATTTCGGGCGACACGACGATGCGGCCCTGGTCCTCTTCGGTTGCCGAGAGGAATTTGAAGGCAAGGTCGAGCTGGCGCGCACCGGCTGGAACATCGATGTGGAAGGCGTGGACATCCACAGGATCGCGCTTCCACGGCAGCAACCTGCCCCCGACGCGGATCGTCAACCCGGCCAGCTTTTCGACCTGCCCGCGTGGCGCATGGTTGCCAGGCAGCCATTTTGGAAAATAGAGCGTCATTGGCCCGGGTGCTGCCACCGGAATGGTCTGGTTGACGCGGAAAATGCCCTGCACCGTATCGGTCGCGTCCACGTGGAGGGTCATCGTGCCCGGATAGGGTGTATCGCGCGGCGGCGGTGCGGGCGTTTGAGCGAATGCAGGAATGGTGGCCGCGAACAACAGGCCGGACAGAAAAAGACGCATTGCGATCCCCGGAGATTTTCCGCCTGTTAGGACGTGTGCCATCCGGTTGTAAATCAGCCTCTCGACCAACGGCAGAAAACGCCCTCATGAACGACGGCGCCTGACGTGCCCACAGGCTCTAGCGCACCCGAAGTCAGAAAGGCGATCATCGCCGCGTCTTCGGCCGGAACGCGTGCAATCGCGCGACGGCCATCGGGGGTCCTTGCGAGGATCACGCCAAACTTCGGCTGCGCCTCGCGGTCATAGATAATGGTGTAGGTTTCGATCTCGGCCGGGCCTTCATAGCCATCGACCAGTTCGGGAATCGGCCCGCGCCGCGCGTCCGCCTCGGCCTGGCAGTCATAGTCCTGCGGGAAAGTGCCGGCCGGTTGCGGGCGTGTTGTGAGCAGGATGGCGTGGTTATGCGTGGCAAAGCCGCCATTGGCGAAGAGCAGCCCGTCGCCGGGCACGACTCGGAGCCTTTCGACCATCGAAGCGGCAGCATGCGCCATGTAATTGCCGATCGGCCCACCGCCGAAGGTCAGACCGCCAAAGACCGTCGCGGTGCGATCGGCGGGAAGGCCAAGGATGCGCCGCGCCATTTTCGGGACGCAGGGAAAACAGGAATAGAGTTCGAGATGATCAAGGCCTTGCGGATCGAGGCCATTGCGCGCGATGGCCTGTTCGAGCGTCACGGCCATGCTCGCCGATTCGTCCCAGCGCGCCCGCTCAAGGACATTTTCGGACTCATGCGCCGCCGCGCCCTTTCCGACATAGATGAGCCTGTGATCCGGAACGCCTGCAGCGCGCGCGACCGCGAGGCTGGTGACCAGCAGCGCCGCGCCCTGATTCACCGACGCATTGGCGACCATCAGCTTGGTATAGGGAAAGGCAATCGGGCGATTGTCGGGGCTGGCCGTGACGATCGTTTCGGCGGACACCGGCTTGCGGATCCAGGCCGCGGGATTGGCCGCGGCAACTTCGGAGAAGAGCGACCAGATCGCGCCGGTTTCGGCCTGCCCTTCGGCAAGCGACTGGCCCCAGGCCTTGCGGCCCGCATTCTCGTAAAAGGGATAGATGTCGGTCGGCGTGCGCAGGCCGTATTTGACATGGACGGGCGGCACTTCGGGCATCCGCATGTTGCGGCCGATGCCGCCGCCGTCGGGGCGCTTGGCCGCCGTCCGCAGCGCTTCACCGCCGACGATGACGGCCACCTGCGCGCGACCCTCGCCGATCGCATTGGCGGCATCGTTCAGATAGCGGATCGGCGTATCGCCATTGGGGCCCTTGCTCTGTTCGGCATGCGCCGGGGCACTGCCCAGCGCCGCGCAAAGCCCTTCGACCATCGTCTTGTCGAGCGAAGGAAAGGAAATCTGCCGCGTGATCCCGAGCCAGTCGATCCGGTCGATAAAGCCGCCGCCGGCGTCACGATCGGCCGCACGGATCGCCGCTTCCATCAACTGGCGCGAATCGAGCGCGTCTGTATCGTCGGCGGGCCGGTCGTTGACCTGCCCGACGCCAATGATCACCGGAATGCGGGATTCTTCGATCGAGGCTGCCATGACGACGGCTATGCAATAGCCGCAACGGCCGGGCAATAGGGGTTAGGCTTCCCTGAGCCTCGGCATCAGTTCGACGAAATTGCAGGGGCGGAAGCGGCTGTCGAGCTGGTGGACGAGAATATCGTCCCAGCCGTCCTTGACCGCGCCGGGCGAGCCGGGAAGCGCGAAGACATAGGTTCCGCGCGCAACCACGGCACAGGCGCGCGACTGGATCGTCGAGGTGCCGATCTTTGCATAGCTCAGCCAACGAAACATCTCGCCAAAGCCCGGAATGTCCTTGCCATCCAGCCGGGCGAGCGCCTCTGGCGTGACATCGCGACCGGTAAGGCCGGTGCCGCCGGTTATGATCACGCAATCGACAGTCTCATCATCCACCCAGCGATGGAGCAGCGCGACAATATCATCAGCATCGTCGCGCAGCAGCGTACGCTCGGCGAGGATATGGCCTGCGCGGATAACGCGTTCGGCAAGCGCATCGCCCGATCTATCCTCGGCAAGCGTGCGGCTGTCCGAAACGGTGAGAAGCGCGATGCGGACGGGCACAAAGGCCCGGCCCTCGTCAATCGGCACTGGCAACGCCACCGGCCGAGGTCAGGCGCACTGCCGTCGCACCGGGCAATCCGGGGAAACGTGGCCACAGCCCTTGCGAAAGCGCGGCGAGGCTCTTCGCTGGGACCCCGGCCTGCATCTGGTACATCCAGTAATTGCGCAGCACGATCGTCACATAGCCACGCGTTTCCCAATAGGGGATCGATTCGATGTAGAGTAAAGGATCGTTATTGTCACGCATCCGCGCATTCCAGGCACCGACGGGCTGCGGCCCCGCATTATAGGCGGCGATCACCTTGGGCAACAGGCCACCGGTTTCGCTCATGTCGCGGATCAGCTCCATAAAGCTCTGGCCATATTCGAGATTGACCGACGGGTTCGCAAGCGGGCCGACAGAGGCTTCACCCCGGCGGCGCGAAAGCATGGCCGCGGTTCCCGGCAGCACCTGCATCAGCCCGCGCGCGCCAGCGGGGCTGGTGACATTCGTCCGGAACTGCGATTCCTGGAGGGCGTGAGCAAAGACAAGCGCCTTGTCCACCCGCCAGCCGCCAACCGGGCGCCATCCCTGAGGAGCTGGATAACGTGCGCTGACCGCCGCCTGGGCCCCTGTCGGGCCGTTATGCGCCAGCCAGAGCTGCGTGGCTGGCAAATCCATCCGTCCGGCGATCGTTGCAAGTCCGGCGTGATCGCGAGGATCGCCGATCCGCGCCTGATGGCGGATCAGCTGGTCGGCCAGATCCAGTTCGCCAATTTCCGCAAGTGCAAGCGCCGAGCGAACATTGGGGCGGGCCTCGATATTTCCCAGTGCCGACTGATCTACGGGACGAACCTTGAGCCCGAGGCGCTGAAGCGCGAGCAGGCCGTAAAACGTTTCCGAATTGAGCGATGCCGCCTTGAGCCGAGCCTCAACCCGTTCGGGCTGTCCGCCAGCGGTATCGGCGCGTGCCGCCCAGAAATGCCCTGCGGCAACCATTTCCTGATCACCCGAACGGCGGGCGACGGACGCAAAACTATCGCTTGCGGCCTGCCAGTCCTGTTGGCGCCAAGCGGCAAGCCCGGCCACCCAGTCGGCCTGTGCCGCCCAGTCGCCATAGCCCGCCCGTGCGGTGCCGGCGAGGCGGCGCGCGGCGGCATCGTCGCCGGTCAGGTAATAGGACCAGGCAATGCGCTGCTGCCATTCGGTCAGAGTGTCGGAATCAAGGCCGAGGCTCATTTCATCGAGAATGCTTTCGGCTTCGTTCGGACGGTCGCTCTTGAGCAGCGGAACGATCCGCGAGGACATCGCCGTTATCCGCGCGGCCGATCCGGCCACCTTGCCACGGCGCGGCGCTGAACCGAGCCAGCGCAACTCCTGCGCGGCGGGCAGGCCCGGCACGGAAATGACCCCGCGCGCCTGGGCAAGCCGCACGAGCGCCTGTGCCTGGGGCAGTTCAGGTGCCTTATCGGCGAGAGCGGCAAGCGCTTCACCTGCAACCTTGGGGCTGCCCTTGGCGAGGTAGAGTTCCGCACGCGCAACACGATGAAGCGGCCCTTCTGGCATGGCATCGAGCTTGCCGGCAGCGGCGGCCCAATCGCCGTCGTGAATGGCCGCAAATATCTCGCGATATTTCTCGCGGGCATGCGGGCCAAGCTGTGCTGCATAGGG
>Ga0209824_10001795_pt1 | contig 11612 bp, 12 predicted proteins | sample VDWuncwatermetaG_FD_184124 | JGI IMG/M metagenome (GOLD analysis project Ga0209824, IMG submission 184124) | Wastewater microbial communities from Netherlands to study Microbial Dark Matter (Phase II) - VDW unchlorinated drinking water (SPAdes)... ...
GCTCACCCGCGGTCGTCTCGACAGGAATCGCGTTGACATCGAGGCTGAAGTGTCCAATCGCCCCGGCAAACTCCTTGGGCTTGCCTTCTTCTGGCAATGGGAGAATCTCGATCGTCACCGGATCGGCTCGCACCGTGACGGGCACCAACCGGCCTGACCCGAAAAAATCATCCAGCAATGAATGATCGAAGAAGTCCTCGAACGGGTCGGATCCGAACGGCGATGCCGAGTGACGAGACGACCGACGCCGCTGGACGATCTGGCAGTTGATCGACCCCGGCCCGAGCGAGAGCGTTCCGGGTTTCAGCGGGACGGCCTCCGTGTCGAACTCCAGCAAGGTGTACGGCTGCCCTCCGACGTTGACGTCTGATTGCGTGGGTTTCTGAAACGGCTTGACGAGGAACCCGTCAGCCTGCAGGGTGGGCATCTCAATGCCTCGGACCGCCACTCCCCCGACCAAGAGCTGCAACTTCAGAGGAATCGCTTGATTGAGATACGCCTTCGTCTTGCCAACACCGAGTTGCAGCTGAAGGTTGTCGCCAAGCTGAGGCGCGCCCTCCTCTTCTTCGGCAGGCTCTTCGCCCTGCGTCACAACGGCGGCTGGCGGCAAGACCTGCACGTTGATCGGCTGTGTCTGGTAGGTCTTCCCATTGACCGTCACGTCAATCGGGCCGATCGTGAACATCCCCTCTTTTTTTGGCGTCAGGACATAGGTATGGGAGATTGACGAAGAGACCTGGCCGTTGATGACAGAAATCTGGGTTGAGGGGCCGAGGTACTGCGCGTCGAATCCGTCGAGCGCAAGATCCGGCGGCTGGACGCTCTGGGTCCCGTTGACGTCCAGGCTCAGTTGCAGTCGGCCATTGAGCGGCACTGAGCGGCGATTGACCCGCGCTTGGACGCTTACGTCCTCAGCAAATGCGAGCGAACTCGCTGCGATGACGGCGAGGAATACGCCACATCGGCACGCTCTACGCTCACCAATCCTGCTCCACATCCGCCTCTCGCCCTGGACCCTGACGCTCTTTTACCAGCGCTCCACGCTCTTCGTTCTTCAATGTATCGAGAATCCAGAACGCCTGCTGTTGAGACATGTTCTGCGCCTCTGTGGCCGCCTGCGCCTGTTGCTCGGAGCCCCGCTGGTCCAGTTGTTGCTGAACAGCCTGCGCCTGCTGCTGGCCAGCGCCTTGCGCGGCTTCCGTCGATGATGCGGACTCGGATTTTGATTCGGCTGAAGCGGTTTGTTGTTGTGATTCGCCGGGGCGTCCGGTTTGCTGCTGTTGAGCCTGCGCCTGTTGGCTCTGTTCCTGTTTGGCTTGCTCGCCTTGCGCCTGTTGGGCGGTCTCGGTCTGCGATTGATCGGCTTGCTGGTTTGCCTGTTGCTGCTCTGCCTTCGCGGATTGCTGCTGTGCTTTCTGCGTCTTCAGCGCTTTCAGCCGGCGTTCGACCAATTCATAATTATACTTCGCATCTGCATCCTTCGGATCTTGACGAATCGCCAACCGGAAATCCTCCAGCGCTTTTTGGTAGAAGCCGACCGCCTGGTTTGGCGTGGCCTGCTCTGCGGCGCGCCCCAGCCGGTAGTGCGTGTTGCCGAGGTTATAGGAAGCCTGCCCTTGAAGCGAGGAATGGGAGGACGCGGTCGCCGCGCTCAGTGATTCCGCGGCTTTGTCGTAGCGGCCATGCTGGTATCTCACGGTGCCGAGGTTGTAGTGTAGCGCCGGATCATTCGGGTGCTGCTTCAGTAGGCGCTCGAAGTGGGTCGCCTGAGGAGATTCGGGACCCTTGTCTTCATCGGCATCGCTCGAGAGCGTCCCTCCAATGACCAGCAGTCCGATGAGCATCCACCGCATGGGTCTCATCGGACGATCACGCGCCGACGATCGCTGATGAGCGGCTCGCACGCCAAGAAGAACAACGCGACAGCCAAGGCCCACTGAAAGCGCAGCTCGTGCTGTTTCTTCATCGTGCTCTCGAATTCTTGTTGATGCAGCGCGGCGATCCGATCGCGATAGAGCAGATCAAGCCCGAAGGATGTCGGGGTGGCCCGGATGTAGCTGCCGCCGGTCTCCAGCGCGATCTGTTGCAGAAGCCCTTCTTCAAGGCGGGACTTCACCGTCCGTCCCTCGCGGTCCTTCAGAAACGTCTGGTTGCCTTGCGCGTCAGTGATCGGCACGAGCTCCCCTTCGGGCGTGCCGACCCCGATGGTAAACATCTTCACCCCTTGCTTGGCTGCTTCTTTCGCGGCTGTGATCGCATCTCCCTCATGGCTCTCCCCGTCGGTCATGATGATCAGGGCTCGGGAGCCCGGCGCTGACGAGGCGAAGACCTTGAGGCTGTCCCGGATGGCGTTGGCGATGGCCGTGCCGCCGCGCGGGATGGAGTTGGTGTCGAGCTCATCGAGGGTGAGCAACAACGCGCCGTAATCGACCGTAAGCGGACACTGTACGAAGCTCGTCCCGGCGAAGGCGACCAGCCCGATCCGATCGCCCTTGAGCATCGGCACCAATTCTTGGATGGCGAGCTTCGCCCGATCGAGCCGGCTGGGTTTGAGGTCCTGAGCCAACATGCTCTTCGATACATCGAGCGCGATGACCACATCGACCCCGCGCCGCTTGATCTCCTGCCAGCGAAAGCCCCACTGCGGCCCGATGAGCGCGATGAGCAGAAACAAAGTCCCCAGTGTCACAACGACCGCCTTGAGTGCTCGGGATCTATCATCAACCTGCTCCGCCAACTGGGGAAGTAGCCCGGCGTCCGCGAGACGCTCAAGCGCGCGCTTGCGATTGCGGAAGGCCCACGCCCACAAGCCCAGCAGCGCGAGGACCATCCACGCCCACACCCATCGCTCAGGATAGGCCCAGCGCATCACCCCACCACCTGCTGGCTGGCCGAAGGCCGGTCGCTGCAACCATGAAACAACCCAAGAGGCAGCGACCGTTTCGCCTTCAGTCGTTTCTGGCACATCGGGTAGCGAAACCCAGCAGGTGGTGGGGTCATGGGAGCACCCGAAGCCAGGTTTCGCTCATCATGATCTCACCCAACACAAGCAGCATGGCCGGGATGATGAGCCAGGGATACCACTCTTTGTACGACAAGTACTGTGGCTGCTCGATGGTGGTTTTTTCCATCCGATCGATCTCATGGTAGATCGTGCGCAAGGAGTCGGTATTCGTCGCCCGGAAGTACTGGCCTCCGGTGAGGCGCGCGATTTTCGTCAAGCCTTCGTCGTCCACTTCGATCTTGACCTGTTGGTAGACTCTCCGATCAAAGAGATCGGTGGCCGGGAACGGGGCTAAGCCCTTTGTTCCCGCTCCAATTGCGTAGATGCGGACCCCTAGTGTTTTCGCCAACTGAGCCGCCGCGTCCGGAGTCACCGTCCCGGCGTTGTTCACCCCGTCAGTTAGGAGGACAATGATGCGGCTTTTTGCCTTCGACTGGCGCAGCCGGTTCAGCGCCGTCCCGATCCCGGAGCCGATGGCGGTGCCGTCTTCCACCATGCCGATCTCGACACGGTCGAGCTGGCTCAAGAGCCAGCCGTGGTCCATGGTCAGCGGGCACTGGGTGTATGGGCGGCCGGCGAAGACGACGAGCCCGATGCGGTCGTTCGGACGTTGCTCGACGAACTCTTTCACGACGTCTTTCACCACGTCGAGCCGATTGCGCCGGGCGCCGCGCAGGGTGAAATCCTCGGCCAGCATGCTGCCCGAGACATCGACGGCCAGCGCGATGTCGATCCCTTCGGCCTGCAGGCGGCTAGATTCGAATCCTTGCTGCGGCCGCGCAAGGGCGACCACGACCAAGGTGAGGGCGACGACGCGAAGGATTGTTGGCAACCGCAGCCAGCTAGGACGGCCTTGATGACTCGCTGACTCAAGCCCTGCCGCGCTTGGAAACCGCATCCGAGCGCGGGTCACCCATTGCGCGGCCCACCACACGCCAAGCGGCAGGAGGAGGGCCGCAAACCACAACGGATCGCGAAAACTCATCCCCCCACCCGCTGGTTGGCCGCTGCGGGTTCCGGCGACGGCACGGTGTCCTGGATGAACCGATGGGCCGCCTCAAACGCCTCGTCCGCTTCGGACCGCGGCGGCTCATAGCGCGCGAACTTGACGAGATCGCAGCGCTCCAAGAACCCTTGCAGCAGCCGGCGGTGGTCCAGGGAGAGCGTTTGAGCGCTCGAGACGATTTGAAGGAATTCTTCGGTCGTCATCTCTGGCGCTTTCATTCCGAACCGGGCCTCAATGTAGGTCCGCACAATGCCGGAGAGTCTGATGTAATACTCTTCATAGCGGTTGCGGCCCGGCAGATCTTCTTGGCGCAGATTCGAGAGCGCTTCAAAGGCGACCTCATGTGGGGGCCGTGGCGGAACTGACGGCACATTGACGCGTTTCTGTTGTCGCCTCCACCACCAGACGCCAACGATGCCTCCGATGATCATCAACCATCCGTACAGCCACCACCACGCCGAGCGCACGGGGACGAGCGGCTTCGCCTCCCGGATGTCCTGACGCTCCCAATCGCTTGGTAACAGGCTCTTGACCGTAATCGTGACGGCCTGCGCGCGCGCCTCATGGGTTTCGCCATCGTCGGTTTTAAATGTGACCGCCATCTCAGGAATAGTGTGGGTGCCTGCCCAGTAGCAGGTTAGCCGATACCATCGGGCTTCGGTCGTGATTCCATCGTCGGTACGTGGTGCCTCCACACCGGAGGCTTCTACAACACAATCTCCCACGGTGCCACCCAATGACGGCCACTCGATCACCGCTCCTTGCGGGTGCCTGATGGTGACTGCGTACTGGATCGGATCGCCAATGAGGACTTCGGAGCGGTCGACCGATGCCTCAGCGTTGGTGCGCGATTCACCGGCAGAGGCACCCGGGATGCCTAGCAACAGCGCGATGAGGCCCGCGGGAACCGAACGCATTATCAGGCTAGCGCCGCAGGGAGCGCATCCGGAAGAACCGAAGCAGCGGGTCGAGATAGGATTGATCGGTCCGAACTTCCACCAGATCCACCCCAGCCGCGCGGGTCATCTCCTTGACCTGTTGCCGATGCCTCGTGGCCCACTGCTCATACCCCTGACGGACCGTTGCATGTGAGCTATTCAGGACCAGCTCACGCCCTTCTTCGAGATCTTCCCATCGAATCCATCCCACCGGCGGCAGCGTTTCCTGCCGGGGGTCGATCACGTGCACGGCAATGACGTCGTGCCGCCGATTCGCGATCGTGAGCGTGGTGCGAAGATCGTCGCAGAAGAAATCCGAGAGCAGGAACACCACCGCCTTGCGATGGAGGACCTTGGCCAGATAGTCGAGGGCTGCCGAGACGTTGGTCCCGTGGCCGGTCGGCTCGAAGGACAGCACGTCGCGGACCACCCGCAGGACGTGCTTGGACCCTTTCTGCGGCGGGATAAAGCGCTCCACGCGGTCGGTAAAGAGCAGCAGCCCGACTTTGTCATGGTTCTTGATGGCGGAGAATGCGAGCACCGCGCAGAGCTCCGTCGCGACGCGGTGCTTGAACTGGCGCACCGAACCGAACGCCATCGAGCGGCTCAGGTCGACGAGGAACATCACGGTCAGCTCCCGTTCCTCGACGAACCGCTTGATGTGCGGGCGGCCGGTGCGGGCGGTAACGTTCCAATCGATGGACCGGATCTCATCGCCAGGCTGGTATTCCCGAACCTCCTCGAACTCGATGCCGTGGCCCTTGAAGACGCTCTCGTAGCGGCCCGACATCGTTTCGTTGACGATGCGGTTGGTGTAAATTTCAATGCGCCGAACTTGTCGGAGAATTTCTGGAGGGATCATTCGGAACAACTACGGAACCGGCACGTGCTCGAAGACACGCTTCAACAGCTCCTCACTAGTGAGGCCCTCCGCTTCCGCTTCATACGTCGGGATGATCCGGTGGCGGAGCACGTCGAGGCCGATCGTCTTGACATCTTGCGGGACCACATAGCCCCGGCCCTGTATGAATGCATACGCCTTGGCGGCGAGGGCCAGGTAGATCGAGGCGCGTGGGCTGGCGCCGTACTGGATCATCTGGCCGAGATCGAGCTTGTAGGCCTTCGGATCGCGGGTGGCGAAAACCAGATCGAGGATGTAGTCTTTGATCTTCTCGTCAAGGTAGATCTCGCTGACGGTCTGGCGGACCTCCAGCAACTGCTGCGGGCTGATGATGGGTTGGACCGACAAGGCCGGATTCGTGATCGCCATCCGCTCCATGATCTGGCGCTCCTCGGCCCTGTTGGGGTAGCCGATGAGGACTTTCAGCATGAAGCGGTCGACCTGCGCTTCGGGCAACGGATACGTCCCCTCCTGTTCAATCGGATTCTGCGTCGCGAGCACCAGGAAAGGCTCCTCCAATGGAAACGTCTCCTCTCCGATCGTCACTTGCCGCTCCTGCATGGCTTCCAGCAACGCGCTTTGCACCTTCGCCGGAGCGCGGTTGATCTCATCGGCCAGGATGATGTTGGCAAAGATCGGGCCTTTTTTGACGGAAAACGATCCTTCGCGCGGATTGAAGATCAATGTACCCAGGAGATCGGCCGGCAAGAGATCCGGAGTAAACTGAATCCGTTGAAACTTCGTCGAGATGGTGCGCGCCAGTGTTTTGACGGAGAGGGTTTTTGCCAAGCCGGGCACACCTTCCAACAACACATGGCCGTTGGCGAGCAAGCCCACCAGCAGCCGCTCAATGAGGACCCGCTGACCAACGACAACCTTACCAACTTCCTGCAAGAGCCGCTGCACGAAGGCGCTGGATTCCTTCACCCGTTCATTGATCGCCGTCATTCCTGCTTGTACCATGCTCCCTCCTTTCCTTCATTTATAACCGGCTTGCGCACGTCGGACATCTGTTTTCGTCCCGACATCGGCGCCGCACTGAGCGCAGGTATAGCCGTAGAGGTTGCCGCTGGGAAGAGTGAGGAGGAGTTTCTCACGCGTCGGCATTGACCAGCGGCACGTGGGGCGGTACAGGCGGGTCGCGGTCAACTGCTCGTGCTCGAACTGAGCCGACTCACCTTGAGAGTCTTCGCTCGCTACCTGCTCAGTTTCGGCGACGCCGGCTCGGCGCAAGGCTTCCTGCCGGCAAGCCTCCGAGCAGATCGGCGCATAGGGTTGGCGCTCAAACAGATTGAGGCTCCGTTGGCAAATGGGGCAGCGGATCATGCTGAATCTCGCACATTATTTAAGGAGTTTATCACACATCAAACGCGTTGTGGAGGGGGGTGGCGAATGGCGGCTTCGTTCGACCACTTTGGTTGTCGGCGCCTTGCCGAGTGCTCGACCCCGCCCGTACCCCGTCCAGACAGTTACGTCCCTGCGAGCACCAGCCGAAATCCCTCAGCCAGGGCTTCCAGCACTTGGTTGGCGTCCTCCCCTGGCGCTTGGCTGACCGATTCTGGAAGTCCAGGGATTCGGGTACTATGGTCACCCGTAGACTTGGAGGAAAACAGACTTTCTTGTAAGCGACATTCCTTCAATCAGTTGTAAGTACGACTCAAGTCCGTAGAGCGTATCTCAAAGACTGTCAAGTTATTACGCAATCAGAGACCGCGCTTCGTCCCTCTTATTGGAAGGAATAAAAGAACCTACGCCGACGAGCAATAAAACACCCAGTGTCACCATCAGCGAAATCCTTTCCCTTCATGGGATACCCCTGTGACGTGATCGATAGGGCAATGGTCGAAGCTGGACTTCCGCGGCTGCCTGCTCGAACTCTGGATCTTTGTGAACCAGAGTAGCACTGAGCTGTTTCGCGGTTGCCAAGATCCACGCATCGGCTAGCGACATGCGATACATCCCTTTCATGCGAGCAGCTAAGGCAATCAACTCATCGCTGACATCCACCCGAGTGATGGGGAGGTGCTGTAAGGAAGCGAGGAGGGTTGCCAGGCCATCTTCACCACGCGCTTGGTAGGCTTTGTAGCCAGCCTCCATCACACTGAGGAATGAGAGGTGGAGCTGGACCTCTCCTCGACGCCCCTTCGCGAGCAAGATGCCCACGGTATCTGCGCCGGGTTCGTCACCGGAGAATGTCAAGAGCGCTGAGGTGTCAAGAAGATAGCGGGGCTTACCGCCGCCTGTGGGTTCGCTGCTCACGCTCCAACTCCTCCCGGCGATCCTTGAGTAAACTCTCGGTGAGCCCCAGACCTTTGAACATCCCACGGAAGCTCTTGACCGCGTCGTGGGGAACGGGGACCACACGGATGCCCCCTCCGGTGTCCACCCAGACGAGTTTCATATGGGCCTTCAAACCGTATTTCTTGCGCAAGGCAGCGGGAATGGCAGTCTGCCCTCGCTCCGTAATCGTGGACTCCATTCGTCATCACCTCCTCAGAAAGAGGATACATGCTAAAACACATTTTTGAAAGATAAAAAGTAATATTTGCTTGTACCTGCTATTTCACGAGCCCACGCCATATCGGCAGGAGCCGTCAACGTGCGAATGTGGTGTACTGGAAGATGCAGGCGGCGAAGCAGGCGGCCACGGGCAGCGTGACCAGCCAGGAGAGCAGGATGGATCGCATTGTCGCCCAGCGCCCCTGGCCGGTCACCGTCCCGAGCCCGAAGAGGCTCCCGCAGGAGATGTGCGTCGTCGAAACCGGCAGCCCCCAGCGGGACGCGAAGAGAACGAGGAACGCGGTGACGAGGTTCGCGGTGAATCCTTGGCCATGGTTCATCGTCGTGATGCGCTCGCTCATGGTGCTCGCGACCCGACGAGCGTTCAGTAATCCACCGACCGCCATCCCCATGCCGATGACGACCATCGCAGCCGTCAACCCAATCGACAAGGCACTCGCCGCGACGAGCAGGGCCGCAATTTTTGGCGTGTCATTGAGGCCGCGCGCGAAGCTCACGGCTCCGGCGGACACGTAATGCAACCGATCAAGCACCCACTGCGAATCGAATCCGAACACGCGTCCTGCATATCGCTCGGTGCACGTCTGAAGCTGGCCCACAGAAAGTCGCAGACCTGTAGAGCGTAACACCGCGGTCCCATCAGGTTGGACAAGGATGGGTTCTGGCAAGGCCCCCTCGACGCACAGACACATGGCCCGCTCCACCCCGAAGCGCACGCGCGCGAATCGAAAGAGCGGATACAGCGCACTCGTGAACGCAAAGCTCAGCAATGGGCTGATGGCCAGTGGGAGAAAGAATGCCTGTCCGAGTTTGGACATACTCACCGTTCCCACAGCCACGAGCCCAGCACCTACCAACGCTCCTGTTAAGCTATGGGTCGTCGAAATGGGAAACCCCGTCAGCGTAGCCAGGATGACCGTGATGGCTGCCCCACAGGCGACCGCCAGTAAAAAGACTGGGTCCTGTGTGAGCGCTTGAGGGACGAGTCCCTTTCCACTGAACGCCTTGACCAATCCGCCGGCGCATAACACCGCAGCGACTGATCCGGCGAATGTGGTAGTCGTCGCCCACCAGAGCGCGGTGCGATAGTTCGTGGTCCGACTGCCGAACAGGGTCGCGACCCCTTTGAAGTTATCATTCGCGCCATTGGCATAGGCCAGGAATACCACTGCGGCCACCAAGACGACAAGGATCATGTCGCGGGTCCTTTCGTCAACACAATAGGCCCGCAGCCGATGCGACCGCCGGCGTTCCCAGTCGGCTGGCCAAAATCATCGGCCTTCTCATGCAAGATAATCGCACGACCGGCCACAGAGCTTACGGGGACTCCCGGCAGTGTGACGGTGGTTTCCCCCGAACCATCTGGCTTGACCTCGATATTCCCCATATCCCCTGGATGAGCTTTCCCGGGTCCGTCTTTCGGGAAGAATCCATGCGGGGCACCCTCAGGATTATAGTGCCCGCCGGCCGCATTGCCTGCATCGCCACATGTACCGAACTGATGGATGTGCCACCCATGAGAGCCTGGAGCCACCCCAGAAACCTTCACAGTCACTTGAAGCCCTTCTGACGTATCCGCCAACGTCGCCTGTCCTTGCACCGTCGATCCCTGCACCGTCCCCTGCAATTGCACCGTTCCCGTTTCTGCGAATGCCGTCGCAGCCTGAGCGACGATCCCTATCCCGACGACCATGAGTGCCCATCTGTTCATCGCGGCCCTCCTCGGTTATTGAGCGACCAATCATACTCGAAGAATTGCAGCGTCACGCCGGGTTGTTCAGCGGCCTGCACGGCTGGAGGTGGAGCATACGGAGCCAGCGTCGGCATGAGCGTGGCGGCACTAGGGCGGCCAGTGGGCACAAAATCCTTGGCATACCATTTGAAAATTTTCGAGAGCCACAGGGTGTGACCCTCGACTCGAAGACCGCGCGTCTCATCGGCGAGGAATCGTTTCGCTTGCTCCGTCAGTTGCTCCTCGAGCCGGGCGGGCGCATACGCCTCATGGCGCAGAGAGGGACAGCTCGAGGAGGCGCACACCACCGCCATGTGAATCCGCCAATCGCCCAGCGCGCGGCCACGTTCCTCGATTTCATTCAAGGTCAACGATGCCCGAGCAACCGGATACCGGACCTTGTCAAAAAACCCTTTCACATCTTGCACCGAGGTCATGCCCGGATGATCCAGGACGCCTTTGAACACGCAGGCATTGTAGGCGTTGATCCACAACGCGAGTTGCTCCTTGGAGTCAAGCCCGGTCGGGTCGATATCCGCGAGACTCGTCAAGTAGGCGTCCAACAGGTCCCGCTGTGACTGGACGCCCTCGTAGTCGACCAAGCCTGCATCATCAACATACTTGTGCAACAGTTGATCCCATGAGTGATGATCGATCTCGGCATGAAGCGGAGCTGGTCCCCACAACGTCGTGAGCAACATCGCGATCGTAAACCATGGGCTCCACTTCATCGCTTCCACCCAATCAGCGTACGAAGGACGCGCTTCGCGGTCGGCGTCAATTTCGTCTGCAGGTAGAGCCCGGCCAGTTTCTTGATCGCTTCGGATTGCGTGGGATACGGATAGATGGCATTCGCAAGCGAGCCAAGTCCTTTGCCGCTCGTCATCGCCAAGGTGAAATAGGTGAGCAGATCCCCGGCGTGTGCTGCCACAATCGTTGCCCCCAGAATCGTATCGGTGCCACGCTTCAGATGCACGCGGACAAATCCGGTGTCCTCTCCATCGAGCATCGCCCGATCGTTCTCGGCGAACGGCACGGTCAGCGTCGTCACGGCGAGGCCCCGCTCTTTTGCCTGCGGCTCATAGAGTCCCACATGCGCGATCTCAGGATCAGTGTAGGTGCACCAGGGAATCGTCAACCGGCTCGCGCGCTGACTCTTCCAAATCAGCGCATTGATCATCGCGATGCGCCCGAGGGCGTTCGCCGTATGGGTGAATTTGTACGCCGAGGCCACATCACCCGCTGCAAAAATGCGTGGGTTTGTCGTTTGAAGGAAATCGTTGACCTTCACCCCCTGCTGATCATACACCACTCCCGCGGCCTCGAGCCCAAGATCCTCGACGTTGGGCCGACGACCTGCAGACACCAGCATCGCATCGAATGGCACCTCGCTCATGCGACCTTGCTGGTCGACGACAGCCACCGGGCCGCTCCCTCGACGTTCGATGCGCAGTGTCTTGGCATTCAAGAACAGCTGAATCCCCTCTCGGATGAAGCGCTGCTGCACAATC
>Ga0209824_10001796_pt1 | contig 11610 bp, 9 predicted proteins | sample VDWuncwatermetaG_FD_184124 | JGI IMG/M metagenome (GOLD analysis project Ga0209824, IMG submission 184124) | Wastewater microbial communities from Netherlands to study Microbial Dark Matter (Phase II) - VDW unchlorinated drinking water (SPAdes)... ...
ACTTCATCCTGCCGAATACCCCAGGCCTTCAGCATCATCGTGAGCACGGCGTGAGATGAGGAGCCGAACATGGTAATGCCTATCTTCCTGCCCTTTAACGCTTCGGGAGTCTTAATCTCAGGCCGCACCATTAACCTTTGAATTCCTTTGTTATTAACCGAAGCCACCATGACCACGTCCGACCCGCGGAGTGAGGCGGTGATCGCCGCCCCTCCGCCGGCCGTTGCGAACTGAATGTCGCCCGCAATGAGAGCGTTGACGCCACGTGCCGCGCCACCGCCCATAAAAATCACCTCGGCTTCAATGCCGTGCTTCTTGAAGATGACTCGATCTTCTGTGACCCAGACCGCCCCGTTGGTTGGGCTGAACGCTGATATGCCGATTCTTACTTTGTCCTGGGCGGAAAGTGGCGGGGGAGAAATGACAAGGGAGACCACAATCGAAAGCAAACCCAGGGATATAGTTTTTGGCATGGCAACCTCCTTATCCCTATTCATGCAAAGCGCTGATCGCAAGCTGTCATGGATGCCCCAACCCTCCTCACCTTGTAGCACAAAGCGCCGTACCTGCGCACCTAGGTTGAGGCTCAGCTCTGAAGAAGAGCTCAAAACACCCATCTCTAAAATCGGAAACTCAACGGCTTATAGCTTCCAATTATCCTCTTGACCGTTCGTGAGCGAGTCAACGAGACTTTCGAGCATTGAATGCCGTTTAGCGAAGCGGCCGCTCGCTGCCAGGCACCGGCGCGTCGAAAGCGTTCAGGATCATTGCAATTAGGGTGTAGAAGCCAGCGGCGGTAATCAGCTCTATCAAGGGCTCGAGACCGAGGGCGGCAAGGGCGCGATCATAGGTCGCCTGGTTCAGTGTTCGTGTTTCTGCGAGCTCGGTAATGACCTCGTAGACGAGCCGCTCGTCTTCCCGAACGAACTCAGGCAAGCGGCGATTCCGAATCGCTTCCACCACCTCGGCCGAGACGCCAGCCTTGAGGGCGGCTCTTTCGTGCACGAACCATGCATATTGGGCCGACCAATGGCGCACGACCACGAGCACGGCGAGCTCGATGAGGCGCTTATCCGCCTTGCCGTTCACGCGCAGCGCCTTGCTGAACTGATTGGCCAAGTCCGCAAGGACCGGGGTTCGGAGCCAAATGGCGAACGGACCGCGCACAACGCCGCTGCGAACGCTGGCGATCTCGTTGTAAATGCGCTTCTGTTCTGATGTAAGTTCTGGCAACTGAAGATCTATTAAACGGCTCATCTCGTTCCTCCGCTATCGCTTCACTAACGTCTCTTGATACCTCCGACCTGCCAACCCCCGAAGCACCCGCCCCAAAAGCTCCTCTAAAAACCTTCCCCTCTCCTTGAGCTTCCTGTACGTCCTCAGTCCCGTCTCCCCCTCAATGAAGGTAGGGAGCCCTTGAAGTCATGTACCTCCGGTAAAGCCGGAGGCTTGCTGTTGGTTGGCCGCTCAAAGCACCCTTTTCGCCAACAGAAAAGCAAAGATCTGGAACCCCTTGCGAACAACAAGGGATGATACACTTATGTTATTCATTCGACATTTATTCATATTAGATAGAGGCAAAGCGTATTCCCGCAAATGTCAAACTCTGCGAGTCCTCCAGCAAAGCTGGAGGTTTACCTTCGATTAATTAGCTGGCTATACGTAGAAAGCGTGTACTAGATACAACCAGATGCGGTGCGCTGATCCTGGATAATACCCCGCCGTCACTATTGCTCACGTCCTATTTTTTTGACAAGACCTCCTGGAGAAGGGAGTAATCGACAAACATCGAAATAGGGTATTCCCCTGATTTCTTTAAATCTTTCTTAGTCGCCTCAATTAGATTCAAAATCGCGCTCTCTCTCGTTCTCCCGTCATAGCTAATGTGCCGAAGGGATTTTACGTAGGATTTCTCGGCAACCGACGTGGGAAGACTGAGCCAGTCCTGAATCAACCTGATGGACGCCTCTTTGTTCTCCTTGTAGAATCGGGTTGCATCGAGGAGACTCTGGATGACTCGGCGCACCTGATCCCGATTCGCTGCTAACTTTTTATTTGTCACCGTTACCCCTGTCATTGGCCAGTCGAGTTTGTCCTGCACGTCATCGAGCAACACCATCCCCTTCTCTTCAGCAAAGAAATCTCGCGGGCTCGGGAAGACCGTAGCGTCCATCTTCCCTACCACGATCGATTGAAACCTTAACGCTGCCCTTCCCATAGCGATGACCTTAGCTTCCTTGTCGACATCGATTCCATGAGCGCGAAATATCGCCCTGATAGCATCATGGGTGCTGGTGTTGTAGCTGCTGATGCCAATAATTTTACCCCGCAAAGACTCCACCGTTTTATACTGGGGCAGCGCAACCAAAACATAGTCGAGCCTGTCGTAAAGCCACATGACAATCTTGAGCGGCGCCCCATTAAGAACTGCCCCTGGCACGCTTGTCCCGAAGATCGTATAGTCGAGCTCCCCGGCCATTTGACTCATAAGGGCTATTTCGGTCGGAATGACCACCAGCTCTAAATCCAATCGATTTTTCTCAAAGAAGCCCTGCTTTTTGGCCACCCAGACCTGGACCGCGGTTAATGAGCTCGGGTAGGCAATCCGGATCTTTTCGTTTCCCCGAGAGGGAATAGCCCAAAAAAGGATGATCAGCGCCGCCATGAACAGGCAGATTGTCGATAATGCGGCTCTACAAACCATAGTGACCTCCTAACACCAAAAAAGATCGCTAGATGTTGATATCGATGATCAAGTTACCGGAAGCGTCCACAATGACGTTATCCCCTGGATGGACGACAGTCGTGGAGGCAGGTTCTTCGACAATTGCAGGCCCTTCAATTTCATCTTTTTCGGTCAAATTGGCACGCCTATAAATCTTGCATTTGGTGAACCCAATTTTTGGAAAATAGACTTCCCTTTCCGCGGGCAAATCCTTCTTGCTTTTCTCCCCGTCGAGTATCATCGAGTTAAGATCGGGCTTCGGCAATATGCCATAGACTTCCAACCTAATACTTACAATTTCTGCCCCCGTATCGGGGAATGAGTGCCCATATCGAATATCATAAAGCAAATCAAATTGATTTTTGATGTCTATCTTGCTCTTTTCGCCCAGGGGCCGGTCTCGTACAGGAACCACAAGCGTAAATTCCTGTCCCAAGTATCTCATCTCGACAGCGCGCTTTAGGAGAACGTCTTGATCTTTAAAACCGTCCCGCCTGATCGTGTTCCATCCCTGCTTTTCTAGGTCGACGTATAGGGATTCAATCTCTTCCAACGGCATGCTGTCCAGTGGTCTTACACAGCTGAGGACGTATTCATGTTTGACATCAGCGAAAAGCATCCCGAAAGCAGAAAAATTACCTGGCAGTTTGGGGATCACGACTTTTTTTATGGAGAGATCTTTGGCTACTGAGACTGCATGGCAAGGCCCTGCTCCACCGTAGGCTATCAACACGAATTCGCGTGGATCATATCCTCTCTCCATGGTCATAACCGCAACCGCATGAGCCATGCTTGTGTCGGCGAGTTTTACGATACCATGGGCGGCATCGGTCAGATCCAAACCCAAAGGTTTCGCCACGGACTCTTCTATCCCGCGTTCGGCTTCTTTTAATCCAAGGATAATCTGGCCGCCTAAGAAGTAATTTGGATTCAGTCTTCCTAGAGTAAGATCCGCATCTGTCACGGTTGGTCGAAGATTGCCCTGCCTATAACAGGCCGGTCCAGGAACGGCCCCCGCGCTTGTAGGCCCGACTTTTAAGGCTCCTCTTTCATCGATGTAAGCAATGCTACCTCCTCCTGAGCCAACCTCCAAAATATCCACAACCGGAAGCTGGAGCGGAAAGCCCTTTTCATAACCGCCAATGTAATATCCCTCCGCGAGGATAACTTCGCCCTTTTGAATGGTGCTGACTTTGGCAGTCGTGCCTCCCATGTCAAAAGCTATTGCATTCTCGAATCCCAAACTCTCTGCGAGGTATGATGCTCCAATCGTTCCTCCCACCGGTCCCGATTCCATAGTCCAGCAGGGTTGTTCTTTAGCGAGGCCAACGGACATGGTGCCGCCGTTAGACTGCATAATCAGCGAATTGCCACGAAAGCCATTCCTATCCAAATAAGATCCTAGCCCGTCTAAATAAGTACTCACTTTAGGTCCAACGTACGCGTCTAGGACGGTCGTTGAAGTCCTCTCGTATTCCCTGTACTGTCTCAAAATTTTGCTCGACACGGATACAAAGCAGGAAGGCTGCGTGTCTTTAATTATTTTTTCCAACAGGAGTTCATGCCTGGGGTTAGCATACGAATGAAGAAGGCAGATGGCGATCGCCTCGACCCCTTTTTCTAAAAGCGCGGCGATTTTTGCTCGAGCCTCCGACACATCTAGACTCTGTCTGATCGCGCCTGTAGAGAGGGTCCGTTCCGTGATCCCTATCCGGAGGCCTCGCGGAATAAGAGGCTTAGGCGTCGAAAAAAGAAGGTCGAAGGAATTCGGAATATTACCCCTCGCAATCTCGATAACATCTTCGAAGCCTTGGGTTGTAAGAAGTACGGTTTTAGCACCGTTTCGCTCTGTGACCGTATTGATGGCGATTGTGCTCCCGTGCAAGAAAAAGTCGACGGATTCCAAGGAAAGGCAGGCTTTTTCGATGCATTCAATGAGACCCGCGATAATATCGAGGGAAGTGGAAGCTTTCGTGGCGGTAAGCCTTTTGGTTTCCTCATCAAAAGCGACAAGATCGGTGAAGGTTCCTCCTACGTCCGTTGCAATTCGGATCATCGTTTGCTTCCCTCCACCATAGCTCGCCTTTTTTTCAACGTGGCCTCCTTGTCAATTGTGAAATTGGTTGAGTCAATAACAACGCCGTACTGCTCTTCCGCCGCCTGCAAAGAGACGTAACCATCGAGCACATCCTGAAGTACTTGGTCTTCGTCCCTTTCTAAAGGATTTCCGTAACCCCCGCCCCCACCTGTGAGAAGCCTGATTTTTAAGCCTGGCGGTATCGGATAGTCTGTAGTCCTTGGCAGGAGCTCCGCTGACCCGTCAGGTTTCATCACAAACGCCTCGTTTGGGGCACCCTCCCTTCCCCCATGTATTCCCCACGGAGGGCATTTTGATCGAATCATCATGTTTCTTAGACGTCCTTCAATTTCAAGGCTGAAAACTGCGTCGATGCCCAGCCCTCCTCTAAACTTGCCGGCGCCCCCGGAATCTTGCCGCAGCCGCAGCGACTCAAAGATGATAGGAGATTTAGTCTCGCAAACCTCTATAGGCACTGCATGTTCGTCGCCTTGTTGTATTGCGCATTTTGGTGTGGGTCCGTCGGCATCTGGCCGCGCGCCATGACCCCCCATGTGGGGCGGGCTAAGATGGAAGAACTTCCCTTTGGAAACATCATAACCAGTAACTCCCACGCCTCTTGCGTCTCCTCTAGTCGCGGCGGGAATCCGTTGAGGGATGGCATCTGCAAGAGCTCTGAAGATAGTGTCAAGGATTGTTGGAAAAGGAACTGACCAATGGGCCAACGCGGCAGGAAAGGCGGCGTTCAGCATTTTACCTTTTGGGCAAACCACCTCCAGAGGTCGGAAACAGCCTTCGTCAGAGGGTAGCTGCGGAGTAGTCAAACATTTGAAGGCAATTCTTCCGACGTTTAACGCACCGCCAAAGTAACCACTGTTAAGAGGCCCCTTAACCTGGTCAGCAACCCCCGAGAAGTCTATAACCATTTTGTCTTCTGTCACTCTAACCAACACGCGGATCTCGACCGGCCGGTCCAGTTCTACGCCATCGTTGTCAAGGAATGATTCAGCCCTGTATTCGCCCTTAGGAATTTCTCTAAGGGCGACTCGAGCTGCCCTCTCGGACATATCCCAACCTTCATGGATGGCTCTGACAACGTCTTCAGGTCCATACTTTAAGAGAAGACTGCCAAAACGCCGCTCTCCTAGTTTGCACGCAGCAATCTGGGCGTTGAAGTCTCCAAGGATGATTTTTGGGAAACGCGAGTTGCTGGAAATGATTTTCAGCACCTCTTTATTCGGAACGCCTTTTTGATATGCCTTAATGGCTTTAAGTTGAAGACCTTCTTGATAGATGTCGGTTGTCTTTGTTCCCGTAGAGCCAATGGTGGCACCGCCGATATCCTCCCAGTGAGCCCGAACACATGAGAAAGCTATTAGCTCTCCGCAGAAGTAAATCGGTGTTATTACCACTACGTTGTTGAGGTGTTGACCCTGAGATTCTGGATCATTGGACATGATAACGTCATCTGGATTAATTTCGTCCTGTTCGGCAATTGCGTCTCTTACAACAAATCCAAGGTCAGCTGTGAACGCCGGATGGGTGAACCTGGATTGGGTAATGATCCTCCCCTCCGGGTCAACGAAACCTACGGCGAAGTCCCGGACCTCGTAGTTCATATGGCTGTAAGAACTTCGCCAGAAGTTTTTTGTCATTTCATCCGCATAGGCGAGTAATGAAGCTCTAATGACCTCGCGCGTAATTGAATCCATGAATTATAACTCCTATTCCTGTTTAAAGATCTGAAAGAACTGGTCTCTTCTGAAGTTCAATGTTCTGGTGAGCTCTACCTTTATTGGGTGCATCCTCAAGCCTTGAACTAAACGGGGCGCCAGAGGTGGGACATCACGCCGAGCAGGTACGGTAAAAAAGGACGCGAGAATAGTCTGCCCTTCTTTGGACAATATAAAATCAATGAGCAACTTTGCCGCATTCGGGTGTGGCGCCTGCTTTGCCAGGGAAATCGTCGAACCGCTAACTGTAACGGGCTCATCAGCATTCCAATCCACTGGGGCCCCTTTAGATTTCATCAGTTCTATACGATACCCGTAACAGACCACGCATACAGAAAATTCTCCAGCGGCTAAAAGCTGTGCGGTAAGCGTATCACCATGGCGGAAACTCAGCTTTTGGGCTGCAAGCCTTTTCATGAAGCTCAAGCCCTTCTCTTCACCCATCTTGTCAAGCGTGTAAGCAAACCAGCGGTATCCTTCATCTTCCATCACCATTTTTCCTTTCCACTTAGGGCTGAGAAGATCAAGGTAATTCTTGGGTGCTTCGGGCTTAGGCACAAGCGTTGTATTATAGGCAATCACGTGAGTATTCGCGTTAAGAAGCGTCCAAACGCAGTTTTTATCCTTGAATTCAGGGGGAAAGGCATCACGCTCAGGAGAACAATAAGCCTCCAGGGCTCCTGCTTCTATGATCTGATCCGAGAAGAAAAAAGAAATCACGAGCACATCCATCTGGAATTTCCCAGCCTTCCTTTCTGTTATGACACGATTGGCTAATTGCGGGGCGTTCCCCCGGAGATATTTGACTTTTATATTGGGGTGAACCTTCGTGAATCCATTCGAGAGTGCGCTCCCTCTATCTAGGGCCAAGTTGGAATAAAGGATGACCTCCCCTTCGTTTCTGGCGAGCTCGATCCTGTTTGAATCTCTCTGAGCCCAAGCCTCAGCGCTGTTAACCAGAAAAGAATAAGAAAACAAAAGAAAAATTAATGTTCCCATACTTTCGCCAGCCCCCCTGTGTCCCTCATCTGCGGGGCAGTCCAAGACGTTCTGAGGCCTTTTGAACGAAAGAGGGATCCAGAAAAGGCTTCGCATCTTTATTTTTTACTATGGCGGGCGTGAAACGCGCATGAAACCCTGTTATCATACTCTCAATTCCTGTCTCCCAAGGATACGGCAAACCCCCGATAGCTTCATATTGTTTAAGATAAGATTGATAGGTCCTTTCCAGAAGTATAGGGTCTTTAAGACGTGTAATGTGAATGATGGCCTTGTAAGCCACGTTCTTGTCAGTACGGAAGAGATGCATTGCGTGGACTATAGCCGTCATAAAGTTCTCTAACAGGACACGGTTTTTATTGCGGAATTCGCGCATAACAGTATAAGGAACGCCTGCATAGGGCATCTTCAGGTCAAGAAAATTCACGAGTTCACGAAAACCCAACTTTTCAAGCTCGTATTCGTTGGGCGGGTTCACCACCGCAGCGTCGATGAGTCCCTGTTTCATTGCTGCCACACGACCAGGGATACCACCGGTCAGATAAACAAGCCCTACATCTTTGCCTGGTGTCAGACCAATTTTCTCCAGGTAAAGAACCGTGGCGTACTCGTCGAGCCCTGCGCTTCCGACACCGATCCTCTTAGCTTTAAGATCTGAGGCCTTTCGAATCGTCGGAGCAGTCATCAGTCGTAGCGGAACGTACTGAGTTTCACTGCCGATGACGATTAGGTCGAAGCCACCAGCGGCGATGGCGCGAGACACTGCGGTACCGCCGCCGTATAAGATATGAATATTTTCACTCGCAAGAGCTGGTAGATAGGTCGATGGGCCTTGCATGAGAACGAGTTCCGCATTTATATCGTACTTTTCAAATAAGCCTTCCAGCTTAGCAATCCAAGCGGGCGAAAAAGACGCTGAGGGGGAAGCATAGGCAACAATGAGCCTAGTAGGTTGGGCATGGGCCGTGAACGATCCACAAAAGACGAAAAGCCAAAGAGCAAACATCATCCGGGAATTGATCCACTTTAACATTGTATTTATCCTCCGGATTCCTCAATAATGCGGTTTCGGAGGCAGCCTATACCCTCCACCTCGGCTTCTACTATGTCGCCGGGCTTGAGCCACCAAGGGGATTCGCCTTCTTTCCTGCCAGCCGCCACGCCCTTGGGCGTGCCCGTGGTCAGGATATCTCCAGGCCTGAGTTTTAGTTGTGACCAGTAAGCAACGAGCTGTGCTATGTTGAAAATCATGTAGCTCAGATTCGAGTTCTGCCGAATTTCGCCATTCACCCGCAATTCGAGTTTGAGATTTTGAGGATCGGTTACCTCTTCTTTAAGAACCAGATAAGGTCCCATGGGAGAGAATCCGGGAAAGTCCTTGCCCATGAGGAGAATGCCGGTCTGGTTTTCTTGGCGGATAACATCACGTGCGCTAATATCGTTAAACGTCGCGTAGCCTGCTATGTAATCAAGAGCGTCCTCTTCCCGGACGTTATGGCAGGGTTTACCGATCACTACAGCGAGCTCCACTTCGTAATCCAGCTTCTCTGTCTCTTTCGGATAAGGAATATCATCTTCAGGACCTATGATCGTGTCCGGCATTTTAGGGAAGGCAACGGGATAAGCAGGTCTGTTTCTTATTGCTGACATTTCTTGCACATGATCAGAGAAGTTTTTCCCCGCGCAGATTAAGGCTCCTGGGCGAGGTACTGGAGCTTTGAGGTGGATCTCGTTTTTTAAGAACAGAACGCCTCGTTCTCTGAGAGCTGCGGTTCCATCCTTTACACACAGCCGGTCCGCGACAAAGTCTGCCGTTTTCCGTGCAACATCGAGGGACCCATTGCAGTTAAGGAAACTGGTCATGTCGTTCGGTATCAAAATCGATGCTATTTCCTCTCCGATAGGGTTTCCTTGAACCTCCAGCAGATACCAGCCATAGGCTCGCCGCAGATCAATGATTTTATCTGGCTCCAACAGAACCCCAATGCGTGCCTCACCTTTGAGAGTGAACGTTAAAAGTCTCATGGATTCGGTGTCTGCTGAGTCTCTATGACGACCTCGTGGTTTATCTCTCCAATCTCAAAGGACGAACATTTTAAGACGCTTCCTGGCCTAAGTGGCGCAGGCCGCCGTACTACGTCCGACTTCAGGGCTAAGCTGGCGCCCAAGGCCAAAATATCTCCGGTTTTGAGCCCTACGATCGACCAGTGGGCAACTACATCTTCCACGGAAAATATGAGATCCCTAGCCGTGAATCTCTGGCATACCTTTTCGTCTACTGTGAGTTCTACTTGCATATCTTCTAGCACTTGTCTGGAAGATCCTACATAGAGAGAGGGCCCAATAGGAGTACTTCCTGGAAAGTTTTTGCCCAGGAGGTTATTCCGCGTCAGGCTCTCGCGCCTGCAAATGTCGCGGGCAGTAACATCAAGGACCAGCGTGAAGCCTGCGATATGCTCCAAGGCCCGTTCCCGCGGGATCCTTCGGCCCGGCTTGCCCACAACCATCCCAAGACAAGCGTCGCAGTCAAGGTCCTGAGTAAATTTTGGATAGGTTATAGGATCTCCAGAAGCTATGAAGGTTCGGGGAAACTTGTAGAAAGCCGTTGGGATCTTCGATCTCAGTTTTGCCATGGGGTCCGTAACTTGATCAGAGAACCCGATAATGAGCGTTTTGTCCGGATTAAGAATTGGAGGAAGGAGCCTGATTTCACTCGGCCTGTAAATAAGTTCTTCGCCAACCGGTCCCCGAAGAGACTGGAGGTCCGTTTCGCCCAAAAAGGCTGAGAGCTGACAGAGCGCTTCTAGCGAAGGTTCTCCCTTTGCCAAAAAGGCTGAAATTGTCCGCGGAAAATAAAGAGCAGCCAGTTCGTAGACAAAAGCTAGTTCCGCGCGAGCGTTTGAGAGATATGCTGCGTACGCCAGACTTAGGTCAACAAGAAATCCCTCACGGTCGGTGAATATTCGAGATTCTTGCGGTCGCGAGTTCTTCAAATAGCCCAGAAACAACTTCATGAGGACATCCCTTAGTCGGTGAACTGATACCGGCGAACAAAAACAGGATTTTCCCACGTGCAGAGGCGAACTAATCTCAACATTCTTAACACAAGCATGAGCACTAGTCGCTCAAGGCGAAATTATATATAGGGAGAGCCTACTGGTGTCAAGTCACGTAGGTAAAAACTAGCGGGGGTTGCGTTCCAAAGTTTACCTGAAATTGTGAGGAAGGGCTTGGCTCTGGGAGTCCTTGAAACCACAAGCGAATTAGGCGCGAAGTGATGTGGACCCACCGGGCACCTGATAGACACTACAGACAGTTTTCCCCTCCTTTTCATCTCCCTTTCTCTTGCTACCCTCCCCTCAGATCAAGTTACCAGGAGGGCTAGCATGGACTGGAAATCAGTCTCAGAAAAGATTTGCCAAGACGACCAAAATAAATGGGACCGCAAGGTCTCAGGCCAGGAGCTTCAGGTTTCTGCCACCGGCGCGCTGGAGTTGGCTGACAGAAATGGCCGAGCGTCCACTTAAGTTTCTTTGCTCAGTCTAATGGCCCCATAAGCAAGATATCCCGCAACGAGAAAGGCAACTACACTTAGCCAAGTTGGCACTGGCCAACCTCCGATATCGGCCTCCCAGCTAAAAACAAGCCTCAATCAATAAGTGAAAAAAAGCTATCAGCAAGAAAATCAGAGCCGTGGATATAGGGAGGCGTGCTCTGCGATACTAAGTAACCGCTCGTTTAATAAGCTCACGGAAAGGCTAGATTCGTAACCACTGTCAAATCTTTGAGTCGTGCAGTCGGGGTTTATTGCGAATTTTTCGAAGGCACAGCGGTTTCCGAGCTTATCTCGGTGTTAAGCGGGTCGCCATCAACGGTTGATCTTTCCTCTCGATTCTTTCCCGGCGTAAAGAGCGTCAATGTACCCACTACGGTCAAGTTCCAGAAGGGGTCCTGATTCAATGAACTCGGCTGGCTTGTGCTGGGCGTAGCGGGGGTCTCCTTCCGACAAATGGTTCAAGACTGCCTGGACGGCAGACTCTGACGCGTAAGGCTTGGAGGGTATGGCGGCGGAATAA
>Ga0209824_10001797_pt1 | contig 11607 bp, 11 predicted proteins | sample VDWuncwatermetaG_FD_184124 | JGI IMG/M metagenome (GOLD analysis project Ga0209824, IMG submission 184124) | Wastewater microbial communities from Netherlands to study Microbial Dark Matter (Phase II) - VDW unchlorinated drinking water (SPAdes)... ...
TATTTTTATTTTATCATAGTAGGATAAAGAAGAAATTCACAGTGAATATATAGCAAAATAGAGAAAGAGATACAATAAAAACTTGATGTTTGCAGCAGCGCCTAAAACACAATTACTAGGGGTGAAATATAAATAGCTAAAACGCCAAACACGATAATAAAGCTCCAGAGGAGTGATATATTGTTTCCGCGCCTTATATGTCGCTCCTCTGAAGCTTAACATTGGTGCAGATTCTTTTTCTATTAATATACCGCTCTTAACGGAGCTTTTCAGAGTTTTTTTAAAAAACTAAATTGTTACGAAATTATTCCCTTGACATACCGGAAGCTGGAATAATATCATTATGAAAACAAATTCCAAGCGACGCAAGTGGTTGAGCATAAAGGCATTATCGTTGCAGCATTCGCTGTTTCAAAGGCGCGTTATAGGGATCAAAAACCTGTGTTCCGCATACTATGCGGATCAATCTAATTATTGTTAGCCTTCGGTAAGAAGCCCATGGCCAAGATAAAGATCGTAGTAGTTGAGTCACCAAATCCAATAGATTTGCTTGAGGGAAGGTCTGAGTCAGACGGGTTGGTATCTGCATGTAAGTTAATAGGCCATCAGAGCATTTCGTTCTTTGCGAAGTCGCGAAGAGAATTCAAAGAGATTTGCCTGTATCTTGCATCGGCTGACACTGAACACGCCTCAAAGCACCCGTCAGCCCCCTTGTTTCTCCATTTATCTTGTCATGGTAATTGCGAAGGCATTGCCTTCGGGTCTAACGTCCTTGACTGGAAAGCATTGGTTCAAGATCTCGAACCAATACTGGACAATCCCCTTTATGAGGGAAATTTTGCTCTAGCCATTTCGTCATGCGGTTCTGGAGAGCATGATCTGTATGAGCATTTTTTGAGCAGAATTGAGGATGATGTTGAAGCAAAGATACCGCAATACATTTTCTCAATTCCGGGAGATAGTGTTTATTGGGGTGAGGCATTAGTAGGCTGGGTTCTTTTCTACCACAAACTATCAAGCATAAATCTAGGTGACAAGAGCAAAGTACAGGATGCTCTCAAGGAGATATATTACGGCACTAAACTAAAGTTCTCCTATCATCGTTGGGATAAAAAAACGAAAAAATACAAAACATTTACCCCAAAACCAGGCTAACAAAGCAATGGAGCCGACGCTCGTAAACTCGCGCGGCTCATTGCTACGTTAGGGGTCAGAATAATCATGAAAAGCCAGCGGTACGAGCGAGCGATTGAACGAAACCTTGCTGAACTTCAGCGAGCCATCTTGAATCGCACCACACTTCTTGGCCTTGAAGATGCGGGTATAAGCCATCTTTTTCTGAAACTCGCATATTACGCCCTATTCAATGATTACATTGCGCACTGCATCAAGGTATTCGAAACCCGTAAACAGGCCGCTTCTTTCTGGTATATCTATCGCACGAACCAAAAGCCTATCGATGCTTGTGCGCATCGCGAAAAGATCAGCGTCAAGGCGCTAGAGAAGGTTAGCGAAAAACTCCAACACATTCGGGACAAAACGCATTTTCATATCGACACAACCGGCGTAATCGACCCGAAAGCCGTGTGGCATCAGGCAGGTCTTACTGGTAAAGAACTATCGGCTGCTGTTGATGCGGCATGGCAACACTTACAGACTTGCAGCGGCTATTAAGGCTGCCCGAGGTCACGCTTCCAGAGTACGATCGCGATCTCGTGCGGAATTTGGCGCTCTTGATAGAGGAACAATGATCCCTAACGACGCCGTCAACGCGGACAACAAAGTAATGGTTAAATTCCTTTAACGGCGGTCATTCTGCTGCTGAGACTGACATAACTACGAAGCCTTTCAAATCAAATCAACCGCTCTTTTCTACGCCAACAATCACTCGATGCACAGAGTTCAAACATAAATACAGCAAATAATTTACGAATTACAATTTTAGATTTATTAAGACTGAATACCTATCACGAAAACTTCACATATCCTTTTTGTTCAAGATAATTGAGTATCGCCCTGGTGGATTCCTCAATTGACATCATTGATGTATCAATCGTCAATTCCGGATTTACAGGCTCTTCATACGGCGCCGATATGCCTGTAAACTCCTTAACTTCTCCTGCGCGTGCCTTTTTATAAAGCCCTTTTGTATCACGCTGCTCGCAAACATCAAGAGGGCATTTCACATAGACCTCTATAAATTCCCCTTCTTTTTGCAGTTTCCTGGCATTATCCCTGTCCTGTCTATATGGCGATATGAACGCCGTTATGGTTATTATGTTTGCATCGGTAAACAACTTTGCAACCTCACCTATGCGGCGAATATTTTCAGACCGGTCATCGGGCGAGAAACCAAGATTTTTATTCAGTCCATGGCGTATGTTGTCGCCATCGAGTATGTATGCCTGATGCCTGTTCTCAAGCAATGCGTGCTCAAGCTCTACGGCAATGGTTGACTTTCCTGAGCCCGACAGGCCTGTCAGCCATATGGTTACCCCCTTTTGTTTCATCAATTTTATTCTGTTCTCTTTTGTAATCTTGCCATGATGCCATTTAATATTGGTAGCTTTTTGCACTGTCATGTCATCTCCTTATTTATGTATCAAAAATATTTTAGAAAGGCTGTCTGAAAAATACTTTTTTTAAACTTACAAGTATTATAAGAACAATACTTAAAATGCGACCTTTTTCAGAAACAAATATTTTCCAGCCCGAAAGATAGTATACCCTTATTTTACAAAGTGCCAAGGACATTTTTTCCTTTACCTATCTCCGATTTTTTGTTTTCTTGCTCCCATACTTTGCCGCGAATTCTAAATTAACCATTTGGCAACTTTTTACCATAAAAAATATTAACCCTTTGGGCACGGTGCCCCGTGCCCCTACATCGATAAATTATAAATATATTGGCGAAGGGTTTTTCCTTGAAATAGATTAAGTATATAAAATATAATCATCACAATTGATTTATTAAATTAAAAAGTACTTCAGTAAATTGCGGAGGTTAGTTTGTGAAGTGCAAGAGTTCCAGTTTCAAGGTATTCGCGACGGTTATAAAGAAAGGGAGTTGTAATTATTATAAGGAGGGAGACACCTATCCATTGACAGGATTTACGCCCAAAGGATTATGCGATAGCGCCTATGCCGTTCTTTCCAGGGATGCGCTTGCTTTACGATACGGCGCAAAGTTGCCCTGGCAGACGAGCGAGCATACCTTATTGACTCACTGTCCAGACCCAACGGGCGCGGTATGGGAATTAAAGCGAGTGCCGCGTGAGACAACAGATACCGAACCGATGCACTAACAACAGAATAAATTAAAAATGCAACTTTCTAAATCCGAAACAAATGTATGTCTCACGTTGGGGCTGAAAATTTTCAGCCCATACCATTAATTTCAAAATAATCAATAAATAACTATGGATGATAACAAAGAACAAAAAGAGCAAGAAGAAATAAAAATTCGCAAGATGATTGCGGATTACATAACCCACAGCCCTTACAAATTAAATCCAGATACAAAGATTGTAGATAGAGTGGCCAAGGGGCTGGTGATGCGGAAGATCAAATATGGATATGCGTATTGCCCATGTCGTTTGGTTATGGGAGATATAGAAAAGGACAGGAAAATTATATGTCCCTGTGTTTATCATGCCGAAGAGATTGAGCGCGATGGAGAATGTCACTGCCAACTTTTTGTAAGTTCCAATTACCAAGCAAAGGATAAAAAAGGAGAATAACATGTCTGAAGATGTGGCTGTAATTACGGATGCAAATTTTGATGCAGAAGTTTTGAAATCAAGTATTCCCGTCTTAGTGGATTTTTGGGCGGCATGGTGCGGTCCTTGCAGGCAACTTGTACCGGTAATAGACGAATTGGCAAAGGAATATAAAGGAAAGGTCAAGATTGGAAAACTTGACACGGAAGAAAATAATACCATCCCTGCCAAGTTTGGTATTACAGCAATACCCACGATTATTTTGTTTAAAAATGGTCAATCTGTGAATAAGATGATAGGGGTAAAATCTAAGAAGGACTTAAAAGCAGTGCTAGACGCACAACTTAAATAATTGCAGCGACCAGCCGTCAGCGATCGGTTCTCGGCTTTTAGATGAACGATATTAAACTTTGCCGTTAACCCACAACTGCTGGCAGTTGATCACAAAAGGCTTACGTTTTGGCGGAGACAAGCTGAATTATGATATTCCTAAGAGTTCATGGAGTTTTGCTGGTATATTAGCGGTTTTCATTAATGTTTCGCCGACTAAGACTGCATCGATTCCTTTTTTGATTAATGTTACAATATCCTCCCGTGATTTTATTCCGCTCTCGCTTACGACAATTTTTCCCGCTGGAATCATAGGTTTTAGCAGGAGAGTAGTTTCTAAGTCGATCTTAAAGGTTGCAAGGTCTCGATTATTAATACCGATAATATTTGCGCTCGTTTGTAGGACCTTCTTCAATTCTGATTCTGAGTGTACTTCTACCAAGCAATCCATACACATTCCCTCTGCCAGCTCCAAAAAATGTTGGATTTCCTCTTTGGAGAGAAGTGTAGCAATAAGCAATATAGCATCTGCCCCAGCCGATCTTGCCTCATAAATTTGATAAGGATCGACGATGAAGTCCTTTCGCAGAACGGGTAGATGTATAGATTTTTTGATCTCAGTTAAATATGACAATTTTCCCTGGAAGAATTTCTCATCGGTAAGGACAGAGATGGCTGCTGCGCCACTGGATTCATAAAGGCGGGCAATTTCTACAGGATTAAAATCTTTCCGGATAATACCCAAGGATGGCGATGCCTTTTTAATCTCTGCGATGATGGTAATATTGGTATTAGATTTTAGTGAAGCTCCGAATGGTCTTGTTCCCTGTTCTTCCTTAATATTTTCTTTTAGCACCTCAATAGGAATACGCTTTTTGTTTTCAGCAACCTCAGATAATTTGTGTTTGTAAATTTCATCCAAAATTGTCACGAGTGTTTTTGCCTCAATAAAAACCTCATAAAACGGTTATTCCTATCTGGAAATGTGTTTGTTGCGATGAGCATTTGCATGGAGGAAAAAGACCGTATGAGACGAAAAGATACCCAGGCGCATAATACAAATCGGAGTGTAAGATACGTTGTGTGGTGTACCAAGAGCCTGAAGAGAAAATTACACGAGAGAGTTAAAAACAGCGCTGTTGCAGCATAAAGACAGTATTTATAACGGTAGCGAATGCCGTAACCAAGTCCCATCATACACAATCCTATCATAATATATCTAAATCCATAACCACGCTGAGCGAGGTTATGGCTGACGATTAACGCTAGGATACTAAGGATGATGCCTAATATACCCAGGAATATTACCAGGTTTGCTACCTTTCCAACGCATTGTGCGTGATTTATTTGTCGAGTTTCACTCATTTAGATTCTATCGATGAGGATAAAGATAAATAAACATCTGCGAGCCGAATACTCATTAAAGTGATATCTCAACAATACGATTCTTTTCCATCAAACAGTTATCTAATAGCATCAATAATGATGATAGCCCCAAAAAGAATGAATATACTTGTTGAAATATACTTTATTAATTTCTCGGGAAGTTTTTTACCGGCGATAATGCCAACAATTATTGCAATGCCATCCGCAGCAACCATACCAAACGTTGATCCCAGCCATACCCCCATGAATGAGTGATATTGAGCGGCAAGCGAGATTGTTGCTAGTTGAGTTTTATCACCAAGTTCCGCGAGAAAAAATGCAATAGCAACTGTTGCTATTGCGCCTAATTTGTTATCCTTTTTTTCTTTTCCATTGCAAGTATCGCCTTTTAAAGTCCAGATGCCAAAACCAATAAAGGAAATGCCGACCAAAATCTTTAAATAATGCATGGGGATTAATGCGCTGACTTTCTCCCCAATTATTACTGAAAACAAGTGAATTACAAGTGTCCCAATAAAAATACCGAGCAAAACTTTTATTGGTTTATACTTTGTGGCGAAAGAAAGAGCTACCAATTGGGTCTTATCACCCATCTCTGCAATTGCTATAAGGAAAAAAGACGATAAAAAACTTGGCATTTTTTGTCTAAGCTTTTAGCGATACAAGAAATTTCTGGAACGGAGGCACTGAACCGAAGAAACGTGTTTTCAGTACTGTTTTAGCCTCTAAGTTAAAGATGAAATGAAAAGCATACCAGAATATGGCTGTGAGTCAACTAAAACGTTCGGGTTTTAAATAAAAAAATCTCCTGCACCTACTTTGAGTGCAGGAGATTTTTTAGAAATGATTCTTTTAAAAAAGGATTTAGTGGTGTTCTTCTACAATAAATTCTACAGCATCATTGTAAGAATCTTTTCTGTAACCAAATAAGGATACGACTGTACCTGCAGCAAGTCCCGTGATCCATGCAACAATAAAGGTAATAAATACACCCTTGATTTGTAATCCAGGCACAACATTTTCCGCGATGAAGATAGCCGCTAAACCGCCTAATATTCCTGGCATTCCGTGGAGGTTGTGGACGCCGCAGGTATCAATGCCTTTTAAGGCTCTTTGAACACGTGGCTGGATAAATGCAAAGCCAATTACGCTTAAGGTACCGGCTACGAAACCTAATGCCAGAGATAACTTGGGAGTGGTATGGGCGCACGCAGAACCGATAGCTACGCCGCCGGCCAGAGCTGCGTTGGCCATATCTTCAATGGCGATTTTTTTCCGAATCATGGTTGATGCAATATAGGTAGCCACAGTTGCGCCACAGAGGGAAAGAATTGTATTTATTGCCGCAGTAGGCATCCTTGATACTTCTGCTGGCGCTGCGCAGAATGACGGCCAGAATATCCACAAGAACATACTTCCTAGCATTGAAAATTGATTACTGATCTTATCAGACTCAATTTTTTTCCTAAAATCTTCGCTGGTGGTCATCCTTACAATAACACCTAACCCGAAGTAAGCGCCAAATTGATGGATGACGATAGAGCCGCCTGTATCAATCAGTTGACCCTTTGGAATGATTCCCATTCCGTTATCTAACATAATCCATTCGTTCATCATATAGGATGGAACAAACATTAGCGCCATTATTATGTATTGGGACATTTTCAGTCTACCCAGAAATGCCCCCATAGCGATCAGTATACTTGCAGCGCAAAATTCAGCCACGATCAGCCGGTCCATTTTCAATTCGGCTGGTTCTCCAAAAATATCCAGTGTCTTTAGGAACATGTAATATGGAATGACTATACTTACTGCAATATAAGTGGCAGTAACGGCGCCATAACCGTATCTCCGTACGAAAACCATTAAAAATCCGAAACCGACCATCAACATAGCCATAACATGAATGGCCTTACCGTACTTAGCTAATTCAAGAAAATCTTTCAGTGTCTCAGTAACCACACCACCGGTTTCAACTGTGAAAGGGCTGGAAGGGGTACTGACTTTTGAATGGGATTCTACATTGCCGCTGGCGAGCAGAATTTTGTGATTTTCAGAATTTACGTCTGATGCTGAGTGATCTATCGTTGCCCATGTATTCCAATCGTTTTGGTTTTCTAATACTTCAGTCCCGCTAGCGGTTTTTATTGTTCCCAGCAATGGGATGCATAAAAGACTGATAATAATAACGTACAACTTCAAAAACCTTTTTATTGCCATCTAGTCGCCCTCCTTTTTAAATCAATAATGTTCGTGAAATTAGTACCTAAAGATTTTTTAGAAATGTATGATTTCAGCCATTTAATTGATTTTTTCCACTTTTCTACTGGAATTAAGAATATTTCGGAAGTTAACATCTCCGTTAAAATGTCAAATATTATCTCAGGTCGCTTCGTGTTGATATTTTTGAGGTTATATATATTCCATTTGATTATAAATATCAAGCGAAAAAAACATTTTTAAGGTAAATTATTTAGTTCTGTAAATACTAAGAACCAGAGAGCGAAATATATGCCAGAATAGATTTGAATATCTCTTTCGAGGTGTTTTAGCGTTTAAGGAGGATAAGTTATAGAGATATGAATTAAAATTTGGGGTATTAGTTAGTGTTTATTCACTAGTTGTGATTTTTTAAACTCAAAATCGTCTTTGGAAATGATACCTTGGTTCCTTAATTCTTTAAGTTCTGATAACCTGTCATCTTCAGTCGTTTTTTCTTGATAAATACTTGGAGAAGGATGCCGTGTCTGAGCACCGGTAAGCTCATTAAGCTTGTATTTGTAATTGTCCTCCGAAATTAGTCCCTGTTCATATAGATCGTTGAGTTCTTTAACCCGCTCATCAGCCATACTGGCTTCGGATGGTTCTGTAACTGGTTCGTTTTTCTTCCCTTTTGAAATATATTTGGGAAGGTTCTGTGTTTGAGCGCCAGCAAGTTGCTTGAGCTTATATTTATAATCATCTTCTTTGATTAAACCTTGGTCGTATAGTTCTTTGAGTTCTTCAGCCCGCTCGCTGCTTATAATATTTCCGAATGACTCTGAAATTATTTCTACCTTTTTTTCTTTAGTAACGTCCCGGGAAGGATACTGTATTTGTTTAGCGGCAAGTTTCTTGAGTTTATATTTATAATCGTTCTCTGTAATTAATCCCTCGTCATATAGTTCTTTAAGTTCTTTGGCTCGATCATTACTTAGAGCATTTTCAGATAACCCTGAGACCGTTTCAGCGCCTTTTTCTTTAGAAATGTCTTGGGAAGGGTACTGTGTTTGTTTGGTAGTAAATTTCTTGAGTTTATATTTATAATCGTCCTCTGTAATTAGTCCTTCATCATACAGCTCTTTAAGTTCTTTAATTCGATCATTGTTTGCGGTGGTTCTGGATGATTCTGTAACTGTTTCAATTTCTTTCCCTTTAGGTGCAAAGAGATCTTCTGTTTCTCTAGTTTCTTGTTCACTGCTGGTGTTTTCGGGTGGTGTTGATACCGTTCTATTATCTTCTCTTGTACCTGCGAGTTCACGCTTCTTACTTTCATAATCCTTTTCTGTAATCAAACCTTCTTGTTTCATTTCGTTTAACATCTTTAATTTGTCTTCAGAAGAAGATTCATTTTCTTCGGCAGATTTGTTCTCGTATATTGGCGGCTCACTCGCAGGGGATATACTTTGAGTACCCCCAGTATCGTGATTTTCATTATCGAAGATGTTGTCATCCGCAGGGGATTGTTTTTCCATCTCTCCTGAAGTATGTTTCTCTTCTGTCACTTCATCTTCTAAGGATATTTTCTTTTTAGTAGGATTTTTGGGCTCTGGCAGCCATCCGACATCCTTACCCTTCACGAGGGCATCCTTCTTTTCCTCATATTCTGCTGCAGAGATAGTTCCTTCTTCTTTTAGTTCCGTTAATTTTGTGAGTTTTTCATGTAAGTCTTTAATATTTATCGTAGGTTCCTCGGCAGGCGTCGATTCATTTGATTCCTTTTTGTCTTCTGAAGTAATTTTCTTTGAGGGAACAGACGGTTCTTCGGTATTTGTATTCCATTCTTCTTGGATAGGTTTGTTTAACTTTTTTTCAGCCAATTTTTTTGATTTAGCTGCTGCTGTTTGGATTTCTTTCTCAGTAGGTTCTTCCTTTAGCGTAGAGGATTCAGCATCCTTTTTAATCTTTTCGGGTTTTTTAGTGGCAATTCTTTTTTCCTCTCCTGTACCACGATCTTTTTTCTTCTTTTCTTTAATCTTTTTTTCATCTTTTCCATCAAATGGGGGAGAGAAAATAGAAACGGCGATAAATCGCTCGCCGCCGGTATTTAAAAATTTATGTACGGTTCTACTAGGGATTTGTAGGATGGAACCGGGTTTTATCATATAACGCGTACTATCAAGAGTGGCAATACCGCTTCCTTTTTTGACATAGATAACTTCATCGTGTCGTTTGTGGTAATGGGGGTTCAGTTCGCCGTTTTCACGAACTTGAACGACGTACATGCTGGAATTTTTGTTATTGCCCACGCTCGTGAATTTTACATCTTCGGTTTCGCTAAGTGGGTTTTTATTTGCGATTTCCTCAACGTTTTGGACAGAAAAGGAGAAGTCCTCAGGGAATTTGGTTGGGTGTTTTAGAGATTCTACAAAATTGCCTGGATAATATTTTACGGTTGTACAACCAATAGGAATTATTAAAAGGGGGAGTGAAATTCTAAAAAAAGTTTTAACAATACTCATTTTTATGATAAGGTATGGGGAATCTATGGATCTTTTTATAAAAAACGTAAAATGTATTATACGTTGTAAGCCCCGCCTTGTTTTTGCAGCAGTTTTACCTGTAAAATACAAGACTTTTGGGAGACTTGAAGAAATACTATGTTACTGTGCTATTAAAACATAAAGATATGTTGTATTGCAAGTGAGTATTTAAAATTGCTTGAGTTTTTACGAGGTATGTTTTCTCAACTGCGCCTTTTCAGCATCTTTTACCGATCTACTCACTTTTAAATTTGAGGTACGTACTGCAGAATCAGATATATTCCCAGGTCAAAATTCTTATTAGGAAATTGGCAGGAAGGTAAATGGATACAAACAAAGAAAGAAGATTGTTTCTTAAGAAAACGCTTGAGATTGGGGGTGGTATTTACGCCTCTACGGTTATTGGAAGGTATTTGACAGGTTTTGCTACTGATGTTGCCTGGGGAGATAATACTTCTGCGATAAACTTACCCGTTGTGGTTATTGCGCGTGATGATAACCTGTTTACGGAAGCAGGAAACTTAAAGGAAACAACGATTACGAATTTAGTCCACAAGTCTGTAATGCAGTTGACTCGCGCTCTGTCCAAAGAAAAGGCGTGGCAGACGCTTTTTAAGCCCGATGATGTTGTTGGTATAAAGTTAAACTGCTTATCAGGTAAAACAATGTCTCCTCATGTTGCTGTTGTAGAGCCCATCATACAGGGTCTAAAACTGGCAGGCGTTAAGGATAAAAATATCATGGTTTTTGAGCGATTCAATCGGGAGTTAGAAGCATCTGGATTTCGCATTCGCCGCATGGCGGAAGGGGTTCAATGTTTTGGCACAGACGATCTTCCGGGAGGCGGTTATGATGCCGAACCACAATCGGCCCATAGTGTGGGGACATGTTTCAGTAAGATAGTTTCGCGCTTGTGTACTGCTATTATTAATGTGCCCGTCCTAAAAGACCATGATCTGGCTGGGGTAAGCGTGGCCATGAAGAATTTTTTTGGTGTTATTCATAATCCCAATAAGTATCATGGCAATAATTGTAATCCATTTATTGCAGAGTTGAGCACCCATCCGTATATTAAAAATAAAGTGAGGCTCATTGTGTGTGACGCCATTTTATCACAGTATAATGGGGGACCTGGCTATAAACCGCAGTGGACATGGAATTATAACGGGATTGTTGTTGGCAGAGACCCTGTAGCGCTGGATCAGGTATGCTATGATATTATTGAAGAAAAGCGAAAAGAAATGAGACTTCCATCTTTAAAGCAGGCAAATCGAGAACCCAAGTATATCTCTACGGCCGCCATACTGGGATTGGGCATAGATGATCCTGCCAAGATCAAATTGATTTATGCGTAATATCCTGTTTTAAAAAAACGAATAGGTAAAATTTGTTGAATCGTAACATATTGTCTGCTATAATTTTTCCTCAGT
>Ga0209824_10001798_pt1 | contig 11606 bp, 13 predicted proteins | sample VDWuncwatermetaG_FD_184124 | JGI IMG/M metagenome (GOLD analysis project Ga0209824, IMG submission 184124) | Wastewater microbial communities from Netherlands to study Microbial Dark Matter (Phase II) - VDW unchlorinated drinking water (SPAdes)... ...
GCCCTATATTGAACGAACAGCAGTCGGGAAGGGATCTACCTATGGATCAAAATCAGGTGAGTGAGGATCTTGCACAGTAATCTGTAGCCGGGAAGTGTCTCATTTCATTGACAGGTTCCGCGCTTCCGCGGCGTACGGACACAATACTAAATTCTTCTTGACGGCTTCTTAGGTAATCTGCTACGAGGAGAGAGCCGACAGTAGGCTTCTCAAAGCAATACGTTCAGGTAGACCAACTGGAAGTCAGCAGTTTGTAAAGTTGATTGAAACGCTAACCGGACGTCATTTCGGTTTAGGAAAGCGAGGACCCCCGACCAAGGGGCTCCCCGAAAATTAGTATTATGTCCCCGGAAATCAAGTCGCGCCGCAGCAGCGCGGGCGAAGCACTGAATGTCTGTGGTAGTCGCTTAGTGAATTAATACATCGCCACAAAATGTTTCAGAAGGAATGCCAAAATCCGATGGTAGACCCCGTTGGTGCGACTCATAGCTGGCGGTCGGTATCAAAACCTTCGGCACGTCGTTAGACGGCCAGTTGACCAGCTTCGACACGTAGTAAGTGGTCATTTCTTCGGACGGGTATGGTGCAAGGAGCGCGCCCGGCAGCAGGACCAGGAGTTGGTCAACTCCGCAGTCGAGTTCAAGCTCCGGTGCGAACGCCGGCAGTCGCGGGTGAATATGTCATTCGTCACTGAAGATTCTTAGAGCTGGCTTCCGTTCTTATCTTAAACGACCAAACAGGCACCCGTAGACTTAGCCGGAGATTGACACCGAAGGCTATCTCGGAGTATCGGAGAGCTTAATTTGGATTAGAGGTATAGTATAGAGTCTATGTCTCAAGATTCGTCGCAAGGGAAGACCCGTACTGACCTACCAGATGTCGCAACAAAATTCGGCCGCCTCGCATTTCTCGGCCTCGGTGCGCTGTATACGTTAGGCTTGTTGATAGTAAATTCCGACCTAGGGCGTTACGGTATTGTGACGTTGAATCTGGCAAGACCGGAATACGTGATGGCCGGTGCCCTATGGTGTTTTTTGACTATCGGAATGCTCGCAGTCGGCCAGGCGGTGATGCTTCGTATGAAAGAAGCATTAAAGTCAAAAAATCCTTCTCAGATAATAATGACTACTGTGTCGAGCTTCCTGGCGCTTGCTTTTATACCTTTTATGGCATTGAACACCCTTTCACATGGTTCCATTGCGAATTTTTTTAACTGGGGCCCCTGGCTACTTATCCTTGTAATTTATTCGAACTCGTTCAGTTTGAGCGTATTAATAAGAAACTCTTCAGAACTCTTTGCGGAGGGTATCCCCTCACTTACAAGGCTTGTTAAAGTTGAAGCCGCTATGCAGTCGCCGCTGTACTTGGTAATAGGAATGCTCATTAATATTGGCATCTATACTATCGTTGTGTTTCCTCAGATTCCCAGAGAGGTTGGGGGCGGCAATAGACCGGTCGTAGAGATCTTTTTATCTGAAGACCCCGAGCCGTTTTGGAACGAGACGAAATTTCCCATATCTAAAGAGACTAAAAGAGTCGGCCCTGTAATTCTATTGCTCGAAACAGAAACCAGCTATGTAATAGGGGCAATTGAACCACAGGAGAGAGACGTATGGTTCCCATACAGAAAGACTGCTTCAGCGGTTAGCGTAGAAAAGAAGCTTGTATCGGGCGTGGTCTACAAAGCAGAAAAGAACCCCGAGTAGCAAACAAACATTAACTTCATAAGAAAGGTCTATGAGACCGATCCCCTTACCTGTCCCAAGTGCCAGGGCGAGATGCGCATCATCAGCTTTATTGACCAGCCAGAGGTAATTAAAAAAATCCTTCAACATTTGGGCCTATGGGAAGAGTCTCAAGCCCCGCCGGATAGAGACCTCGTGAGAGGATAGACTCTTACCCGTCCCTGTTTCTTCCGGCGGGTTATGTCCAGCAGGTCTTCATAAATGGGAGAGCCTATTTCAATCCCACTCTCACCTTTCCTCTTGCGCACTAGACGGGATAATTCTTGACGCACCACTTGCTCTAGCTTATCCAGGTTCACCACCACTGCGCTGCTGTTCCTCATTTTAGTTCCCCTTTTGCCCTTTACAATAACATGGTTTATCGGCAGCAAAAAGAGCCACAAGCTATGGGTCAAGGCAAAACCACTCCACCCTCATAGCATCCGCATCAATCTGCCGTAACCGCTGATTTTTTCTCTCATGCCGATGGCCTTGAAGGCGACGTACAACTGGGACGTGATGTTCGAGATGACCGGCAGCCCCAGATCGGTCTCGATATCCTCAATCACATCCACCACCGGAAAATTGGCGCAGGGTATGAATATGGCTGTGGCGTTGTCGGCCTCATTCACCGCCTTCTTCGCCGCCCGGTAAATGTCGCCGACCGAAGCCACGCTGGATTCCGTAAACGTCGTTCCCAGGCTTACCACCGACGCCACTTCGAAGCCCCAGTCCTTTAAATAACGCACCATCTTTTCGTTGAGATCCGGAGGATAGGGATCCACCACGGCCAGGCGCGACGCGGAGAGATCTCTGAAGGCGTCCATCGCCGCAACGATGCTCGTGGTGCAGGGAACCCCGGTGATCGCTTGCAGCTTCTCAATCAGATTCGCCTCAAATCCCTTCCCCTGGCTCAACACTAAAGGAGCTCCTCCGTGGATGATGAAATCGCAGAAGCGCCTGCTCAACTCTTTCGCGCATGCCTCAACCTGGGCGAGAGCCTGCTTGTAGGCCTCCTCTTTCCAACCTCCCACCATGCACGCCACCCCGATCATGCCGACGCCTTTCGGAACGATGCGGTAAAAATCGTAGGCGTTGAGCTCTATGACCGATGGTGAGATGTAACCGATCCTGGCGCGATAACCGAACATAGCAGCGCTCCTTTCTTCGACTGCCCCTGCATTTTTTCGGGCCTCCTTCCGCTCTCCTAAATAAGCCTCACCTCCTGGGGCCGAAGATCTGATCGAACTCCTTGGCATAACGGTTAAGGTCGAGAGTGATCTTCGGCGCAACCGGATGGATAATCAGATGGGTCGGATCCAGCGGGGAATCTTTGGGCAAGATACCCGGATACACGGGGGTGTTGCCGTTCTTATAGACTTCGATCTGCCCTTCCTTGGAGGTGAGGAAGTTGACCAGCAGGCGCGCGCCATGAGGATGCGGCGGCGCGGCGGAAAGAGCGACTTTCGAAACACCCGTAACGATCGGCTTGGTGGTGCGCACCCAGTCTAATGGCGCGCCCAGCTTTTTCATGTCTTCGATCCGGTGCGCGTAGGTCAAAGCGAGCGGAAATTCGCCCGCCGCCATCAACTGCGCGACCTGCGTATGCCCTTTGTGCCAACGGATCTCCTGTTGGGCAACGGTGCTTAGCAGCTTTCTGACCTTCTCCTCCCCGAGATATTCCATCATGCCGCCCAACCAGTCGTATTCCTCCGGATCCATACCTATCTTCCCCTTCCACTTAGGATCGCCCAGATCAGCCCAATCCCGCGGCGCCTGTTCCCTTGACACCATCTTGCTATTGTAACCGAGAGCAAAGTAGTTGATATGGAGTCCAACCCAGTAGCCACCGGGATCCTTGTATTTGGCATCGATCGCCTCTGCACCGGGCGCGTGGTAGAGGGTGACCACGTTCAAGCGGTACATCATCGGCAGGAGCTGGCTGTTGACGACGTCAAAGAGTATTTTTCCCGCCTGCTTCTCCGTGGTGATGCGGTTAAGCATTCTCTCGTCCGAAGAGCGAATCAGGTCCACCTTGATAAAGGGATATTTTTTCTCAAAGGCCTTGGAGACCGCCTGGGCCATCCCCAGGTTGGAGCCGGAATACCAGACAACGCGCCCCTCGGCCTTGGCCCCGGAGATGAGTTCGCCTTCCTGCGCCTGCGCAGCAACGGAAAGTAACGACATAAACAATAATGCCCAGCTTCTCACCTGCATAGGCGTACTTTCCTTTCATCCATTTCCGCTCAGCCCTTTTTTCTGTAAAAATTCCCGCACCACATCTTTGACCGCCCGGTGCTCGCCGTCCACCTGGTAGTTCAACTGCCTCATCTCATCCACAGAGATCAACCCCCCGAGCAGCCTCAGGACATTGCGGATCTCGGGGTAGCGCTCGAGAGTCTCTTGACGGACTACCGGTACGGCGTCATAGGGCGGAAAGTAACGGCGATCATCCGTCAGTTGAAATAGATCGTGGCGGGCGATCAACCCGTCCGTGGAATTCCCCGCGATCAAATCCACCTGGTGATCGACCAGCGCGCGGTAGGTCAGAGAGAGATCCATCTCGCGCAACTGCGCGAACTTGAGCCCGTAGGCACGGGCGAATCCCGCGTAGCCGTCAGGGCGGGACATAAAGTCCTGGCCGAAGCCGGCGCGCCACTTCGCCGCGTAGGAGGCGGCGTCCGTGATGGTTTTCAGTTTGAGGCGGCGGGCATCCTCGCCGCGCACCAGGATCGCGAAAGTATTATTGAAGCCCAGCGGCTCGGTCCACTCGACGTTGAACTTGGCGGCATATTCACTCTTGACGCGGCGGTAGACTTCGCTGGCATCACTCAATGGCGGCAGCTTCAGGATGGCCGTGAGGGCGGTCCCGCTGTACTCCACATAGGCATCGACCTCGCCCGCCACCAATGCCTCGTGCGCGAGGTTGCCGCCGAGATCGAAGCGCCGTTGCGCCCGCACTCCGGCCTTGGACTCGATGACCTGAGCCAGGATCTCTCCCAGGATGATTTGCTCGGTGAAGTCCTTGGATCCCACCGCGACGCGCCTTTCCGTTTTGCCCGGATAGAGCGTAACGGAGCTCCAAACTATGACTCCTAACGCCAGCAAGAGAGAAGTCCAAACTACTTTAGCGCTTTTGAGCCAGCCACCCACGCCCGTCTTGAAGATCTTCTCCACCCAACCCAGAACGAGATCCGCCACCAACGCCATCAAGGCGGCAGGGACCGCTCCGGCAAGAATGAGCGTGTTGTCGTTCATTCTGAGGCCGCGAAAGATGTAGCGCCCCAAGCCGCCCGCGTCGATGGCCGCGGCGATGGTGGCTGTTCCGACGGAGATGACCGTGGCCACGCGCACGCCGGCGATGATCACGCCCAGAGAGAGCGGAATCTCGACTTGAAACAGGAGCTGCCGGTTCGTCATCCCCATGCCGCGCCCGGCCTCGCGGATCGCCGGATCGACGCCGCTGATGCCGGTGAAGGTATTGCGGATGATCGGCAGGAGCGCGTAGAGAACCAGCGCGACGATGGCGGTGCGCGCCCCGATGCCGCCCAGGATGCGGACATGGAACAAGTAGATGTTGAGCGGGATGAGAAAGCCGAACAGCGCGAGGCTGGGGACGGTCTGCATGATATTGGCGAAGCCCAACACCGGCTTGCTGAGCGCGGGCCAGCGCGTGAGCATGATGCCGAGGGGGACTCCGATGAGGATGGCGATGCCCGTCGAAAGCCCTACCAGAAAGAGATGCTCCAGCGTCAGCTCGAAGACTTCGGCGCGATTCTGCAGCAGAAACTCCCAGAGGTTCATGCGCTTCCCTCCGGAGAATCAGGATCATGCAGGCAGTCGGCAAAGGCCTTGGCCTCGGGATCTCCCGAGTTCAAGAGATCGGCCGGCTGCCCGAGCAGAACCATCTTGCCATCTTTCAGCAGAGCGATGCGCGAGGCGAGCAAAAAGGCTTCGCGCACATCGTGGGTGACGAAGACCAGGGTCTTCCCCAGCCTCTTTTGCAGAGAGCGAAATTCCTGCTGGATCTCTCTCCGCGTGATCGGATCGAGGGCGCCGAAAGGCTCGTCGAGCAAGATGATGGGTGGGTCCGCCGCCAAGGCGCGCGCGACACCGACCCGCTGGCGCTGGCCGCCGGAGAGCTCGCGCGGATAGCGCGTAGCAAACCGTCCAGGCTCCAGCCCGACCATATCCAGCAGCTCTCGTGTCCGCGCCCTGATTTTCTCCGCCTCCCAACCTTCCAGGCGCGGCACCACTCCGACATTCTCTTCGACCGTCAAATGAGGAAAGAGGCCGATCTCCTGAATGACGTAGCCGACCCGCCGCCTGAGCCGAATAGGGTCCCACCGCGTCGTTGCGGTTCCCTCCACTCTTACTTCTCCTTCCGTAGGGTCCAGGAGACGGTTGATCAGTTTCAGAGTCGTGGTCTTGCCGCAGCCGCTGCGCCCTAGAAGGATGAGCGTTTCACCTTGATAGACTTCCAGATCGAGGCCGGAGAGAAGCGCCCTGCCGTTCGACAGACGAAAGCCCACGCTACGGAACTCTATTGACTTCTGACTGTCGGTCTTCATGCCCAAGCAGCCTTTCTCCGAGTCATTGATCCAAAAATCAAATAGGGGCGATAAACGAAGTTAGGCGAAGTTTATTGGCCCGACACTAGCCATATCACGGGCCGCGCTAGACATTCCAGACATTTTTCCCTTATAGTCGCGCTGGTCATGCGAAAAAAAGCGAAAAGCTCCGGGGTTTTTTCCGCAAGCCGAAGAAAGCTATGGCGCGCTGCCGGCCCCTCCCTCTGGACAGTGCGTGCGGATCACTCCGACCGGGACCCCGCGTTGTCCATTCTCAGAACCCTGCTCGACCAGCCCCGCTGGCTGGAGCCGCGCTACCTGTACGACGAACGGGGCTCACAACTGTTTGAGCGGATCTGTGGACTCCCGGAATATTATCTGACCCGCACGGAGAACTCCATTCTCGCGGAAAAGGCCGGCGATATGATCGCCGCGGCGCCGGTCAAGTGCATCGTGGAACTGGGCGCCGGTTCCGCAAAAAAAACCATCCACCTCTTGAGAGAGCAAGCACGGCAGAGAAAAGGCGGCACGTTCGCGCCCATCGACGTGAGTCTCGCGGGCTTGACAACATCCAGGGATGTCCTCAAGCAAGAGTTACCCCAGTTAAAGTTCCAGGGCCTGCATGCCCGCTATGAAGAGGGAATCTCCAGTATCGACAAGCGCCTGCCCACTCTATTCATCTTCCTGGGAAGCAGCGTGGGAAACTTCAACCGCTCTGAATTCGTCCGCTTCTTTCACCGCCTGTCCCAGTCCATGGGCCCGAGAGATTTCTTTCTGCTGGGGGTGGACCGCGTCAAGGCAGCGGACATTTTGGAAAAGGCGTACAATGACTCTCAGGGGATAACCGCCGAATTCATCCTCAACGTCTTCCAAAACATCAACCGGCTGATGAAGAGCAACTTCGACTCCAAAAAAATACGCTACCACTCGTGGTATAATCCCGAATGGCAGCAGGTGGAGATGTATGCCGTCTCCACTGTGACGCAGGAGATCCGTTTTCCTTCCCACAAGGCTTCCTTCGTTTGGGAAAAAGATGACAGGATACTGGTCGAGATCAGCCGGAAGTTCGAGCCCGCCAGGCTGCAGCAACAACTGCCATACTTCGGTCTCGAACCCGTCGGCCATTTCACCGATCCGAAGGAGTGGTTCTCTCTGCTCCTGTTCCGGAAATCTTCCTCTCTCTAGATCTGCACCTTATGGCTCCCCATCTACTCGCCCTCTTATCCGCAATCTCGTTTTCCCTCGCCAATATCGCTGTGCGGCAGGGGCTTAAATATTCCACTCCCATCACCGCCACGCTCATCTCGCTCATGGCCCACACGATTCTTCTGTGGATTGTCCTGCTGGTTCAGGGCACCATTCCTGAGGTCAAACTCGTCGCCGTCGTTGCCATCGCGCTCACGGCCGTTCTGCAGCCGGTGATGCGCTTGTGCCATTATATCGGAATAGAAAAGGTCGGGGCCTCGCGCGCGGTTACTCTGCGCAACACCTTCCCGATCCTCAGCGTGATCATCGGGATCGTGGCTCTTGGCGAAAGGATCAATACCCTGGGAGCCATAGGAGCCGGGCTAGTCGTTCTGGGGATTATTTTGACAACCTGGAAACTCGAAGGCCGGCTCATCCATTTTCGCAAGTGGCACCTTATCTTCCCTTTGACCACCGCGCTAGTGACAGGCGTTGTCCATCCGTTAAGGCGCTTCGCCCTGACGGTCACTAACGAGCCGCTGTTTTTCACCGCCCTGGTCGGCCCCATATCCCTGCTGTCGTTCCTCGCCTACCTCGCCTCCCCGATAACTAACGAAAGACCAGTATGGGACAAAAGGGCGCTCTGGCCATTCATCATGGGCGGCATATTTGAAACATCGGCGGTCCTTTTGATGCTGCTGGCCTTCTCCTCCGGCCCCGTCGTCCTGGTATCGCCGATAACCGCTACGACACCGATCTGGACTCTCCTTTTAGCTGCCATTTTTCTGAGGGATCTGGAGCGACTCGGCACGACCGCCGTCATCGGCACTCTCTTCGTCGCGGCAGAAGTTATCGCGTTGTCCTTTGTGGACTAAAACCTTTGCTTAATGGCCAAGACTTTTGCTAGTGTTAAACGAACCAAGGAGGTCAAACCTTATGTCTACAACAATGATTCGTTGGATTCTTTGCCTATCGCTCCTGCCATTCTTTTTCGCTTGCGGCCGGAAAGAAGAACAGAAGAGCAAAGTTGAAGAAGCGGTTAAAGAGGCCGTGACCAAAGAGTTCAAGATGTACGAGGGCGCCAAGGCCGCCCTGGAGAAGGTCGAGAAGGAAGCACGGGAGAAAAGAGAAAAGGAGGTTAACTGATGGGTTGAGAGATCAAACTCACAAACCGTACGCAACCAGGATTATGCTGAAGGAGATCAAAACAATCGAATCTTAGCTTCGTTCCAGAAAGCACAGGGTAATTTCAACTTCCTCGCCAGACGTTAGTGGTCTTGCGCCCAAGGTGATCAGGTTTTCGTTTGAGGCATGGCTAAGAGTGTAAACTGGCTTGCGCCAAGCTAGAATCTCGCGGCAAAAATTTTCAGTCTTACCGGAAGGTTCGGCATAAGAGATAAAGATCCGGTCAGCCAAAGCGGCCACAAAGCGATTTCGGTAAACGGCCATTTCTGTATCACCCCGATACCGGTTGTCGGGGAAGGGTGAAAGAAAAAGTAGGCGGCCTTCGTCTAGGGGTTTCTTCCATTCCTTTAGAATCCGCATCTTTTTGAGGCTTCGGGCCGGGCAAATGATCACTGGTTGGCTGCCGCGAAGCAGAATCCTGAGACACTCCTTTTCGACCGGCGAATGAAACCCTCCAATGACAGCTACTCCGGCTTGGGTCAACTCCCGTGTCAAGTCGTGAGTTTGCAAGATCAGCTTACCCGGGCACTTAACCGAACAAAAAATGGCTAGCTTTTTCTGCTTGAGGGATTCTAGATTTCCTAGGGTGGCCACTAACGAAGGAGCATCGCTTCCCAGATGCTGACTTAGCGCAAGAGGATAGGATCGATCACCCTGCCGCAGGTGGATCACGTCCATGAGCTAACTTCTCTTGATGTTGTCCGTTTTTTACAATGACCTAAAACGTGCTCTTGTGTCGTCCAGAAAGTGCTTGAGACTACGGTCCGCTTTGCCAGCCCGATATAGATCCATAGCAGCCACAAGGTCCTGCGCGAATTCAATCCCACCAAGAGTGGGCGGATAACCCGCGTCTATGATGGCCTTTGACAGGATACTTTTATAGTAGTCCCGGAGACACTTCTTTCTGGCTACCCTCGGTCTCACGCCTACCACCTGAGCAAATGAATCCAGATCAGCGAGATACCAACGCTCGATATGAGGATCAGGACAGGCCACAATTGATCGGGCTTTCAAGTTTTCCGCGACCTTCCCTTCAATGTCCTGTCGCGCAGCGTTCCATCTCTTGCAGTTCCCGTCGATAGCAATGAAGATAAGGTCCGGTGGCGTGATCTGGGATGGAGCTCTTATAACACCCCGCTGATATAGAGACAATTCCTCAAGTGCACGTCCGTGGCCTCCGCGCGCTGACCGGACACGAATGCGAACTTTCTTTTGCTCTTCATCGGCAATGCGGCCGAGCATCGCTTTCAAAAACTCCTCGTGAGCCTGGTCCTCAACAAAAAGATCCACGAGGGTCAAACTATTCATCGAGCATTCCGCGAAGCATCAGGCTTTCAAAGAGACCGTCCTCAGTACCCGTAGTCAAAGCCTTGGCGATCTCCTGGTCTTGAAAAAGAGGTCCTGTTACATCAAAAGGCTTTACCTCCGTTCCTTCTAGCCCATGCCGAACTCGCAACAGAGCGATATCTGTACGTCGAGACTTGCCACGTCTCAACACGGCATCACACAAAAGAGGAGAATGGGTGGTAACAATGATTTGTCGTCCTTGTTCGATGGCAAGCGACGTCAGAAGTTGGACGATCAACTCAAGTCTTCGGGGGTGAACGCCATTCTCTGGCTCCTCGAAAGCAAGAAGAGAACCGCCCCAGGGGTTTACAGCTAGAGCACACAAGGCTAGTACACGAAGTGTTCCCTCAGAAACAATCCGAGACGAAAAGTCCATCCCTCCTTGCCGGACCTGAATGTCTAGGGTGCCGCGCTTTTTGTCAAGATCGACTGTTAAGTCCTCCACACTCGGGATTAGAGACCGTAGGGTACGTTTAACTGCCTCAAAATGTTTCGGATGCTCTGCACGGAGACGGTAGAGGAAAGGCGCAATATCTTGTCCAAGAACGCCGATGTCCCGGACGTCGGAAGGCGGCTGAGCCGATCTCATCGCAACACGTGGGTCGAGGTAATAGGTCCGCCAGCCGGATAGCTCAGTTCGGCATCGTTCAATCGCCCTATATTCTACGCCGCCGAGGCGAGGGTCGGATAGAATTGAATAGTTGAGCCCGATAGGCTCCTGTCGAGGCTTTGCCGGCTTGCTTTTGCGTCGAACCCGCAACTGGCCGTCAACCCTTTCGATGGTTGGATTTCCCTTCGGCTCACCTTTCTTGCCAAGAACTGCCAGGTATTCGTCACGTACAGACAAACCTCCTGAGCCTGGCTGAATCTCAACTGCAACCCGGTACTGATGACGCGCCTGTTCTTTGCCGACGTCGAGATGGGCCTCGAGCGAGAAGCTAACTGCTTCCTTACTGAGCAGCGCCGGCAGCCCGCCAGAGGGGAAAGCGAAGGCTTCCACGGGATATCCCCGGATCGGCTCAGAAAGCGCATCTGACAGGGTCCGGCTCGTCCCGATCCTGGAGAGTGCTTGAACAGCGTCGAGAAGATTACTTTTCCCTGCCGCATTAGGACCGAACAACACGGACATACGAGGAAATTCCACCTCCACATCTGTAAGTGACTTGAATCCTTTTACCCGCAGTTTCTTTAACACCGGAATCTCCCTTATCCTTGAAACGAGGGTATAACTATCACATCCTGTTTGTGCGGGCCAATAGGCTGCTCAACGACGGATAGTCTCCGAACGCGGTCAGTCATTGCGCGGTCCCTCGGCGCTCTCTTCCTCCCGGCCCATACGATACTTGATATCGTAGTTGATGATGAAGTCCAACTCCTCCGCCGTAAACCCGTAGTGCGCCGCCAGCACGTGGTCGATTTCATCGAGGATGGGTTTGGACAAGCTTGGCCGAAACTCTTAGCCTCAAAAGTTGAGTAGCGCAGGGGAATCGCACCCTCACGCCCTCCCAGAACCGGACGTGAACCTCTCGATTCATCCGGCTCCTATCGCCCAACCGATGGCGCCGAGACCCAAGGCGCAAACAGGGCCGGTTGC
>Ga0209824_10001800_pt1 | contig 11596 bp, 14 predicted proteins | sample VDWuncwatermetaG_FD_184124 | JGI IMG/M metagenome (GOLD analysis project Ga0209824, IMG submission 184124) | Wastewater microbial communities from Netherlands to study Microbial Dark Matter (Phase II) - VDW unchlorinated drinking water (SPAdes)... ...
GACAAATCGTTGCCGCTGGTGAAATTGCCCGCCTCGCCCCGCATCACCACTACCCGCACCGCAGGGTCATGCAACGCCCGCGCCAGGCCTTCACTTAAGGCGGCATACATTTCCCCGGTGAGCGCGTTCTTTTTTTCGGGGCGGTTGATGCCGAGCGTTAAGCAATGATCTTGCTGACTGATTAAAATATATTCGCTCATGCTCGATTCCCTTTGTTGTTATTGATCTGGCGCGGTGAAGCATTAACTCCGTTCGGGCTGAGCCTGTCGAAGCCCATTCACCTTTCGACCGTTCGACAAGCTCACGGCTCAAGGCGAACGGACTTCAAACATAATCTGGCCGGATCAATAGCATTACATAGCAGTCCATTTCACCACGCCGCTATACGCCGTCGCCAGCACGATCACCCCAAACACGATGCGGTACCAGGCGAAAACCACAAACGTGTGATTGGAGATAAAGCGGATAAAACTTTTCACCGCCCACATCGCGGCAACGAATGCCGCCACAAAGCCTACCGCAAACACCGGCAAATCCTCAATCCGCAGCAACGCCCAGTTTTTATATAAATCGTAAACCGTTGCCGCGAACATCGTCGGGATGGCGAGAAAAAACGAAAACTCCGTCGCCGCCTTGCGCGACAAACCGAAAATCACCCCGCCCATGATGGTCGCCCCCGAACGCGACGTGCCGGGGATCATCGCCAAGGCTTGCGCGAAACCGACCTTGAGCGCGTCCGGCCAGCGCATCTCATCCACCGACAGAATGCGCGGATGGTAAGCACGTTTCTCTACATACAAAATGATAAACCCGCCGACGATCAGCGCGGTCGCCACCGTCAGCGGATTAAACAATACCGCCTTGATAGTGGCGTGGAACATCACCCCCAACACCGCCGCCGGCAAAAAACCGATCAGCAACATCGCCGCAAAACGTTGCGCCGCGCCGTCACTAGGCAAGCCCACCACGATCTGCGTCAACCGCAATCGATAATCCCAACACACCGCGAGTATCGCGCCAAGCTGGATCACGATTTTGAACACCTTGCTCGACGCATCGGTATAGCCGAGCAAATCGCCGATGATGATGAGATGCCCCGTGGACGAAATCGGTAAAAATTCGGTAAGCCCCTCGACGATGCCGAGGAGCAGTGCTTTGAGTAGCAGGGGGTAGTCCATGTAATACCAGAGAAGAGAGCGTTCAGAAAAAGGGCTGTTATTTGATTGTGACGAAATCGCTTATCTATGCGCCTCTACAAAGCGGCATCAGATTAGTGCGGATTCTCCTCGGTCCAATCTTCGATATGCAGGTGCGCAACTTGACTGAACGCCCGGTCGTTGGTCACCAGTGTCGCACCGACACCCAGCGCGTGAGCCGCGATCAACATGTCAAGCGGCGCAAGCGTCTTGCCTTTGCGTGCCATATTAGCGCGGGTCGTCCCATAAAAAGCGGTAATAGTCGTGTCCCAAGGCAAGATATCGACCCGCCGCAGAAATTCTCGCACGGCGATGTGGAGCCGCTTTGCGTCGGGACGTTTCGCCAGCCCGTAAAGCAACTCGCCCTCGGTAATCGCCGAAATACACAGCAGCGAAATTGGGACAGCCACCAACCGCCGCGAAACAACGGGGTGCTTTTTGAGCAAGTGGCTTACCGTGTTGGTGTCCAGCATGTAACGTTTCACTCGCGCCACCCGTCGAGGGGGTCGCGGTCTTGCGCCAGCGTGTCACGTTCTTTACTACTCAGAAAATCCGCCGGAACCTTAACATCCTTGAGCACTGCAAAAAATTCATCCCAAGCCGCAGGTTTGCGCGACAAAATCACATCGCCCGTTTCCGCGTCTTTGCGGATAAAAACTTCTTTGGTGTCAAAACGAAACGCGGCTGGCAGTCGCACCGCCTGACTGCGACCGTTTACAAATAATTTGGCTGCTTGACTCATCCGTGCCTCCTCATGGGCTAATAGGATCGAAGTTTATGACTAAAAATGGGATATATCAAGGTATATGTTTCTGGTGTACTTGACGCAGCGTTATTGCGGCGGAGCTACAACAGAGATGATGCAGCAAATGGTGAAAGCTGATACGCACGAAACATGTGTTATTCCTTTGTTACTTAATTGCATAAGGAGCCAGCCATGAACCTGATTTCCCGCATCCCCATGTGGTCTGAACATAATTTTGACGGAATGCTTATATGGTTTTTAGAAATGGCTGTTCGCGGATTGTTATTCCACCCAGATGATGATCCGTCGGAAATCATCTCTTATGCTAGAGGAACAAGATTATTTTCTGATACAGAAGCTGCCGAGTTACGTTCGACAGTCTCGGAAATGTTTGAGTTGAAAGGCGATGAAGTATTCGAAGCAGGAAGAATATACCTGTTCGACGTTTCTTTAGTTATGAAAATTCGCAAATGTAACTCACTGGATTCATCCGGCAATGCTTTTCAACAGCACCCGGCAAATCAAACATTCTTGGGGATTTTCTGAACTCAAACAGGCGATACAAGTGAAACTCTTTAGTGTTTTCTCGGGCAAACCTGACCTCACCACGACTTACAAAGAAAGGGGTTTCCTTGCCAAAGGCGGTTGTTTTAACCTCAATAAATCTTTCACGACCCGATAAGTCGAAAGAAAGAACGTCATATCCTAGCCCATCGCCTTTTGTTTTTGCTACATGCTCCACTTTATCCGCCAAAGCTCTGTGACCAAGGTTATATAATCGGAAGTGCTCAAAATTTAGAACAAATTCTTCCCCGGCATAACCAAGCGCAGCGTTTCTGGCTTCTCGCTCCAGATAATCGCGTTTCTGAGGGACAGACTCTTGATAGTAATTCTTGCTAGGTTCTTTAACCGCGTGTAGCAACTTTGGCGCATCAACTATCAGCTTACTAAAATCCTCAAACATCGGGGTGGCTGCGGGAGCAGAGGTTGCAGCTAATGCAGCATTATCAAGCAATTGATCTTGTGTAACGCGATCCTCAACGACTTCACGCAAAAGTTGTTGATAGTTACCACGAGGCTTATAACCTGTAATGTATGGGCATCCCAGCTCTATAAGAATTGCGCTAATGTTTTGGTGCTTGAATTCAATGGCTCCCTCATTTCGATTGTTAAGCTTTGCAAGCAACCTTCGGCGGTGAGTTGTTTTATTGAAAGACTGGCCTGACAGTTCCAAAATCAACATGTGAAAGTAATCTGCGACCGTAGCTTCAACCTCATTTCGATCCCAAGCCATGAATTGAATCCTATTTAGTTTTAAGTCCAGATATAAATCCCAGCTTTTTTACACGGCTCAACCAACTTTTACAATTTACCATTCAGAGAGCGAAACTGCATACGCCCATCTTAACGAAGCAGCTATGCTGCAATTTTTGTAGCGTAAATTTCTTCATACAATGCGAGGAAATTTCTGGGACAATAATTTTCCTCGCATGCGCTTATCCCGATGACACTCATAATTTAACGCCTGAAATAGTACCCATCAGTGTCACGCTAAACAACGCAGGAGGCTTGGTGTTTTGCAGCTTGCGCATTAACTTGGGGCAGAGCCTGACAACCAAATCCGCCGTGTCCGCAGCAGAGGCATGGCCAGAGGCAAGCACAATCACTTTTACTTTATACTTTTTGAGTGCCAATAATTCATTTGGTTTGCGCCGAATATTTTTGTCTCGTGTCAAAACGATCCAATCTTTTTTACCGACCTCTGGCAGCCATTCATCATCCGGGCAGTCTGGCGCAAAGTGTTGGTGATGGGGCGCGAACTTAATCTATGCGGCAGTCAGTGCTACACCCAGCCGGATGCTCCACGCGCACCGGTGGATAAACAGGACGGGGTAATCAGGCCGCGAGGCGCTGCTCGAAGCGAAGTGCTTCTTCGATGTCTTTTTCGTCAACGCCGTAATCCTTCGCCATTTCAGCAGGCGAATCTCCTGCACAGAAGCGGTCAACAATCACTTCGGTGGGTACCGTAGCCCGCGTTAACACGACGGGTCGGCCAAAAGAGAGTCTGGGGTCTATTACGATAGCGCGGGGCTGTTCGATGCCAGATTGTGCGGTGCGGCTAAACGGAAACAGACGCACCGGTGCGCCCCGGTTATCGCGTTCGATGCGCGCCAAAGCCTGTTCAAAATCTCCACGCATGGCGATTTGCCCCTCGCGGTTTACCGCCAGCAGATGGGCGGCGTGTTCGACGAAAAGATCAACGCCGTTGGTGTGGAACTGACGATCTATCAGGGGGCGATCAACGCGCAATTTCTTGCGCAGATAGTCTATGCTGTCGCGCATTTTGTGCAACCCTATTTTGTGATGACGGCGCATCCCTGAGAGCACATGTAATTCGCACAGGTTGGCAAAAGACAACAGCCGACGGGATACGTCAGCAGGGCGAATTACCGGATTGGATATTTTTTTCTCACCCGATGGGGCGGCGTAATTCTGCCCGAAGCACCAGGCTTTTACAGTGCTTGCAGGCAGGTTGAGGATGCGCGCAACCTCGTTGACAGGGTAGGCCGGGTTATCGAAAACAGGGACTCGCTTTGTGGTTGTGTGGATCATGGGTGAATGATACCTTGAACAGGGTTTGACGAATATCTGGTATAGCCTTGATGCCTGAGGTTTGCGATAAGTGTCGGCTGTTTTGAAAAGAATTTCTTGTACGTACATTCTTAGAATTTAACCACCCGCAAGCCAAGCTGCTGCTCGAATGGATCAAAATCTCGGTCGTTGTGCAACAAAGGAATTCGCTCCTTGACACAGAAACTTGCAATCAGGCAATCAATGGTGGAGCGGACGGTGATACCTTTTTGCCGCAATTGCCGATAATTGCTCGCGGCCAATACCGCCAGCGGTTTGCCGCCTAGCGTAAAACAGGGTAGCCCAGAGAAAGATTGCAAAGCGGCTTGAGCTTGTTTCTCGGAACGGAAGCCTTGCAGTACTTCCAGCAAAATAAAATCGGCGACGGCCAGTTCTTCATCGCCACTTTGCAAGAGGTTTGAGATCAGTTGAGTTTGCGGGGTGTTGTCGCCGCGAAATACGCCGATCCAGACGCTGGAATCAACCAGTATCATTTCTTGCGGGCGGATGTGTTACCTGAGCGCATGGCCTTGTAGTCATACGCCGCATCAAATTCAACTTTGCCCGCAAGACCCAGCAGCTTCCTATAGGAGACACGTCGCACAGACATTATTTTGAGTGCTGCTTCGACGGTTTCTCTTTTGGTTTTGAAGCCGCCGGAGCGCATGGCTTGTTGCATGAGTTTGTCGTCTATTTCTATATTGGTGCGCATCGCTGCCTCCGTGTGTAAGATACACCACCATTTTACACATTGCTGCGCGAAAAGAAAGGCCGTGGAAATTGCCGTAAAAGCGAGACACCCCCCCTCACCTTTACAGCAAACCGAAACATTTATTTCTTCGGATCGTATTTGAACGACAGCGCCACGCGCGCGCGGTAGGCGGAGACTTTGCCTTTGGTGACGACCATGTCGAGCTTGATGATTTCGGCCACGCGCAAATCGCGCAGGGTTTTCGAGGCGGTGAGCACCGCGTTGGCGGCGGCATCTTCCCAGGATTTTTTGCTGGTGCCGACGAGTTCGGTAATACGGTAAACGCTATCTGCTGCCATGGTCATTCTCCTTTTTGCGTGGGCTAACATCGGTGACTGGATTAACGGGTTATTACGCTGCTGCTGCGCCTATGATGCCTGATTCGATCCCAAAAATAAACCGACTTGATGGTTTTTGCTTTGTCGTGCCGCTTGTTGGCTTGCGGCAGGCTTGCGGGCACCTCTATAAATCCAAATTTCGTCGCAACACTTCGTTGCGCGCAAAAAATGTTTCCTTACATATCAGACATATGCCGCGTCAACATTTTTTACTCGCGCCTCGTTTTGCTTAGAACTTTGAATTTATAGAGGTGTCCTTGCAAACTATGGGGTTGAGCGTATTATAACGTCTGTTATAACGTAATTTATTGCCGCCGAGCGTCAATTTCTGTAGAGGAGCCTTGCCATGACAACCTTAAAAGTTACCCAGATCGGGAATTCTCTGGGGGTGATTTTGCCGAAAGAATTGCTGTCCAAAATGAAGCTTGCGAAAGGCGACAAACTTTATGTGTCCGATACCCCGGAGGGCTTGCGCCTTACGCCGCATGATGACGATTTTGAAAATCAAATGCAAGCCGCCAAAAAAATTATGAAGACGCGTCGTAACGTGTTACGCGAATTGGCTAAATGACACATCAGGAATGGGTGTGGGTGGGAGAGTCCGTCGCGCTCGCCATTCACGACGTGCAGTTGGCCGAACACGGCGGCCTATCCGGGGTGCGCGATAAAAATATGCTGGAATCCGCGCTGGCGAGGCCGCAAAATCTATTCGGCTACGGCTCGCCCGATACCGCCGATCTGGCGGCATCCTATGCTCACGGTATCGCCCGCAACCACCCTTTTGTCGATGGCAATAAACGCACTGCGTTTGTGGTGTGCGAACTGTTTATGAACCTGAATAAATGCGTATTAGCCGCAGATGACGTGGCTTGTGTGTTGATGATGCAAGACCTTGCCAGCGGCGCGATCAGCGAAGCGCAATTCGCGGACTGGCTGCGCAAAAATAGCGAGGCTGTGTAGGGTGCATTCCATGCACCATTGCGGTCGCACGGAAAACCGCTGGTGCGTGGAACGCACAGAATCTAAACCCAGATTGTCCATTAGGGCCGTTCGTGGTGAGCCTGTCGAACCACAGGTACAATGAAAACAAGCCCTTCGACAAGCTCAGGGCGAACGGATGTTGGTCAATCACAGCGTATCAAGCCTAATGGATAATCTGGGCTAAATGTTGGCGGCACTAGGCACGCCCGCTTGCTCCGAACCCGCCCCCAAACCCGCCCCCAGATATTGTTGGATCACGGCTTGCAGCCGCTCGGGGGAAACGGGTTTTTGCAAACACTCGTTGCAGCCGGCGGCGAGGGCGCGGTCGGTCTCGGGCCCGACCGTGTGGCCGGTGAGCGCGATGATGGGGCCGGTAAAACCGGCGACGCGTAGTTGTCGGGTGGCCTCGACCCCGCCCAGCAAAGGCATTTCCATATCGGTGAACACCAGCGCGGGATTTTCGGCGAGCGCCAGCGCGACCATTTGCTGGCCGTTTTCCGCGAGCAGGGTAATCATGCCCATGCGTTTCAGGTGGTGATCCATCAGCGCCAGCAACTCTTCGCTGTCGTCGGCGACCAGTATCCGGTGATGTGCTGTCTGCGGCGGCATCGTGTTGCCGTGGCCGGGTTGCGGCGCGTCAGTTTTTTTCTCCAGCGCGCAAGCGCTTGCAGGAAACGCCGACTGGAACGTGCTGCCGACACCCAGAGTTGAGAGCACGGTGATTTCGCCGCCCATCAGTTGCGTGAGTTTCTGGCTGATGGTCAGCCCCAAACCGGTGCCGCCGTGGGTGCTGGCGACGTGATCGTCGGCTTGTTGGAACGCCACAAATATTTTTGCCAACGCCTCCTCGCTCATGCCCTTGCCGGTATCGGTGACGGCCAGTTTTAATTTTTCATCGGCCCAACTCACGCGCACGGTAACGCCGCCCCGCTCGGTGAATTTGATGCCGTTGCCGATCAGGTTGATGAGCACTTGCTTCAGACGAAACCCGTCCAGCATCAGCCCCCGCGTCTTCCCGTCGGGGACATTCGCATCAAATTCAGCGCGCAGGCTCAGAGCCTTTTCACCGGCGATGGCCTGCAAGCCTTCGACGGCATCGTCCACCACCCGCCGCACATCGGTGGGTGCCAACACCACGCTCATTTGCCCCGCTTCGATTTTGGCCTGATCGAGCATGTCGTTGATCAGCGTCAGTAAATGCTGCCCGCTTTTTTCGACCACCCCGGTATAGCGTTTGCGCTCGCTCGGCGTGATGTCGCGGTCCGCCAGCAGCCGGTTGTAGCCCAACACGGCGGTGAGCGGGGTGCGCAGCTCGTGCGTCATTTGCGCGATAAACTGTTTTTTGAGTTCCGCCGCATTTTCGGCGGCGATTTTTTCGAGCTTGAGGCGCTGCTGGTTGCGGTACAAAAATCCCATGCGTTGCAAAAACTGCATCAGCAGCGCCATCATCGCCATGGTCAGCGCGAACATCACATCGGTTTGTTGACCGGTCAGCAGCAGCAGGCTGGAAGCGCCCAATACCAGCGCGGCGGCGACAGGGGCGGACAACCAAGCAAACGCCGCCGTGTTGCCGACGCGGCTCAAATAGGCCGCGACCGGCACACTCAGGGCGAGCAGCAACAGCAGGCCGTTCCATAAAAAACTGGGCGGCGCGAGCACGCGGTCCGTCGCCAACATTTCGTGCGTCATCGCGGCCAGATAAAGGCCGCGCGTGCGCCCCACGGGGGTTTGCACAAAGTCTCCCAGCCGCGATGCCGAACTGCCGACAAACACCGTTTTGCCCGCGACCGCCGCACGCACCGCCTCATAGCCCGACACGCCCAATGCGGCGGCCATGACTTCGTGAAACGGTAGCGCGGGCACCGCGTGTACGCCTTTGCCAAAATGCAGCGCGACCTCGCCCTGCGCGTTGATCGGCCAGCGGTGCTGGCCGACATAGAATTGCGTGCGATGATCGTTCCACTTGATTTGCGGTTTTTGCGCTTGTGCGGCGAACACCGCCGCCAGCGGCAAGCTCGGCAGGCGGTTGCCGTAGGCTTCGTGCAACAGCGGGATGCGCCGCACGTGGCCGTCTTCGGCATCGGGCGCAACTGTCATCACGCCCGCCTGCGCGGCCGGGGCCTGCCGCAGAATATCGGGCGCGGGCAGGGTGATGTCGCGCCACGAACGTTGCGGGGTGTTGCCGGTTTTGCCCCCGGTGTGTTCGATATTGAGCCACGACAGGCGGCGCAAATCCGCGTGATAATCCAGCCGCCGGGTGATGTCGTTGGGCAATACCGCCGCGCCCAACACCACGCCAAACCCCGTGCCCCCTGTGCCGTTCGCAGCCGCAGCGGCCTCGATGGCGCGGGCAAACTCGCGGTCGCCCTTGCGCGCTTCGGCAAACAGCACATCAAAAACCACCGCGCGTGCGCCGGCGTTTTTCAAGTAAGCCACCATCAGCGCGAATATTTCTCGGTCATAAGGCCATGCGCCGAGCGAATCGGCGAGCGTGGCCATGCTGTCCTCGTCCACATCGACCACCAGCGTATGTTCGAATTGGACCGGTTTCGCGAGAAAAACCATTTGCACGTCTTGCAAGCCGAGACTGGCGCGGTTAAAAAAAGACGTGCCAGTCAGCGAGATGGAAAGCAGCGTCGCCAGCAGCATCGCGAGTATGAACCGCTCCAGACGGGTCAGATCTGGGTGCGCGTTGTTGGGTCGGGTTGGTTCCGATTCTGGCATCGAAAACGCTTTATGGAATTTTGTAGCCGCGATGCAGGGCCACGACCCCCGCCGCCAAGTTGAAATAATCGACGCGCGCAAAACCGGCGGCCTGCATCATGCGCGCCAGTTCCTCCTGCGAAGGATGCATGCGGATGGATTCGGCCAGATACTGGTAGCTGCCGGCATCCCGGGTGACGAGCTTGCCGAGTAGCGGCAACAGCTTGAACGAATACGCGTCATACAGCGGCTGCAACGGCTGCCACACTTTTGAAAATTCCAGCACCAGCGCGCGCCCGCCGGGGCGCAGCACGCGCGACATTTCTTGGAGCGCGAGTTCCTTGTGGGTCATGTTGCGCAAGCCGAACGCCACGCTCACGCAATCAAAATAATTGTCGGGAAACGGCAGGCTCTCGCCGCTGCATTGCGCCACCGGTAGCACCATGCCGCGGTCTAGAAGACGGTCGCGACCGCGCGCCAACATCGCGGCGTTGATATCGGTGAGCCAGACGCAGCCGCCCGTCTCGATCCCGCCGACCTGCGGCGCGAACAGCGCGCTCATATCGCCGCTGCCACCGGCGATGTCCAGTACCCGTTCACCGCGCTTGACCGCCGCCACTTCCGCCGCGAAGCGTTTCCACAGGCGGTGCATCCCCGCCGACATGAGATCGTTCATCATGTCGTAACGCTGCGCCACCGAATCGAAAACGCCCGCGACGTGCGCGGCCTTCTCATCTTCGGGAACGGTGCGAAAACCGAAATGGGTGGATTTGGACATGATGTGCTGTTAACTTAGGGCAAAAAATGGACACGGATTGACACGGATATTCACGGATGAACACGGATAAAACCAAACAACCCCAAATAAAGACTGCCCATTAATTGATTTATTTTCGACTTTGTTTTTGATTTTATCCGTGTTCATCCGTGTTCTCCAGAGGATACCGGGCTGCGCCCATAATCCGTGTCAATCCGTGGCTAAATTCTTGCCCTCTATTTCAACGGCCGATCGCCCCTCTACCTGCTCGCGCCCGCTTTTTCCATCCTGTCGAGATATGCCTGCCACAGCTCGTCTTGACGTATCCCGAAATCGTAGAGCAGGTCCCACGAATAAATGCCAGTATCGTGTCCATCCGAAAATTTGAGCTGGATCGCGTAATGCCCCACCGGCTCGATGGCGTTGATGGTGACGTTTTTTTTGCCTGTTTGCAGCACTTCCTGACCGGGGCCGTGCCCGCGCACTTCGGCGGAAGGCGAATACACCCGCAGAAATTCGCAGGGTAATTTGAACGCTTTGCCATCGGCAAAGGCCACCTCTAGCAGATGCGATTGCTGGTGCAATTTGATTTCGGTGGGGTGGGGGGTATTCGGATTTAAGCCAGCCATGTTAAAGTCACCTTGTAAATGCTTTGTTTGTTGTTACGGGCACCTCTATAAATCCAAACTTCATCGCTGCTTGTTGCTTTTGTAGGGCGGGCATAGCCCGCCCTACAAATTCAACTCGATGGATTTGATTTTGTCGAGCCGTTGCCGCAATGATAAACCACTTGCCGCCGCCTTGCCTATTCGGGATTGTTAAATGCCTGCAACCATCTTGGTCGTCGAAGACGAGCCCGCCATTCAGGAATTGATCGCGCACAATTTGCGGCAAGCCGGACACACGCCGCAGCGCGCCGAAAACGCCGAGCAGGCGCTGGTGATGGTGAAGGCGGCGTTGCCGGATTTGGTGTTGCTGGATTGGATGTTGCCGGGAATCAGCGGGGTGGCGCTGGCCAAAAAATTGCGCGCCGACGGGCGCACCAAAAACATACCCATTATCATGCTGACGGCGCGCGCCGAAGAAGGCGATAAAATCATCGGGCTGGACGTGGGCGCGGACGACTACATCACCAAGCCTTTTTCGCCGCGCGAATTGCTGGCGCGCATCCGCGCGCTGCTGCGCCGCCAAGTGCCGGAGGCGACAGACGACATTGTGGCCGTGGATGGCCTGACGCTCGACCCGGCGACGCACCGCATCAGCGGCGGCGAACATGCGCTGGCGCTCGGCCCCACCGAATTTCGCTTGCTGCATTTTTTGATGACCCGCCCCGAACGCGTATACAGCCGCGCACAATTGCTCGATCACGTTTGGGGAGATCACGTTTTTCTCGAAGAGCGCACCGTCGATGTGCACATCCTGCGCTTGCGTAAAGCCCTCGAAAACATCGGCAAAGCGCATTTGATTGAAACCGTGCGGGGGGTGGGGTATCGG
>Ga0209824_10001802_pt1 | contig 11583 bp, 13 predicted proteins | sample VDWuncwatermetaG_FD_184124 | JGI IMG/M metagenome (GOLD analysis project Ga0209824, IMG submission 184124) | Wastewater microbial communities from Netherlands to study Microbial Dark Matter (Phase II) - VDW unchlorinated drinking water (SPAdes)... ...
TTCAGGGTGGCACAGGGGCAGTATGCTATTTCATTAAATTAACAGAGGTGCCGTTGTTGATGCCCTAAGGGGGGATTTCCCCCAAGGGGCCTGGGCCCGGCTTCTTTTAATAGAACAAATTTTTCATAAAACCAAAAATTTGTTCTATTAAGAGTTTTTTGCAGTTGGTTTAAGTATTTCTTCCACCAATCCTTATCTTATCGCCTTCAACCGTGGATTACATCGCTGGTGCGGTGGTTTAGACACATCCTTTCGTCTTCATATGATCTACCAACGACAATTTAATTAGAGTTTGCCTCCTTGAGTAATTGTTCCCATCAGGGGTCCTTGCCTGCTGTTTTTTGTATTTGACTTCTACAGGTCAATTTTAGCAAAACAAGGCATCCGATTTGTCAAGAATTGGCTTCGGTATGACCAGCGTCGGCTGAGGCCAGACGCTGGCCATGCACCTGCAGGACTTCTTGACAAACCACCTTATTTTTCTAAAACCGCCCCGTAAGTCAAACACAAAAATCATCAGAAAGGAGCTTTTTATGAATGAACCAATTAAGCAAGGAGATGATACGCTAAAAATCAATTGAAAGTTGGTGGATAGCTTCGAGTAAAATGAATTTACTCGGAGTAGATAGGTCATAGGTTGAATTATTTGCCTGGGGCTTGACCCCGTCAAGGAGATTAACTGGCAACCTACGATCGAATAGTCACCATAGGGCATTGACCCTGGATAGGAGAATGGTGTTCACCGACTAAAAGTTCTACTCCGCTGTAGGTTAAACCAATAAAAGGCGGAGGTAAAAATGGGACGAAAGATTGGGGTAGATTTACACAAGAATAGTTTTAGGGTGTGTTATTACCAGAATGACGAGAAGTACGATTTTGAAACATATCATGTGAGTGTCAAAGGATTGGAGCATTTTAAGAAGGGGTTAAAGAAGACGGATGAATTGGCAGTAGAATCGACGGGCAATACGGGACATTTTTACAGGGCCGTTGAAGGAAAAGTTGATCGTATACGGGTAGTTAACCCAATGCAGTTTAAAGTAATCTCTCAGTCGGTAAAGAAGACAGACGATGAGGACGCATTAAAGATAGCAAAGTTTTTAAGTAAGGACATGATACCTGAGGTTCGCATGAAGAGCAAAGCGGAGAGCCAGTTAGGGTCATTGATAGGGACGCGGGACAAGTTTGTGAAGTTGCGTACTGCGTTAAAGAACAAGGTCCATAATATTCTTAATGCGAATGGGATTGTGACCAAGACGGAGTTGCTGACGTCGGATAAGAGTTTAGATAAAGTATTGGGTCACAAGTTGGATGAAACGTGTCTTTTTGAATTAGAGATTATTACCAAAGAGATCCGTAATCTAAATGAAGCGATAGTAAAGATCGATGAACAGATCAAGGACAAGGGCAGTAGGTTAGATGGTTATAAGAATATAACGAGCATTACCGGTGTTGGTGATATGAGTGCGACGATATTCTTGAATACGATCGGTGATATTAAGTATTTTAAAGATGACAAGGCGTTAGCGAGCTACTTTGGGATCGTGCCACGGATTCGGGCATCAAATGAATCGGTGCATATGGGGCGAATCACGAAGATGGGTAATAAGATTGCCCGGACAGCTTTAGTACAGTCGACGTTTGTGGCTATACGCTACAGTCCTTATTTACGAGCTTTTTATGACAGACTGAAGGTTAAGAAGGGTTCAGGCAAGGCGATTATAGCGACAGCACGTAAATTGTTAGGGATTATCTATAACACGCTTAAGAATAAATGGGTGTTTGAAGATTTTCCAAATTATAAATTAGCGCCGCAGTGCGCTTTATAAACATCAGTTGAGTAGAATCAATTGATTTTTAACATAGGAGGCAAAAGTGCATAATTTAATCTTAGTGTTTTTAGCGATGATGAAGGTTGCGGCAGAGCTATCAGCCAGCTTCATCGTATCAAGTATTATTCTGTGTTTTTTGTTGTCCGTTAAGGGGTTTTCGTCAGGGCCAAAATCGTTTAATAACCGTTTCATAAGCGAGGGTAAATAATATGTACTCATCCAATAATCTGTACGAAATGATCACCGAGAAGGTTATCGCATCCTTAGAAAAGGGATTGATACCTTGGGTTAAGCCCTGGAAGGGCGCAAGTCTGCCGATGAATTTTAAAACAGGTTATAAGTACAAGGGGATCAATCTTCTTTTGCTCGCCTTATCCGGTTTTAGCGTTCCGTATTTTCTCACTTTTAATCAAGTTAAAGAATTGGGCGGGAAGGTCAAAAAGGGGGCAGAGGCCACCATAATCATTTTTTGGTCTTGGAGAGAGAAAGTCAAGACTGTTGACGGCAAAGATGAAACAGAAACCTATCCGGTACTTCAATATTACCATGTTTTTAATATCACCCAGACAGAGGGGATTGAGTATGAGTCAAGGTTTGATCAAATTGAAAATTTCAATCCTCTGTCTATTTGTGATGAAGTTGTCCTCGGGTTTAAAGATTCTCCGGCTATCGAACATAATGAGCAAAGAGCTTACTACTATAACGAAAAGGATTTGATCAATATGCCGTCAAAAAAATCATTTAGGAGTGAAGAAGATTATTACAAAACTCTTTTCCATGAAATGATTCATTCGACAGGGCATAAAAACCGTTTAAATCGGGATATACCCGCTATTTTAAATGACCGTTCAGAATATTCCAAAGAAGAAGTTATTGCGGAGCTGGGGGCAACCTTCCTTTGTGGGCATACTTACATTGAGTCAAGTGTTATAGAAGATTCGGCCAGTTATATCGAATTCTGGCTTAAACAGTTAAAGCAGGACAAAAAGTTTGTGTTTTCTGTGTCCAGTCAGGCACAGAAGGCGGTTGAGTATATTTTAGGTCATTCAAACAATACTGAAGTTTAACCGAGGGGGTCTTCAATGAGCATAAGAGCGTATAAAGTTTTAGATATTAAAACTAAAAAAAGTAACAGTTTTAATCTGTGGCATGATTCCGAAGTCATTGATTTTTTAAACGAACAAGAAGGCGGGTTTTTAGTTTCATTAAATGAAGATTGCTGCGGGCTTACTTGTGCCAAAGTAGCAAGTATTAAAGAATTGATTAAACGGGCGGGAGAATTTCATCTTGATAAAGACTCGATAGATTGTCTCAAAGATGATATTAAAGGATTTTCCGACGATGATTATATACAATATTATTGTTTCTAAAGAGAGGGGTTTGAAATGAAAGAATTCAATATCAATCTTGATGTAAGGATAGAGGCAAAAGACCCCAAAGAAGCATTACATATCATGGGGGCATTGTTATCAAGGGAAGATATCAAGTTTTGGCTGGGTGAAGCCGAGGAACACGATGATTGACCGGGGTTTTGCACCGCAGAGGGCAGAAAAGCCCTCTGCGGTGTATCGGATTTTAATAAAACAAATTTTCCCTAAAATGTGCGGGAAAATTTGTTTTATGAGTTTTTCGTGTCAGAGGGTTGGGTTTCTTACACCAATCCTTTTCTTATCGCCTTCAGCCGTGGATTAATCGCTGGCGCGATGGGTAGTACGCATTCGGGTCGGGTAAATATCAACGGTGGTAGGCTCACATCTCCTTTTTGCTATAAAAGCGAAATGAACAGATTCATTCCTGGCTTATTCACCGCTCATTTTTTCCCAAAAAATATTTATAATAAGGGTGGCCCAAAAACCGTCCACCCTTATTATAAAAAATTTTTGGGATGGCGGCTCATCAAGCAGCAAAGAACGAAACTGTTCACAACACCGCAAAAAACAGATGTAAACGAGCCCTATCTATACAAAATATTAGATAAGACGGATACCATGTTTTTTGATTTCTTGAATAAAGGCACTGTCGGAGTGAAAGTCATGGGGGTTAAATCCGACTGGTTCTATTGGATAATGCATATTGAGATGGCGTTTTGACAGCAGGTATTGAATCGCACTGATCGGATCAGAAAACTTAGGGGAAACAATGCATAAATCTACGTCGCTGTATTGATGCGGATGGCCATGAGCATAGGAGCCGAACAGAAAAGCCTGCTGTATAGGCAGACGATCTGCCTTTAGCGATTGAAGATAAGAATCGATCACTGTTTTTAATGTTTTGGGTAGAATTTTTTTAGACATATCTTTTACAGCGAAATTTATGCCAGTAGCTTAAGGCATTTATCAGCATTGAGGACTTTGAATGGCAGGTGGGGATGACGGGATAAAAAATGCCGGTTTTCGCTGACGATTATCTGAGCTCCGACCCATTCTGTGTATGCAGCGATGAAAGCGTCAGCTGGTTTAAAACCCATGGTTTCATATTTGGATCCTATCTCAAAAGGCACACAAGTGTCCTCATCAATGGTTGTTAAGGACATGATAGTTAATAGAAATTCTTTATACGCTTCATGAGTAAGGTTATTTTTGACCTCTTTTGTAATTATGCGCGGGATACGGATAGAGACAGATGGAGAAGAAGACAGAATAACATCTAATAACTGACGACATGAACGCTTTTTGTGGATACCGAGGGCAAAAATGTACTCATTGGAATCAAGAATGAGTAACAAATTTTTCCTCCCAGATACGCTCGCGGTCTTTGCGGATTTTGGCAATTACTTGGGCCTCAGTCATTTTATTCAGAGGTGATCCGCTTTTGGCGATAAGCGCACGGGCTTTTTGAAGATGTTTTTTAGCTTTTTCGATATTGATACGCATAATTAAATTTAACATCTGTTAGTCAGGCTGTCAAGCGATAGTCGGCATTGTGGCCCTGGAATCAATGAAAGATATTATTCGCCGCAGGGTAGTGGATGATCAGCACCTTGGATATTTTCTTTGAAAGGTTTTCAAAATAATGGGGCTGCCTTGCGTCAAATGAAAACCTTTGGCCTTCAGCCAACGTATGCTTAGTCTCTGTGTTACTGCCCGTAATGTAAACATTAATCTTTCCCTTCATTACAATAATCCATTTTAAAGATTCTTTTGCCTTGGGATCATCTTGCTCTATGTCAGTGGATAGCCTGTTTTTGGGTATATTAGGGCATTGGTTGGGAAAAGCTGTTTCAAGGACAAGACGGTTTAATTGTATTAAATCATTCTTGGAAAGTTTTTCACGCTTTAGTAAATTGGTTGTTTTGGTAGGTAATCGTAGTTTAGGGAATTTATTATGTAAATTCTTCATCTTTAATATGTGGTTAAGTTTATTAAGATCGCCTCTGACTTTATCTTTATTAGGCATCGGGATTCCAGCCTTCTCGATGGCGCTTAAAAGGGCAAAGGATGGGAGTTTGTCTAAATTTTCCATTCCCAAAGGCAAATCATTTGCGATAAATTCATCCGCGGTGAATAAAGAAGCAGCATTACTTAAGGTAAGTTGTTTGATTACGAAGGGGAGATTTTTTTCTAAAATTTGAAGCTCGGATCCGCCGGAATAGGTGTAGCGATTTTCATCTGGGGCTTCTGTAAGGTTTTCCGCGTTGGTGCCTTCCCTTATAGTAGACGCCTTGACAAGCAGGGCAGTGGCGATCTGTTGGAGGGTTGTTTCGCGCACCATGAACCTATTTTCAAGGATTCTTGTCAGCGTAAACCGGGCAAAGGCCCGGGCACCGTACAGTTCTTTAATTTTTTTATGGAAATCATTTACTTTTGTGTACCCTTTTTCTTTGATCAATCTTCGAATTTTATCGCCGATTTGCTCCATAGATTTCTCCATCCGGTTTTGATAAAACTAAATCTAAGCTCCTGATTCACCACCCATTTATAGTATAGCTTGTAATTGTAAAAATGCACAATTAAAAATTTTTTTTTTTATTAAATGTGCAATATTCCATAAGCTATTATTCTGCAATTAGTTAAAATGCACATATACAAGTTTACACATCTTGACATGTGCGTTATTACAGTGTAAACTATGGTTATAACAAGTCAAAGCATTCTAAATGTGGTTAATCAATGGCAAGTTTAAATAAAATCTTCTTAATCGGAAATTTAACCAGTGACTTAGAGTTGCATTATACCCAAAACGGGATGCCGGTTGCAAATTTAAAATTGGCGGTCAACCGCAGGTTTAAAAACAGCAGGGGTGAATTAAATGATGACACCTGTTTTATTACCGCGACAGCATGGGATAAACAAGCCCAGATCTGTTGTAAAAATTTAATGAAGGGGAGCGCCGTATTTATTGAAGGCATTTTAGAATCCCGCCATTGGCAAAAGGATAATGGGGCAACGCGGTCTTCCATTGATATCAGGATTGAACGGATACAATTTCTTCACAACAACATTATAAAAATAGAAAAGGTGATTGAAGGAATAATTTCAAATATGCCCGGTGACTTATCGAAATGATTCAAAGGAATGCTCCATAACCAATTGGAGTCACCCGGAGTCGATTAAGGTCATAAGGGCTTTAATTAGGAGTCAATCAATGGAAACTCAAGAATCAATTAGATCCAAAAGCAGTGAGTTCTTTGAACGCTACGGGCAGGCGGAAGATTCTAATTTAAAACTTCATCTTGCTTTAGTTGTCGTTAGCATGGTTGCCATTATCCTTGTCTTTGCCATTATTTTTGTCGCAAGCCGTCCCAGACCGATTCACTACATACCCGGAGCCATAAGTGCCGGGGTGTCATACCCGAATCAAATTCCCAAATCATCAATTGTGAGCTTTGCGACTTCTTGGTTAATGAATTGGGCCAACTTTACTCCCGAAACAGTCGAATCAGTTTACGCGCGTTCCATTATTTACATGTCACCGGCCTTGTTATCAGAAACCCGCGCGAAACTTAGTTCAGAAATTCAACAAATCCATACAGACCGGATTTCCTCTATATATACGCTCAAAGAAGACCCGACTGTTACAAACGATGATCGGGGTTTTCATGTTTTTTTCTCTGGCAAGAGGGGCGTTTATATGGGGAAAGAACAACTTTCGGTTCAAGACGTGTCATATGTCGTCAATATTAACCAAGTACCGCCAACGGAAGCTAATCCCTACGGGCTTATGGTTAACGATTTAAAAAAGGAGATCATGGGTGAAACTAAAAAATAGTTTTTTATTGCTTATTGTTTTTTTAGGTTTTTCATTTCCCCATGCTCAAGCCGATGATGTGCGGCGCATTACTACTGATGGTCCGGTTGAAGTTTTAGCTGTCGTTGGAAGAACAAATGAGCTTTATTTTGAAAGCGGCATTTCATCTCTTGTCCGTTCAGGGATAAAAGAAACACTTACTGTTGAGCAGATGGCAAATCATTTATTTGTAACACCCTTAACAGAAAATCCTGCGGATTTAATCATTATTGATTTACAGGGCCAGTCTTATAAGCTGCATTTTGTATTTGGCAAAGGATACGATGACAAGATTGTTGTCAAAGCGGCTGTTCAAAAATCAGATTCTGATGCAGGGGACAATTCAACAATTGGCTTAATTCGTGAGCTTGCCATGAACCATGTTCCTAAAGGATCTACTGAAAAACGCACGGATTCAGTAGTTTTTGATAATGGACAGATAAGACTTCATTTAATTGCCGTCTACGAATTGCCTCAAGTTTTATGTTACGTCTTAGTGGCCGAGAATTTACTCAATCAATCCATTATCGTTCCGATTCAACAAGTGGGATTCCCTCGTCTGTTGGCTGTTAGTTCTGAAAGAGACCTCTTAACGGCCAAAGGCACAAATGGGGCAATGTCAAAGGTTTATATGGTGGTTGGCCGATGAAAGAGTTATTGAAAAATTTTGATGATTTTTTAAAGAAATATCGGGCCATGAACAATCGTCAAAAGGCGAAGTTTTGCGTTCAAGTTATCGGAGCGATCTTTGTGGCACTCATCTTACTTGGGCTTATGTCTTCAATTAAAATACCCAAGCCCCCATCAATCGTTTTGGGTAAAACTAAAACTGTTACCGCAAAAGAAACAGAAGAATCTAAGTTTGCGGGCAATAGTTTTTTATTAGGCGACGATGTTGACCAAAAATCCTACGTAGCGAAAATTGAAAGCCAATATTACGCTGTTGTTGTGAAAAATCAGAATTTGGAACAGAAGGTAAGTGATCTGTCATCACAATTGGATAAACTTACGAATTCTCAACAGCAAATTGCTGGTAATATTTCCATATTAGACACTAAATTAACCGATGAAATTACTAAAGCCATTCAAAGTACCAAAGCCCAAAATACCCCTGATGCTCAGAATTATCAACTTCAAATAACAAAGATTGCCGATATAAACGTTGACAATAAAAAGGCCGTTTATTTACCGGCGGGCAGTTTTGTGCGCGGGACATTATTAACCGGCGTTTATGCGCCATCCCAACAGTCTAATCCCTTGCCGGTTTTAATACGATTAAAGGAAGCTTTCTATGGCCCCAATAATACGAGGATTCCATTGGAAGGGGCCTTTGCTGTTGGAAAAGCTACCGGTGATCTTACTTCTGAAAGAGCGTTGGTTCAGATTACGACACTTTCTGCAGTTCTTCCTTCAGGCCAAGCGTTTGAACAAAAAGGCAACTTAGGATATTTAACGGATATTGGCGGTCAATTGGGTATTAAGGGCCAAATTATAAGGAATACAGGCAGTCAATTGGCTTTATCTTTTATGAGTGGATTCATGGGCGGCGCGTCCCGAGCTCTGGCTGATTCCCAAACAACAGCTGTCGTTGGTGAAAATGGTCAAATATCTCGCAATGTGACGGGAAGTACGGCAACAAACGCGGAATTTTCAGGTCTTGCTAGCAGTGCGTCTAAATTATCTGAATATTACAACAAGCAGTTAGAAGAAATTATTCCCGCAATCAAGGTTGATGCCGGGGTGGACGTGTATTTTGTTGTCTTGGAGGGAGTAAAGATTAATGGACTTACGACCGATTCTAGTAACGCTTTTACTTATATCGATTAGTGGTTGTGCGGCCGCAAGGTTGAAGACGACTGATTCCGACCAATACTCTGGTAAGACTTTTGCGGATATTTATCAAAAATCCAAAGAAGCAGGGCCAATTGATATTTTGCATAATCCGGGAGCCGCACTTCAGATGGGCGCACAAATGGGCTATACAAAGCCCTATTTGCCTGTTTTTCAAGAGCCTAAGATCATCAAGGTTTGGATTCCGCCGCATAAATCCAAAGATGATCAGAATGTGTTAATTGCGGGGCATTGGTCATACGTCATGATCGAAGATCCAAGCTGGTACATAGATAACGAAATAACAAAGGAAATGTCCGTCGGGGTAATCGTTCCTTCAATTCCTCAGAAAGATTGATATGTTGCTTAAAAACGGTAACCTTGAAAAGATTTTTGATGAGAAATACTCTCTCGTTGATTATTTGCCTTGGGCAGACTACGTCGATGGCTTTTTTGTTCAGGTGGACGGGAGTATTGGGCGTATCTGGGAATTAAGACCTTCTGAGACAGAGTTGTCTTCTGAAGAGCAGATGGAGGATCTTTCCAATACCATTGCCGCCTTAATTAGCCGTATTCCTTCCCAATTGCATTGCCAGTTAATACTTCTGTGTGATTCTGAAGTTGAAACAATCCTGTCTAATTATAAAAAGGCCGGCAACGGTAATGATAATGTCATTGTTGATGCTATTATCGACGATAAGGTTTTACACATCCAGAATTCAAAAGAGGGTTTTTTTGAAAAGAGCCGGGATAATTTTTATCCGCGGCGTATTCGAATTCTTTTGACTATCCGTTATTTCCCCTCATGGAGCAAGGCGCATACAAAGGATAAAATCAACGGGTTATTTGTTAATGGAAATGCGCTTCGTGAACGGCTGGTTAAAGAATGGGATACGCACAAGAAGACAATTCAAAAACCATGTGATTATATTGAAAGCTCTCTTCAGTCGATAAACCTTCCTTTTGTAAGCTTTGATGAAAAGGAATTGATTCAAACGCTCTATAGGCTTTTGAATCCAAAAAGATCAAAGAATATACCGGCAACGCGGGTTAATGATGAATTTATCCGCGAGCAAATTCTTTATAATGCGCCGCAGGCGTTGGGCGAAGGGTTTGTTTTAGACACGTACCATACCCGTGTTGTCAGCATTAAGGAGCTGCCGCACAACACCTTTACGGGCATGTTTAGCGCTGAAGCCGGTACAGGGGATCGTTTTTGTTTGCTGGATATTCTTAAAGATCTTATGTTTGTCATTAATTTCGTTGTGCCGAACCAGGGCGAGGCCCTTGATCGTCTAAAATGGCATAAGAAGCTTGCCTTTATGCAGCAAGCTTCTTCTTCCGGCGAAATTAGCGAAGAAGCTGTTGAGAAAAAAGAAGAGTTGTCTTCCGTTATATCTGAAACATTCAAAGGCGGGCAAACTATCGTTTATGCCCGTATTCATTTTGTTTTAAAAGCCAAAACCGTTGAAGAAGTTGAACACGCAACGACAACGCTGATTAATGTTCTAAACCGTTTAAACGCCGATGGCTTAAAGGAAGAAATCATTGCGCCGTCTTTGTTTTTAACGTGCTTGCCGCTTAACTTCGATTATTCTTACGAAAATTTCATCAGGCGGACCAAAAGGCTTCTGTCCGACAATTTAGCGGACATGGTGCCTTTATATGGTTCATTCAAGGGGACCAAGACACCGGCACAGGTCTATTTAAACCGCCGCGGAGAACCCGTGTTTGTTGATTTCTTCGACTCTGAAACCAATCCTCACGGAATGATTATCGGCGCATCCGGCGCCGGTAAATCATTCTTAACGAATGATTTTATCTATCAAAATTATCGTCTTGGTTCTCATTTCTTCGTTTTAGATAAGGGTAATTCTTACCGCAAGACCTGTGATGTGTTAGGCGGGCAATACATCACATTCGATCTGGCAAAGCCAATGACAATCAATCCTTTTATCGGCCAGCCAACGGCGGATAACCTGGCCTTTCTCGTTGACATGCTTTCGATCATGGCCTCCGGCAATGATGAACGTGATCGTCTTTCGCGCGAAGATAAAGGTTTTTTATTGGCGGCTGTATTAGAAACGTATCAACGCGGGGCAGGAAGTGAGATTGTTCTTTCAGATTTAATCGTTGTTCTAAGCGACAACGTCTTTAACGCTAAAGCTTCTGCCGGCATGAACATTGGCCCGCGTTTGGCCTTAAAATTGTCCCATTTTACGTCCAAGGGTCAGTTTGGTAAGTTTTTTGACGGCAAGAATCAATTTAAAATTGATTCACGCTTTACTGTTTTTGAACTCGCCAATTTAAGTTCTTATCCCGATCTTCAATTGGTGGTGCTTTTAAATCTCATGTTTTTTATTACCAATTTTGTGTCAGATGAAAAGATGCTCAAAGAGCGCAAATTCCTTCTTATCGACGAAGCTTGGCAATTATTAAAGATGAGCAATACCGCTGATTTTATTGCCAATGCCTTTAAAACTTTCCGTAAATACCGCTGTTCTGTTGTTGCCATCACACAGGAGATTGCTGATTTGCTTCAACAAAAAAGCGGCCTGGCCATTCTTGCGAATACTGCCAATAGGATTTTCTTAAAGCAGGAGCATGGCGTTATTAATCAGATACAGGTAGAGCTTTCACTTTCTGATGAAATGGCCGTCGCGCTTAAGTCAATTAAGACGGTTAAGGGCAGGTA
>Ga0209824_10001803_pt1 | contig 11582 bp, 9 predicted proteins | sample VDWuncwatermetaG_FD_184124 | JGI IMG/M metagenome (GOLD analysis project Ga0209824, IMG submission 184124) | Wastewater microbial communities from Netherlands to study Microbial Dark Matter (Phase II) - VDW unchlorinated drinking water (SPAdes)... ...
GCTATTCCCCATGTGCGCAATCCGGTTGTTTTGTCTGTTGAGCGGCCTTGTGTCACTTTATGCTTTTTGAAAAATCCGGTAGATTTTAAAGCTTTGGATCGCAAGCCGGTTTTTGCTGTTTTTACCATTTTGAGCCCTTCGGTCAAAGAACATTTGGCCATTCTTAGCCGATTGGCGTTTTGTCTGCAAAAAACGAGATTGCAGGAATATTTGCTGGAAAGAGCATCCAGCGAGAAAATTTTGGCTGAAGTGATGGTGCTGGAATCAACGACATGACCCTTTTATTGTATAGTTTGGTTGTTTTGACCGGCGCTGTTTTTTTAATGGCGTTGACAGCGCGCTGGCGGAGAATCAGCGGGAGTATTTTTTTGCTCTCACTGGCGGCAGGAAGCGTTTTAGGGCTGGTCTCTGCCATCAGTGTGCTTGTCAGCAGGGAGGCGGCCGATTATCACCCGAATTTCAGAATGCCATTGGGAGAATTTTTTATAGGGATAGATCCTTTAAGCGCGTTTTTTTTATCAGCGATCACTGTTTTATTTTTCCTGGCAGGCATATACGGGTACGCTTATTTAAAAGATGAACAGAAAAAGAATACAAGCGCTCATTTTGTTTTTTATCACCTGCTGTTGATTTCTTTGATGCTTGTTGTCACGGCTAAAAATGCCGTTGTTTTTTTGATGGCATGGGAGATGATGACAATCTCCTCGTATTTCCTCATTACCTTTTATCATGAGCAGAAATCCGTCCGGGATGCCGGATATCTTTATCTCATAGCCGCCCATACCGGGGCTTTTTGTCTATGGGTCATGTTTCTTCTCATGGGCCAGCACGCGGGATCATTGAATTTTGACCAAATGACACTGACGGCATTCCCTTTGCCATTGGCAGGATTGCTTTTTGTTTTAGGCGTTACAGGCTTTGGTGTTAAAGCGGGTTTTATTCCTGTGCATATATGGCTGCCTCACGCGCATCCGGCGGCCCCCAGTCATGTATCGGCGGTTTTATCAGGGGTCATGATCAAGATGGGTATTTATGGTTTGATGAGGCTGATTCTGATCGTTAAGAATTTTCCTGAATGGTGCGCCCTGCTGCTGCTTTTAATCGGTATGATTTCGGGAGTGGGAGGGGTTTTGTATGCCCTGGGCCAGCATGAAATCAAAAAATTGCTTGCCTATCATAGTATTGAAAATATCGGGATTATAACCCTGGGGCTGGGAATCGGTTTATGGGGGCAGATGTATCATCATGAGCTTGTGGCCTTGATCGGATATGCCGGCGCGCTGTTACATGTTTTTAATCACGCTATTTTTAAAGGACTTTTATTCTTGAGCGCGGGATCAGTCATCCGTTCGACCCACACAGGAGAAATTGATCGTCTGGGCGGACTTTTGAAATACCTTCCATGGACAGGGCATTTATTTTTAATAGGGGCCCTATCGATTTGCGGTTTGCCGCTTTTTAACGGTTTTGTCAGCGAGTGGCTGGTGTTTCGGGCATTGTTTGAGGGGATGTTCCATTTGAAAATGAATGCCCTTGTCTTTAGCAGTTTGGGCATTATTGCGCTGAGCTTGATGGGAGGTTTGGCAGCGGCGTGTTTTGCCAAAGCTTTTGGCGCGATATTTTTAGGCAACAGCCGCTCCATCGATAATAGTCATTTGAAGGAAAATCCGTGGGGGATGCGCGCTCCCATGGCCGTGTTGGCAGGTATTTGTTTATGGGTCGGACTTTTTCCCGGCACCATGGTGTCTTTTGCTTTGGCGGCAGCCTCAAGTATTTACCCGCTCAAGATTTCTCCAATGGTCGCGGGAACAATTATGTCTCCTCTTTTGATGGTGGTTGTGGCATTGCTTATTTTGATTATGGTCATCGCCGCTCTGACTTTATTGAAAAGGATTTCAATGAAATTTTTACCCGTTGCAAAATCGCTGACTTGGGGCTGTGGGTATTCCTGTCCGACAAGCCGTATGCAATATACAGCTTCATCGTTTGCGGGGCCTATTTTACGGATTTTCCGCAGCGTCCTTAGGGTCAGTGTCGCAGAGGGTTCATCCCATGTGAAGGACGCTTGCGAAGAGTTCATTTTCCGTCCTGTCTTTCAAGTCATTAAATTTTCATCCGCAAAATTAAAAATTATCCAATGTGGCTACACGCAGTGGTATTTGCTTTATATTTTTGTTTTTCTTCTGTTTTTGTTAATTTGGAAGATGGTTTAGCAAAATGGGAATACACATTCTATTACATCTAAGTGTCGTGGTGGTTTCCTCCCCGCTGCTTTTGGGGATCATAGGAAAGACCAAAGCTTGTCTGACGGGCCGCTTGGGCGCGCCTCTGCTGCAGCCCTATTACGATATTGGAAAATTATTCAGAAAAGGAAATGTTTATAGCACCACCACCACGTGGATTTTTCAGGCGGCACCGATTGTTTGTCTGGCAGCGGTCCTCGTTTCATCTTTATTAATGCCCCTGGGAGGATTAAAGGCGCCGATTCAGTTTTGGGGGGACATTCTTCTTTTCGCGGGACTCTACGGGTTGGCGCGATTTGTGATGATCTTGGCCGCCTTGGATACCGGTTCAAGCTTTGAAGGGATGGGAGCAAGCCGGGAGGCGACTTTTTCATGTTTGGCGGAAGTGGTATTATTTTTAGATTTTATTATTCTCGCTTGTGTTTCCAAAAAATTTGTTTTGTCAGAAATGGTGAAAGGCAATTATCTCCCCTCATGGCATTTGGCCGGGCCGGCGCTGATTTTGATGGGGTTGAGTTATTTTGTGGTTTTATTGGCGGAAAATGCGCGTATTCCCGTGGATGATCCTGGGACGCATTTGGAATTAACCATGATCCACGAGGTGATGGTATTGGACCACAGCGGCTGGGACTTGGGCCTTATCTTGTATGGGAGCGCTATTAAATTATTTGTTTTAGGAAGTTTACTCGTCAATATTTTAATTCCCCCGTACCATTTCTCCCCTTTCATGCAGACAATGATGTTTGGCACAGGGATGGTACTATTGGCGCTGGGCATAGGGGTTGTGGAATCCTGTATGGCGCGCTTGCGGCTAAACCGTGTTCCACAATTACTGATTGGTGCTTTTGTTTTGGCCTTAGTCGGGGTGCTGGTGGTCTTACTCAAAGGAGTGTGATTTCCATGTGGTTGGAGGTGGCTTTAATTTCAATTGTCTTTTTAGGCATAGCTATCCTGGGCAATAGCCGCCTGAGGACAATCATCCAGCTTTTTGCTTTGCAGTCAGTTATTTTAAGCACGACTCCCTTATTGATATATCCCGGCCTTCACGCCATCATCATTGCCGTTGTCATAGCCGTTTTGAAGGGGTTTTTAATGCCGGCCTTGCTTTTTTGGGCCATACGGCATGTGTCCATACGCAGGGAAGTCCAGCCTCTTATTGGTCCCGGCACAACACTCCTATTGGGAGGTTTTCTTATAGGAGCGGCCTTTTTGATTTCTTCAAAATTGGCTTTGCCTATCAAGGGAACATCAAATTTATTAGTACCGTCAGCTTTTTCCATCATTATGATCGGTTTTTTACTGTTAGTAAGCCGGTATAAAGCCATCACACAGGTCATTGGTTATCTGGTCATGGAAAATGGCATTTTTCTTTTTGCCCTTTTATTATTGGAGAAGACCCCGTTGTTAGTTGAGATGGGGATATTGCTGGATATTTTTGTGGGGGTCCTGGTGATGGGGATCGTCATCAACCATATTAATGAAGAATTTGATGATACAAACACATTACGTTTGACAACTCTCAGGGGTTAAAGTGATGCTGCTTTTTTTAATTCTTTTACCGCTTTTGGGCGCGCCCATCGCTTTTCTGTTGCCGAAGACGGCCAGAAAGATCCTTCTTCCGATGGTATCTTTTATTCATTTGAGCGGTGTCGTCAGTCTGTGGCAATTTTTACCGATGGACCAGTTCCACGGATTCCTGGGATTAGACATTTTAGGACGGTTGGTCTTGACGGTTGTCAGTATTCTGTTCGCGGCGGTGTCTTTGTATTTGTGGGGTTATCTCAACGAGAGGCAAGATCATCCCAATAGAATTTTTGTGATAAGTTTATTACTCTTCCTGTCGGCCATGACCCTGGTGACCATGAGCCGGCACATGGGGCTGTTGTGGATCGCCGTCGAAGCCACAACGCTTTTAAGCGCTCCTTTGATTAATTTTTACCGTAGTCCCCAAAGTGTAGAGGCCACGTGGAAATATTTATTGATTTGCTCGGTGGGGATTGCCATGGCCCTTCTGGGGACATTATTTTTGGCGGTTTCCGCTACAGGTGTCGGGACTGTTTCATTGGGCATCCTTTTGAATAATGGCCCCTTACTTTCAATCCCCTGGTTAAAGTTGAGTGTTATTTTTCTTTTTGTAGGGTATGGTACCAAGATGGGGCTGGCACCCATGCACACATGGCTTCCTGACGCGCATAGTGAAGCGCCGTCTCCCATTTCTGCTTTGTTGTCAGGGGTTTTGTTGAATTGCGCTTTCTTAAGTGTTTTGAGGGTTTTTCAAATTTGCGCGGCCGCCGGTCAAACCGCCTTTGCCCAGGACCTGTTGCTGGTGATGGGATTGTTGTCGCTTGTCATTGCATCTATTTTTGTTGTTGGGCAACCGGATTACAAACGGATGTTTGCCTATTCGAGTGTCGAGAACATGGGTATTTTAGCCATTGGGATGGCGCTGGGGGGCATTGGTATATACGGCAGCCTGTTCCATATGATTAATAATGCTTTTGCCAAAGGCATGGCGTTTTTGGTAACCGGGAACCTTTATCAGATCTATAAAAGCAAGAAAGTCAGCGATATTACAGGATTGCTTTCCGATTATCCCGTTACGGGAATATTTTTGCTGATGGGGTTTTTGGCTGTGACGGGAATTCCGCCCTTCGGGACGTTTTATAGTGAATTGATGATCCTGAAGGCGGCCATTGAATCCGGACATTTTTGGGTGGCCTTTTTTTATATATTATTTCTGGCGGTGATATTCATGGGGATCGCGCAAAGTGTCTTGAAGATGCTGCATGGGGGCACAAAAAAACAGACAGGGGCCCAAGTGAAAAAAGAAGATATAAAATTGGCCATACCGATATTATTTCTGGGATTGCCTGTTTTGATCCTGGGTTTATACATGCCTTCTTTTTTGAATGATGCTCTAAAAGAATCCAGCGCGCTTTTGGGGGGCCGATAAAATGGAAGAACTTATTGTCCGCAATGGAGCAAGCTTTGAGGTGAAACTTGTTCCTGTGCTGGAAGCAAATGTATTCCACCGAAAAATTCTGGAAGAGTGTTCCCGGAATGCCAGATTAGTTAATTTGTTCGCCTGCCCCACTGCGTTCTTGCAGAATGCAAGAAGTGGGGCCTGCCTGGAGGATGGCGGGCACATCAGGATTTTTGCGATGTTAGGCAAGGACCAGGAAGGGGAAATAGCGGTTTTTTCCATGAGAGTTTCCTGTGACAAGGGCAATAAGGCGTCTTTTCAATCCTTAACGCCTGAGCTTGCGCAAGCCCACTTGTTTGAGCGCGAGATCGCGGAGCAGTTTGCCATTGTGCCCGTCGGTCATCCCTGGCTTAAACCGGTGCGTGTCCATCCTTCAGAAGGGTATCCTTTTTATCGCGTAGATGGAGAGGAGTGCCACGAAGTTGCTGTCGGCCCTGTTCATGCGGGGATCATTGAGCCGGGGCATTTTCGTTTTCAATGCCACGGAGAGGGAATTTTAAATTTGGAAATCCAATTGGGGTATCAGCATCGAGGCATTGAGAAAATGATGGAAGAAGTTTCTCTTGAGCGAGCGGTCCTTTTGGCTGAATCGATTGCCGGAGATACCGTTATAGGGCATGGTACGGCGTATTGCAATATTATGGAATCATTAAGCGACGCCCAGGTGCCAGCCCGGGCGGAAGCTATCAGGGCCATTGCTCTTGAGTTGGAGCGGCTTTCCAATCACGTAGGGGATTTAGGCGCATTAAGTACAGATATAGGATTTTTACCATCAGCGGCTTATTTTGGCAGGCTGCGGGGTGAATTTTTGAATTTATTGATGGAACTAAGCGGCAATCGTTATGGGAGAAGCTTGTGCCGGCCCGGAGGCGTATTGTTCGATTTGGACCACGGCATGATCAAAGATTTTAGAAAGCGGTTATTGCTTGCTCAAAAAGATTTGAAGGAAATATCAGAACTTTTTTTTACCAGATCATCCGTTCTGTCACGTCTTGAAGAGATAGGAGTAGTTTCGACAAAGGCAGCTAAAGAATTGGGACTGGTCGGCCCAACGGCCCGCGCTTGCGGATGCGGTCTTGACGTCCGCACGGATTATGCTTTTGGGATGTATCGCTTTTATCATATTCCGATTTCTACAGTTTCCTCGGGAGACGTATATGCCCGGGCGCTCATGCGCTGGCTTGAGTCTCAAAGGTCCATTGAATTCCTTTTAGAGATATTGAATCAAATGCCGCAAGGGGGTTTATGCCTGAAAACACCGGCATTGAAGCCGAATCATATGTCTTTGGCCATGGTTGAAGGCTGGCGGGGAGAAATTATGCATGTGGCGATCACCGGCAGTGATTCCCGGATTGTTCGTTATAAAATCAAAGACCCGTCTTTTCATAATTGGATGGGTCTTGAGATGGCTGTACGCGGCGCCCAGATTTCCGATTTCCCGCTTTGTAATAAAAGTTTTAATCTGTCTTACGCCGGACATGATCTTTAAACTTGGAGCTCATTTATGTTGGGAGTGATCATCAGTCGGTTTAAACAGGGATTCAGGACATTGTCCTATCCTAAAGAAATCCCTTCTTTTCCTAAACGGTTTCGTGGAAAACCGAATATCCCTGTTGATATGGGGGAGTGTTTGTTCAATGAAGGGGCGGCAGTCTATTCTCAAGACTATCGCATGGCTGTTTCAAAAAGAGAAGACTTAAATTTTAAAGGTGATGAAATCAAGCTGGCCGCGGCACTCGATGAAAAGACGCGAAGGATTTTTGGCCGTTCCCTTAAATTAAGGGAGGTTTGTGCCGGTAGCTGCGGCGGCTGTGATGCCGAGATCCAGGCCATGGGCAATATAGTGTTTGATCTGTCCCGTTTTGGGATCCAATTCGTTGCTTCTCCACGCCATGCGGATGGCCTGATGATTACGGGTCCGGTGACGAAGAATATGGAATTAGCTTTAAAGAAAACCTATGAGGCCATGCCGTACCCTAAGATTGTTATCGCTGTCGGAGCGTGTGCCCTCAGCGGCGGCCCTTTTAAGGGGAGCAAGGAAATTCATAACGGAGTCGATGGCCTGATCCCCGTTGATTTGTATATTCCCGGCTGCCCGCCGCATCCTTTGACCATCCTTGATGGCTTGCTTCGTTTATTAGATAGATTGCCCGCCCGTTAACCCATAAAAAAGGTAATAGTTCAGCCCTTGGCGTAGTCCCCTGCACATAGATTAGAACCATTTTTCGGATTAACAGACATATTAAACAGATTTGACAACATTCAATATTTATTGTATACTTCAGTACAATACATTGTATGAATACATACACGATAGTGTATAGAAAGGTACAATTTCATGGAATATCGTTTAAATCAAAAAGACCTGCTGGACACCTTGGGACTTTGGAACGGGTATTTAAATAAAAAAATTCATTTAATTACCTGTGGAGGGACAGCATTAACTCTTTTGGGTGTCAAAGAATCAACTAAGGATATTGATATGTTGGTTCCTGTAGATCAGGAATATGATTACTTGATAAAGACATTAAAACAATTGGGATACCAGCCAACTAGTGGTTATGGTTGGCAAAGACCTGGAGAAGCCTTTATCTTTGACCTCTTTAGGGGTAAGCGGGTACATACAACCGAGTTACTGGAATCCCCCCTGGAAAAGAAGAATCATACTTTGATCAAGGAGCTTGCTCATATTTATGTTGGGGTTCTCAACCCGTATGATTTGATTGTGAGTAAATTATTTCGAGGAACAACAGTTGATGTAGATGACTGTTTGATATTGCGGAAGATAGGCTAATCAAAGATTGGGAGCATTATGAGCAAGTATTTAAACAGGAGAAATCTAATGGAAAATAAACAGCTTTTAAATAAATTGAATCGTTTAGGTTATCCGCTTGTAGAGACTACAGATGGATTCGACGTCAATGAAACTTTAGCCGAAGTCGTTAAAACGAACAATGGTCGTTATTGGGAAGGCTTTCCAATACTACTGGCTAATGCGGCAAAAGAGGAAGAATTTGAATACAGAAAAGTTGAAGGGTTTTTGAAGAAAAAAGAAGAAAAGGAGAATCTCAAACAGTTGTTTTTATTGTCTTTGGCATTATATAAACTAAATAATCTTCATTTTGATTGGCCCTCATCGTATGGTCGATCAGCATTAGAACCCGAGGAAAAAGATAAAGTCAGAGTATTTAAAAACCATTTGCTTAAAAGCACTGAATTTCTAGTCGCTGGTCGTCGTTTTTCTTCTGAGCGTGTGAAAAAGACGTTTCAGCGCTATTTTACTCTGGAAAGCGAAGAAGTGAAAAATATAAGCGCAAAACAAGAAGATTTGTCTTTAGAGTTTGCCTTGTCCCAAGTGTTCTCGCCAAAACAAAAAGACCTTTTTCTCAAAAAGTTAAAAGGAGAGATATTAACAAAAACAGAAAGGGAATATTTTTCGCGGACGGTTAGGAAAAAGACGGCTGCCTTGGCTAATTCTGAATTGCATCATTTAGCTCAAAAAGTTCTTCAAAATTAAATTTATGATGAATTCTTTGCAAGTGTCTATAAAGAAGATTATTTTTCTGAAATAAGGTCAGTCGGGATTAGAAACTTTCATAGCAAGCGAAAGAAACCCAATGTCATAAATTAGCCTGCCCGTTAACCCATTAAGTATTTCCTTTTATACAGAATATGCTATACTCTTGTAAATTTCACGAGAATTTAATCATATTATCATATTGTCAGGATAAAAGGGTATGATGCGAGCCGCTGTCATAGATATAGGTTCTTCTTCCATCAAGCTTTTGATCGCTGAAAGCCACGGGGAGGATGTTAAGATCATCGAGTCGCTTAAAAACATCATTCCTTTGGGCAAACATGTCTTCCTCAAAGGCCGTATCCCGCAGACTATTATCAACCAGACCGCAGCGGTATTGCAGAAATACAATGAAACTCTCAAAGAATACGATGTCGAAACTGTCTGCGTCATTGCCACCACCGCTGTGCGCGAATCACGTAACCGCGATATTTTCCTTGATACGGTTCTTCGCAAAACCGGGTTTAAGATCGATGTTTTAAACGCGGGGGACGTGGTTTATTACATCGATTATTTTCTCAGCCATAAATTAAAGAAAACCTATCCGGTGGACAAGAAAAACCTTTTGATAGCGGAGTTAGGCGCCGGCAGTTTGGATATTTCGGTCATGGAAAAGGGCCTCACACTGATGAACATCGGCTTTCCGATCGGGACATTGCGCCTCTCACAATTTATGGAAACCCTGGATGGGTCCCTGCAGGAAGTGCATGAAGCCACCGAGGAGTATATCGAGAATGAAGTTTTCTTTCTAAAGAAAAATAATATTAACCTGGAAATTGACGATATTATCCTCATTGATGAGAATTATTCTGTTTTTATCCAAAATGTGCTGCCTAATAAACGTCGTGAATCAGATTTTTTCAAATTCAAAGCCAGTGAAGCCCAGGAATTGCTGACGCGTTTAAGGCAAATGAACGTCGAGGAAATTGCCAATACCTACAATGTCCCGACGGATATTGCCTCGACCATTACGGGATTTGCCATCATTCTTAACACCTTGTTCAAATTGAATAAAAATGAGTATGTCTACATTCTCGAGGCCTCTTTGTCCGAAGCCATCCTGGCGCATTTACTGTTTAAATTCGACATGGAGGAAGGCGATAATAAGTTAAGCCAGCTGGTGTCGGTGGCGCATTTTCTTTGCCGTAAATACGGCATGGATTTAAACCACCTGAAACATGTGGCTTCTTTGACGGACCAGCTTTTTGGCACCTTCAAGGACATTTTGGGCTTGGAAGAAAAAGACCGTTTGTATCTTCTCCTGGCTTCTTATTTGCACGATATCGGGATGTTTGTCAATAACCGCGCGCATCACAAGCACAGCGAATACATCATCAGCTCCTTGAATTTATTCAGGCTGACCGAGCAGGAGATCAATATCATCGCCTGTATTGCCCGGTATCATAGACGTTCAGCGCCTTTAAAAACCCATTTGTTGTATAATTCCCTGGCTTCCCAGGAACAGATCTCAATACAGAAATTAAGCGCCCTTTTGCGCATTGCCAATTCTTTGGACCGTTCGCATAAGCAAAAGGTCAAAAAGCTGGAAGTTAAATTTAATGCCGCGGGGGACGCGACGATCGTGGCCTATACGCATGAGAATTTTCTTTTAGAAAAAGAAAATTTTTTGGAAAAGAAGGAGCTATTTGAGGAGATTACGGGTAACAAGCTGACATTGACTGTGCGCACTCAAGATTGACAGGCAATTATACCTATGGACATTAAAGAAAAATTCATTCACAGGGATTTGAGCTGGCTGGAATTCAACCGCCGGGTTTTGGAAGAAGCCGCGGATGAACACAATCCGCTTTTGGAACGCATTAAATTCCTGGCCATTTTTACCAGTAATCTTGATGAGTTTTTCATGGTCAGGATGTCAGGGGCCAAAAAACTGTTGGATTCCGGTTACAATAAGCGCGACCAATTCGGCTTTTACCCCCAAGAACTCTTCGCGGAAATCAAAACACGCACAGACGAACTGGTGAAAAAGTTTTATGAGGTTTATGGGGGACCTGTCAGGGATGCCTTGGAAGCCGAGAAGATTTTTATCAAAAAACCCGATGGGCTAAGCCCGGAACAAAAAAAATACGTACAGCGTTTTTTTGACACCACCTTGTACCCCATTATTACCCCCATGGCCGTGGACGGCGGCCATCCTTTTCCGATGCTGCCCTCGCGTACCATTGCCTTCGCGGCCACCATTATCCGTTCTGAAAAAAACCATCTGGCTATTATCCCCATCCCGCAATCCGTGCCCCGTTTATTGAAAGTCCCGGCGGAAGGCGAGGAATCGGTGTATGTGTTGACCGATTATCTGATCAAAGAAAATTTAGAGAAATTTTTTAAAGGTTATAAGATCCAGGATGCTTCGCTTTTCAGGGTCCTGCGCGACAGTGAGCTGGAAGTTGATGAAGGCTTTGCTCCTGATCTTCTCAAAGCCCTGGAGAAAGAATTGAAAAAACGCTCGAGCGCCAAGGCGGTGTATTTGCAGATGCAAGAGGGGACCACCCCTGAGCTCCTGGAAGTTTTATGCAACGGGATTGATTTTCCTCAAGAAGAAGTGGTGTTTACCACCTCGGATTTGGATTTGACCTTTCTTTATGATTTGTCTGCCTGGACGGACAAGCCGCAGCTGCGTTATCCCAGTTTTACGTCTGTTAAATCCGCGTATGATAATATTTTTGATAAAATTAAAGATGAAGATTTTATTCTTCACGTGCCTTTTCAGTCTTTTATGCCAACCTGTGAGCTCATCGCCGCGGCTGCCAAGGACCCGGAT
>Ga0209824_10001807_pt1 | contig 11553 bp, 11 predicted proteins | sample VDWuncwatermetaG_FD_184124 | JGI IMG/M metagenome (GOLD analysis project Ga0209824, IMG submission 184124) | Wastewater microbial communities from Netherlands to study Microbial Dark Matter (Phase II) - VDW unchlorinated drinking water (SPAdes)... ...
GAGGGACAGAACCGGCATTCCGACCGATGAAAGGATGGACTAATCTTTTTGTTTATCCGCCCTATTCCTTTCAAGGGACCGACGCGCTGATTACCAATTTTCACCTCCCCAAAACGACCCTTTTTATGCTCGTTGCAGCATTTGCAGGAATCGATCTGATCCGAAAGGCCTATCAAGAAGCGGTTGACCGGGGGTACCGATTTTATAGTTATGGGGACGCGATGTTCATCCTATGATGAAAATAGAAAAAACGCTTGGGAAAAGGCCCGAACTGCGTGATCTTCGAAAAGCGTTTCACATTTTGACAGAAGATGCTGAAACAAAAGCGAGGAGAGGTTTTTTACAGACCCTCCATGGAGAGGTGGAGAGTCCCTGTTTTATGCCTTGCGGAACCCAGGGAACGGTCAAGGCGCTTTCGAGCGAAGAGTTAGAGAGTGTTGGCGCTCAAATCGTTCTTGCCAATGCCTATCATCTTTATCTTCGGCCGGGGGAAGAGGTTTTCGAAACCATCGGAACGCTTCACGACTTTATGAATTGGAGAGGGGCGATCTTGACGGACAGCGGGGGATTTCAGATCTTCAGCCTTGCGCCCCTCAGGAAAATTACCCATGAGGGACTTTGTTTTCAGTCTCATATTGACGGTTCGAAGCAATTCTTAACGCCCGAAAGGATTGTTCAATTTCAAATGCTTTTGGGCAGTGATATTGTGATGGTTTTGGATGAGTGTGTGGGTTATCCGAGCGGAAAGAAAGAGGTGGAGGAAGCGATGAACCGGACTCTTGAGTGGGCCGAGAGGTCCAAGAAAGAGTTCCATGCGCGTCAGACGTCTCCCGGTCAACTCCTCTTTGGAATCGTCCAGGGAGGGATCTATACGGACCTTCGAAAAGAAAATTGCGAACGGTTGATGGCCGTTGACTTTGACGGCTACGCCATCGGGGGAATGGGTGTCGGAGAGCCCAAAGAGCTTTTGAAGGAGATCGTCCCTGTTTGTACGGAAGGCCTTGCCTCGGATAAGCCGAGATATCTGATGGGGATCGGGACTCCTGAGGATATTCTGGAAGGGATCGCCTCCGGGGTCGATTTTTTTGACTGTGTCCTCCCGACCCGTAACGGAAGAAATGGCCAAGCCTTTACTTCTTATGGTACACTCAATCTGAAGAACGCGACCTACGCGAAGGATCCGGCTCCCATTGAAGAGGGCTGTTCCTGTCCCGCCTGTGGGGGATACAGCCGGGCCTACGTCCACCATCTCCTGAAAGCGAAGGAAATCCTAGGCTCGAAGCTTGTGACACTACACAACATTTCTTTTTACCTTCGTCTGATGAAGGAGTCGCGGGAAGCGATCCAAAAGCAGCAATTTGGAATATTTAAAGAAAGAACAATTCAACGCCTAAGGAGTGCTTCATGAATGTCCTATTCAATACCCTCTTGGAGGTGACTCAAGGAGGTCCCCCTCCTTTTCTTTCCATCGTTCCGTTCGTTCTCATGTTTTTGGTTTTTTATTTCATCCTTATCCGTCCCCAACGAAAACAGCAATCGGAACATGAAGCAACGATTAAAAATCTGAATAAGAATGACGAAGTCGTTACCACAGGAGGCATTCACGGAACCGTAGTGGGTTTGAAAGAGAAAAGTGTGCTCCTTCGGATCGCGGAAAATGTGAAAGTGGAAGTAGATCGGAGTGCAATCGCCAGGGTTGAGAAGTCGCGTCCTGAGGAACTACACGCCACGGTGGAAAAATAAAAGAAGGAAAATGAAATGGATCATAGACTGAAGTGGAAAGTTCTTTTGATTTTCGCAATTTTAATCGGTTCCCTCTGGAGTATTTATCCGCTGAATGAAAAGATCAATCTGGGACTGGATCTCCAGGGTGGGATACATCTTGTCCTTAGAGTGGATACCAAAGGCCTTCCGCCCAAGCAGGCCGAAGATGCCACGGAGAGGGCTCTTGAAATTATCCGAAATAGAATCGACCAGTTTGGTGTGAAAGAGCCGGTCATTCACCGTCAAGGGAAGGGTGAAATCGTGGTGCAGCTTCCCGGCGTGACCGACCGACAGCGCGCCCTGGATCTTATTGGAAAGACGGCCCGCCTTGAATTTAGACTGGTTTCTGAGGATCCGGATTTGTTGGAGAAGGTGCGGGCGGGGGAGCCTTCAGAAAATGTTGAACTCGTCTCTTATGAAAAAGGGGAACTTCTGCTCGAAAAAACCCCCGTCCTAACGGGGGATGCCCTTGTCACTGCAAGCGTCTCCTTCGACCAGAGCCGTTTTAATGAGCCCTACGTTTCCGTTGAGTTGAATCCTGACGGGTCGCGGAAATTTTCGAGGGTGACCCGCGATAACGTGGGACGGCGCCTTGCCATCGTATTGGATGGAAAAGTGCAGTCCGCGCCTGTCATTAAGCAGCAGATCCCTTCGGGTCACGCCATGATAGAGGGAAATTTTAAAATGGATGACGCGACGGATCTCGCAATCATCCTCCGAGCAGGGGCACTTCCTGCACCGATTTTGGTTGAGGAACAGAGATTTATCGGACCGCTGTTGGGAAAGGATTCCATAGAATCAGGGATTAGGGCCTCTGTTCTCGGCGGTATCCTGGTCGTCGTCTTTATGATGGGATATTACCTTTTGGCCGGCGTCGTCGCCAGTATCGCGGTCCTCTTCAACTTTCTCCTGGTTCTGGCGGGACTTTCCCTTTTTCATGCGACCCTCACTCTTCCGGGTATCGCTGGAATGATTCTGACCGTCGGGATGGCCGTCGATGCGAACGTTCTCATCTACGAACGGATCCGCGAGGAACTTCGTGAGGGAAGGTCTCTCCGGAACGCCATTAATGCCGGATACCACAAAGCGTTTAGCGCCATTTTAGATTCAAACGTCACAACGCTCATTGCCGCATTTCTTCTTTTCTGGTTTGGTTCAGGCCCTATCCGCGGCTTTGGGGTGACCTTAAGCCTCGGACTGATTGCCAGCATGTTCACGGCGATTTACGTGACCCGTGTGATCTTCGATCTTTTGGTGGGATGGAACTCTCTTAAGAGTTTAAAGATGCTGCATCTCATCGGCCCTACCAAGATCGATTTCATCGGAAAGCGGAAAATATGCTATGGCCTTTCTCTTATCCTGATCCTCGGCGGGATGGCCTACTTTTTTGGGATGGGGGACAAGGCCTATGGCATTGATTTTACGGGGGGTCAAATCCAGGAATATCAGTTTGAAAAACCGGTGGCCCTGGAAGAAATTCGATCCTCTCTCAAAAATATCGCTCTGGTAGATGCCGATCTCCAGCAGTTTCGGGAGGACCGCATCATTCTTGTGAAGACCCCCCAGGATATGTCAGAATCTATTTCTGCCCAGTTCAAAAAAGATTTTGCGAGTAATCCTTTCCAGATTCTTCGGATTGAAAGAGTCGGCCCCTCGGTAGGGAAACATCTGCGGCGTCAAGCTCTCTTTGCCCTTCTGTATGCCCTCGGCGGCATTTTGGTTTATGTCTGGTTTCGGTTTAAGAATATCGCTTTCGCCGTTGCCGGAGTCATCGCTCTCTTTCACGATGTCCTTGCGACGCTCGGAATGCTTGCCATCACCCATCGTCAGGTGGATCTCACGGTTCTTGCGGCCATTCTCACCATTGCAGGGTTTTCCATCAACGATACCATTGTCATTTATGACCGGATTCGTGAGAAGGTCCGTTCCACGCGGAAGGCGACTCTTTCAGAGATCGTCAACCTAAGCGTCAACGAAACTCTCCCGCGGACCATATGGACTTCTTTCACAGCGCTATTATCCGTGGTTGCCCTATTCATTTTTGGAGGAAAAGTGATCAATGATTTCGCCTTCAGCTTAATGGTGGGCTTTATTTCCGGCGTGTATTCCACCGTCTATATCGCCTCTCCTCTCGTGATTGCCTGGAGTGGTCAAAAAAAGCCATGATCCAGCGGTGGGAAATCAAGGTTCCCGATCCGGTTTTAAGCGAGGAGTTGAGAAATACACTGCATCTTCATCCGGTAACAGCCCAACTTCTAGTTCACCGGGGTGTCAAAACGCCTTTTGAAGGCCGCACCTTCCTTTCCCACGATCTTTCCGCCTGCCCCGATCCCTTTGCCCTCAAGGATATGGACAAGGCGGTCTTCAGACTCAAAAAAGCACTGAAAGAGAAAGAAAAAGTCCTCGTCTGGGGCGATTACGATGTGGACGGCGTGACCAGTACCTCGCTTCTCGTGCGGAGTTTGAAGCGTTTCGGTTTTAACACCGTTCATCATATCCCTAACCGTTTGACAGATGGCTACGGCCTGAACAAGGAATTTCTGACCGTTGCAAAAAGGGAAGGCGTCCACGTCATTATCAGCGTCGATACGGGAATCGCAGGACATGAGGCGGTTGACCATTTGGGGCAACTTGGGATGGATATTATTCTCACCGATCATCATCAACCCAAGGAGGAGCTTCCTAACGCCTATGCAGTCATTAATCCGCTTCAGAAGGGGTGTACTTATCCTTTTCGGTTTCTTTCTGGTGTGGGACTTTCCTATAAGCTCGCCTGTGCCTTGGCCAAGGCGATTTCCCCAGACAAAGAAGAAGAGATTCGGGAACATCTCGATTTGGTTGCAGTGGGAACTGTCGCGGATGTGGTTCCGATGATCGGTGAAAACCGGATCCTCGTTTATCATGGCTTAAAGACACTTGAGAAGAGGCAGAAACCGGGACTCCGGACCCTCCTCGCCATGGGGAGGATCCGGCATCAGAAACTTTCGCCGAGAGATATTGGTTTTGTGGTCGGTCCCCGAATCAATGCCTCCGGGCGTCTCGGTTCCGCAGAGACGGCTCTCAATCTTCTTTTGACTGATCGGGAGGAGGAGGCAAGGGAACTTGCTCTTCAGCTCGAGGCGAGTAACAAGGAACGTCGCCGGATTGAGAGTCAAATGCTTAAAGAGGCGATCTGTAAAGTGGAGCGGGAGATTAACTTTAAGAATGAACGGGTCATTGTGATTCAGGATGAAAAATGGCACCCCGGCGTTGTCGGAATTATTGCGTCACGAATCCTCAACCGTTTCTATCGACCTACTATTGTCATCGCCGTTTCCGGAGGGATCGGTCGTGGCTCGGCACGGTCGATTCAGGGTTTTTCCCTTCCGGCCGCTTTGGATCAGTGCAGGGAATATTTGGATGAATTCGGGGGGCATCCTTTTGCCTGTGGACTCACCCTTCGGGAGGAGTCTATTCAACCTTTTCGGGAATCCATTAATCGAATCGCTTCGAAAATGCTGGAGTTGGAAGACCTTGTTCCGACACTTTCCGTGGATATGGAATTACCACTCAGCGCCCTCACAGGCCCTCTCCTCGAAGAGTTGGAAGAACTGGAACCGTTTGGCTCGGGGAATCCTGAACCGCTCTTTCTTTCGAAGGGAATTCTGCTCGAAAGGGGCTCATCCAATAGTGGGGAGGTACAAATGGAGGTGAGGGACAAGGAGGGAACTCGCGCCTCTTATGGGGCGCTTATTCCTTCGCAACTGGCCAAAGAAATGGCTCCTTTTCTAGCCGAACCGGTCGATCTGGTTTACCATCCCTTTCAAAAAATACAGGATGGGAAAAAAATCATTCTCCTTCGGGTCAAAGATTTTTCTCCTGCTAGGCCTGCGGTTTCAGGATGAAGCTCGCTTTTTGGACCTTGCCCGCCTTTAAACATTTTGTACACACCCGAATGGTTTTCCGGACGCCACGCAGTATGGCGTGGATTTTTTGAAGGTTGGGGAAGAAACGGCGCTTTGCAATGCCTGTGACCTTTTTCCCGACGCCACCCTTTTTCTTGGCCATTCCTCTCCGGGAGATGACTCTTCCGGCGACAGGTCCTTTGCCGCAAATCTCACATCGCCTTGACATCTGTTTTTGCCCTCTATATTATAATCAATAAAGATGACAATGTGGCCAAAGTCTATCACATTTGAGAGGCGACATCAAGAGAAAAAAGATCCCCAGATCCCTATCCGCTACCTGAAAGGGGTCGGGCCCAAAAGAGCAGAGCATCTTACTCGTTTGGGGATCGAGACCATTGAGGATCTTTTGACAACACTTCCCAGGCGTTATGAAGACCGTTCACAGCTTTGCGCGATACGGTCCCTCCGCGTCGGAAGCGTGCAGACCACCGTGGGGGCCGTTTTAGCGGTGGGGGAGAGAAAAACACAAAAGGGGGCCTCTCTTGTGGAGGTTGCCTTTGGGGACGGAACCGGTGTTCTCAAGGGGATCTGGTTTAATCAACCGTACCTGAAATATACTTTTTCAATCGGCCAAAAAGTGATCCTCCACGGAAAGGTGGAGCGCTTCCATCGTCTCCAAATGAACCAGCCCGAACATGAGGTGATGGAGTCGGGGGAGGAAAGCTCTTCTTTTCTGCATGTGGGCCGTATTGTGCCGATTTATTCCCTGACATCGGACGTTTCCCAGCGGTGGCTCAGGACCATTGCGCACGAAGCGGTTACCCACTATGGGCCTTTTTTGGTAGATCCTCTTCCCGAAGAACTACAGCGCCGATACCTTCTTGCTCCCTTGCAAGAGGCCCTCCGCGCGCTCCATTTTCCGAAGTCGATGGAGGAAGCAGAACAGGCGCGGAAAAAACTCACTTTCAACGAATTTTTCCTTTTTGGACTCGCTATCGCCTTCCGCCGGACAAAAAACCGGGCTCTTCCGAAAAAGAGGAACAGTCTAGAAGACCGCTACCCGATAGAGGTTTTCGAACGTCTTTTCCCTTTTCCATTCACACGCGCCCAGCGGAGAGTCATTGAAGAAATTCGACGGGATATGGAAGGGTCTATTCCAATGAACCGGTTGCTTCAAGGGGATGTCGGTTCCGGGAAGACACTCGTGGTGATGTATGCGATGGCACTCGCGGTGAAAAATGGATGGCAGGCGGCATTGATGGTGCCGACAGAAATTTTGGCCGACCAGCATGTCCGAGTCTGTAAAGAAATTCTTTCTCCGCTAGAAATCCGTGTGGCGAGTCTTACCGGTGGGCTGTCCCTTTCCGATCGGAAGAGTCTCCTCTGGAAGATCGAGAAGGGCCGGATCGATATCGTGGTGGGGACGCACGCACTCATTGAGGAAGGGGTTCGCTTCAAGCAGCTGGGAATTGTGGTGATTGATGAGCAGCATAAGTTCGGTGTGGTGCAGCGGGCAAGGTTGCGGGAAAAAGGGGAGAATCCGGACGTGTTGGTCATGACTGCAACACCCATTCCAAGAACCCTTGCCCTTACCCTTTATGGAGATTTGGATGTCTCTATTTTAGATGAAATGCCGCCGGGACGATCTCCTGTCCGGACGGAGTGGGTCGAGGAGGAAAAGAGGGGAAACGTGTATGAATTCCTCCGGGGGGAACTCCAGAAAGGACGTCAGGGATACGTGGTCTATCCTCTTGTCGAAGAGTCCGAAAAACTGGACCTTTTGGCCGCGACACAAATGGCCAAAACCCTTCGCAGCGTTTTTTCTGAATTCCAAATAGGTCTTTTGCATGGCCGCATGAAACCTGAGGAGAAAGGGGCGCTCATGCGTAAATTCCGTGAAGGGTCTATTTCTCTTCTTGTATCCACTATCGTGGTGGAGGTGGGTATCGATGTTCCCAATGCGACGGTGATGGTGATTGAACATGGGGAACGGTTCGGGCTGAGTCAACTGCACCAACTCCGGGGCCGGATTGGACGAGGCAGTCATCCCTCTTTTTGTTTCGTCATTTCGACGCCTAAAACGGAGGAGGCCAAAAAAAGGATTTCTATCCTTTCCCAGACCCATGACGGTTTCCGGATTGCCGAAGAGGACCTCCTCCTTCGCGGACCGGGTGAGTTTTTTGGAAAACGCCAGCACGGCCTCCCTGAACTTAAAGTCGGGAATATCCTCCGAGATATTGCCCTGTTGGAGCAGACCAAAAAAGAGGCAAGCCTGCTTTTTCAGAAAGACCCCCATCTTGCCCATCCTGCACACGAGCTCCTCCGAAAAAAATTTATCGAGAAATTCAGAAACTTAAGCGATATCCTCGCGACCGGTTAAAATGAAAATCATTGCAGGCGTCTGGAAAGGGATTCACCTCAAACCCCCTCCGCTGCACCTTTCCCGTCCCACCCAAGAACGGGTCAAGAAGTCGATTTTTGATATCCTCGGTCTCCGTGTGAAAGAGGGCCGGGTTCTCGACCTTTTTGCGGGAAGTGGCTCTCTCGGGATTGAAGCCCTTTCGCGGGGGGCGAAGGAGGTCGCCTTTGTCGAATGGAATCCCCTTTGCATGAGAGTCTTAAAGGAAAATCTCCTCAAACTTCCTGGCAAAAAGGAGCTTTTATGTATGGAAGAAAATGCCTTCAAGGCGATCGGAAAACTCGCTAGTCAGAAAAGGTGTTTTGATATAGTATTTATGGATCCACCTTATACAAAAGGAGTTACGACAAAATGCTTGCGGACAGTAACCCAATGTGGTATACTAAACCCTACTGCCATGTTGGTGGTGCGGCACTCAAGGAAGGAAGAGCTACCGTCAGAAAGTGGAAATTTTATTCTCCTCCGTCATGAGCGGTATGGAGAGACGGTGGTGTCCTTTTATGGCTTGGCCGGTTGATTTGAAAAGGAGTCGTGTGTCATCATCCCTTACGCCGTTTACCCCGGAAGTTTCGATCCGGTAACGTATGGTCACCTCGACCTGATTGAACGGGCGCTCCGGATCTTTGACAAGGTGACCGTCGCCATCGCCAAGAATATCGGAAAAGACCCTCTTTTCACGACGCAAGAGCGTTTGGAGATGATGCGGCAGGCCACACGTTCCTTAAAAGGGGTAGAGGTCGATGCTTTTGATGGATTGGTGGTCGATTATGTCCGGAAGAAAAAAGCGAGCATTGTGATTCGGGGGCTCCGGATGATTTCAGACTTTGAATACGAGTTTCAAATGGCTCTCACGAATCGGAAACTGAACGATCGGATTGAAACAATCTTTCTCATGCCGTCCGAAAATTATGCGTATCTTTCCTCCCGCCTCATCAAAGAGGCCGCAGGGTTGGGAGCGAAGGTAACGGACTTTGTTCCCCTTTTTGTTGAAAAGCGGTTGAAAGAGAAGTTACGGCAGAAGTAAAACCTCTCATGAAGATTTATCTGAATCAAATTCCAGAGACGGGGTTTTCTGCGACGGAGAACCTAAGCGCTTTGCCCTATGAACTGGATACGGAAGAGGTCAAGATCGTTTCGCCGCTTGAACTTTCCTACCGGATCTTTTACGAGGAGGAAAATCTTTTTGCCCAAATTTCTATTTCCTGCAAGATGCGGCTCCTCTGCAGCCGGTGTCTGGTCCCTTATGAATTCCCTTTCAAGAAAGAAGCGGAGCTGACGCATCCTGTCGGGAAAGCGGAGGTGATTGATGTCACCGATGATATTCGTCAGGAAATCCTTTTGGAGTATCCGATAAAGCCCCTTTGCCAGGACACCTGCAAGGGGATCTGTGAGAGATGTGGTCAGAATCTTAATGAAAAGGAATGTGAGTGTGGGATACAGCGCAAAGTGTAAAGCGGAGAACGCAAAACTAAAATTCAAAAGTTTTAAATTTTATTTTGAATTTTGCCTTTTGAATTTTTAATTAGAATAAGGGAGGAATTATGGCGTTACCAAAGAGACGACATTCACGGCAGCGGCAGGCCAAGCGGAGAACACACCATAGGTTAAAGGTGACTCTGCTCACTCCATGCCTCCATTGCGGAGCCCCCAAAAGATCTCACCGGATCTGTCAGTCCTGCGGCTATTATGCAGGCAAGGAAGTCCTCAAGATCGTCGAGAAGAAGGGAAAAAAGGTCAAGGCCTGAGATGATCAAAGTTGCTGTAGACGGGATGGGGGGAGATCACGCCCCCAGAGCGGTGGTGGATGGGGCGGTACGGGCGGCGAGAGAGTATGACATTGAAATCATTCTCGTCGGGCATAAGGATCTCCTTCAAAAAGAGCTCGCGAGAGTTCCCTCGCCTCCTCTCAATTTAAAAGTACACCATGCGGAAGAAGTGGTGGATATGGCAGAACCCGCTACCATGGGCGTCCGAAAAAAACGTGATTCTTCCATCAGGGTTGCAGTCGATCTGGTGAAGCGCAAAGAAGCGGATGCGATCGTCAGCGCCGGCCATACCGGTGCAGCGGTCGTTGCGACAACCCTCTCTTTAGGACTTCTGGAAGGAGTCGCGCGTCCAGGGATCGCCATCGCTTACCCGACGCTGAACGGCTCTTCTGTCATCATCGATATCGGTGCCAATATCGATGCCAAGCCAGAACATCTCCTTCAATATGCAGTGATGGGATCTACCTTTGCAAATATTATTCTTCATAAGAAAGAGCCCCGCGTAGGCCTTCTGAATATCGGCGAAGAGGAGTCAAAAGGCCCCGACTTTATGAAGGAAACCCACAGACTCATTGAGGAAAGTCCCCTTAATTTCATGGGAAATATCGAAGGGAAAGATATCTTTTCGGGAGACGTGGATGTCGTCGTCTGTGACGGGTTTGTCGGAAATATTGTGCTTAAAGTGACCGAGTCTCTTGCCGAATCCACCAACATCCTTCTCCGACGAGAACTCAAGCAAAGTGTTCTCAGTATGATGGGGGCAATGTTGATTAAACCGACCCTTTCCAGACTCAAAAGAAGACTTGATTATACTGAATTTGGAGGTGCCCCTCTTTTAGGAGTGAATGGCATCTGTATTATTTGTCACGGTTCTTCCTCCGCGAAAGCGATCAAAAATGCGATCCGGGTGGCGGGAGAATTTGTTAAATTTAATGTGAATGAAAAAATCCAGACGATCTTGTCGAGTAAGCGGTGAGGCATGACTAAACGAAAACCAAGAAGGGGGCTTCCGGTCGGTTTCATTGGGTTGGGGAAGTACCTCCCCGAGAAAGTCGTCACGAATCATGATCTGGAAAAAATGGTCGAGACATCTGATGAGTGGATTACCACCCGCACAGGGATCAAAGAGCGTCGGGTGGTCTCGAACGGTCAAGTGACCAGCGACTTAGGGACGTGCGCATCCCAGATGGCTCTTGAAAGAGCAGGGCTTGATCCGAAAGATGTAGAACTCATTATTGTAGCGACGATTACCCCCGATATGCCTTTTCCTGCGACAAGCTGTATTGTTCAGAGCAAACTGGGGGCGAAGAACGCTGCCTGTTTTGATGTTTCTGCGGCCTGTTCCGGATTTGTCCATGGCGTGACGGTTGCAAAACAGTTCGTTGAGACAGGCACTTACCGCAATGCCCTTGTCATTGGAGCGGAAACCCTTTCCACCATCATCAACTGGAAGGACCGGAGCACCTGTGTTCTTTTCGGAGACGGAGCTGGCGCTGCGGTGATGGCTCCCGTGAAAGAAAAGGAAGGGATTCTTGCCACGTATCTCGGTTCCGCCGGGGAGTACGGGGAACTCTTGATGGTGCCGGGAGGGGGAGCCCAATTTCCTGCAAACCAGAAGACGATCAGCGAAGATCTTCATTATATAAAAATGAACGGGAGTGAAGTTTTCAAACTCGCGGTGAGACTCATGGCGGATTCCGTCGAAAAAGTGCTGAAA
>Ga0209824_10001808_pt1 | contig 11549 bp, 12 predicted proteins | sample VDWuncwatermetaG_FD_184124 | JGI IMG/M metagenome (GOLD analysis project Ga0209824, IMG submission 184124) | Wastewater microbial communities from Netherlands to study Microbial Dark Matter (Phase II) - VDW unchlorinated drinking water (SPAdes)... ...
CGCACGTGAGGCCCGAGCCGCAGACCTTGTTGATCGTCGTGCACGGGACGCTCTCGGGGATCCCCGCGCGGAGCGACGCCTGCCGCGCGGGGGCCTGCCCCACGCCGGCCTGCACGACGTTGCCCATGAAGACCTCGTCGACGTCGCTCGGTCGCACGCCCGCTCGCTCGAGCGCGCAGCGGATGGCGACGGCGCCGAGCTCCGGCGCGGAGAGCGACGCGAGGCCCCCCAGATACGCGCCGATCGGCGTGCGCGCCGCACCGAGGATCACGGTGTCGATCACTACCGGCCGAGCCTACTGCGAGCACGAGCCGCCATGCGGCCGCGCGCAGCAGCCCGCAGGAGCGAAGCTCCGAGGACTACCCGGCGATCTCCATGAGCGCGTGAGCGAGGGCCGTCGCGGCGAGCGCGGCATCGTCGGGATCGGCCGACTCGCGCGGCGAGTGGCTGCCGCCGGTAGAGCGGATGAAGATCATCCCCGTCGGCACGCCGCCCTGCTTCGCGTTCTCGGCGTCGTGCCCCGCGCCGGACACGACCTCGGGCGCGTCCACGCCGACCGCGTCGCAGGCGCGATGGAGCACGCGGCGCAGCGCGCGGTCCATAGGCGCTACGGGCACGCGGTTCAGCACGTCGATGGAAGCGGTGAGCCCGCGAGAGCGGCTCGCCGCCCGGATCGCCCTTTGGAAGTCGCGCATGACCGCATCGAGCGCGCGGTCCTCCGGCGCGCGGACGTCGATCGAGAACACGCACTCGCCGGGGATGACGTTCTTCGCGCCGGGGTGCACTCCGATCTCGCCGACCGTGCCGACGGCGGTGCCGCGGCGGCGGGCCGCGGCTTCGAGCGCGCCGATCATCTCGGCCGCGCCCGCGAGCGCGTCCGCACGCTGGTCCATCGGCGTGGTGCCCGCGTGGTCCTGCCGCCCGCGCACCGTGACGCGCGCATGCACGATCCCCACGATGGAGCTCACCACCGCGAGCGGGATGCCGCGCTCGGCGAGCCGCGGGCCCTGCTCGATGTGAGGCTCGATGTACGCGCTCACGGCTCCCCTGCGGATCCGCGCTGTGGCCGGATCGCCGCGAAGGCCGAGCGCCCGTAGCGCCTGGCGGATCGTCACCCCGCTCCTGTCCGCCCGCTCCGCGGCGCCCTTCGGCAGACGGCCGAATGCGGCAGCGCTGCCGAAGAGGCCGATGCCGAAGCGCACGCCTTCCTCATCCGCCCATCCCACGATCTCGATGGGCTTGCGCAGCCGGGCGCGCGCCCTTGTGAGCGCCTCCATCGCCTCGACCGCGACGACCACGCCGAGCGCCCCGTCGTAGCGGCCGCCCTCCGGGACCGAGTCGAGGTGCGACCCGACGAGGATCGCGGGACCGCGCCCGCCGAAGCGCGCGAACACGTTGCCGGCCTGGTCGTGCCGCACCCGCGCGCCGAGCCGCTCCGCCCAGCCGCCGACGAGCTCATGCGCACGGCGCTCTTCCGCAGTCAAGCCGAGCCGCGACACCATTCCTCGCAGCAGCGCCTTTGTCGTAGGGCCCTGTGGGCCCCGCACCCGGAGCCCCCTATCACTCCCGGGTAGGCCGCCACCGATCCGCGCAAGCTGCTCGATCCGGCGCTCGATCCGGTCGGCACTGGCCCGGAGGCTCGTGGACAAGTTCGTCAATTCGCGATTGACACCCATGCCCGCGGTGCATAGCGTGCGCGGCGCATGGACGGCACACCTCCGGTGTTCCCGGCAGACGATCCGGCGGTCATCGAGGAGCGCATCATCGCCCACCTCAACTTCGCCCGCGCCGTGGCGGCACGCTCCGTGGACTCGCGGTGCCACGGCGCGGACCGCGAGGACCTCATCGCATGGGGCGTCCTCGGCCTGGTCCAGGCCGCGCAGCGCTATCGCGACGACCGCGGCTCGAGCTTCAGCTCCTACGCGGCGCGGCGCGTGCGCGGCCAGGTCCTCGACGCGCTCCGCGAGCGCGATCCGCTCACCCGCTCCGCGCGCAAGGCCTTCCGCGCGGCGCGCGAGCTGAACGCGGAGCTGCCCAACCCGGTGAGCGAGATGTCGCTCGACAAGTGCCTGGACGCGGGGTTCGAGCCGCGGCCCTCGCTCTCGCTGAGGCCGGGCCCGAAGTCCCCCCGCGACCCGCGTTGGGACGAGGTCGCGCGCCAGCTGCGCACGCTGGCGAAGGTCGAGCGCACCGTCCTCGCGCTCTCGTACGGGCGCAGCCTCACGCTGAAGGAGATCGGCGTACAGGTCGGCCTCTCTGAATCGGGCGTGTGCCGCGTGCGCTCGCGCGCGCTCGCCAAGATGCGCCGCCGGTGCAGCCTCGACGCGTCGAGAGACCGGCCTCATGGCCCTGGCTCGTGACCCTTGTCTCCGCGAACGCGCTGTTCCGCTGCCGCGCATCCGCGCTCCGGACGCTGTGCGACAGTGGCGCCGTGTCCGATCTGAGGCGCGCGCGCTTCGCGCGGCTCGTGTCGCGGGCGCTCGCCGACCTGCCCGAGCGCTACCGCCACCGCATGCGCAACGTCGAGATCGTCGTCGAGGACGAGGCCGGACCGGAGCGCGGAGGGGACCTCCTCGGGCTCTACGAGGGCGTTCCCCTCACGGAGCGCCGCGACGAGCCGTGGCTGCCCGACCGCATCTCGATATTCCGCAAGCCCATCGAGGCGATGAGCGCCTCGCCGCGCGTGCAGGCGAAGATCGTCCGCGACACGGTCGTCCACGAGATCGCCCACCACTTCGGCATCACCGACGAGAGGCTGGACGAGCTAGGGCGCAGCTAGCTCCTTCCTGAAGTGCGCGATCGCGGCCGCCGGCCCTTCGGGAGCCTGGTACACGGCGGACCCTGCCACGATCACCGTCGCCCCCGCATCGCGCACCGCGCGGCAGTTCGCGACCTTCACGCCCCCGTCGACCTCGAGCTCGGCCTTGACCGCTCTCTCGTCCATCGCGCGGCGCACCGCCGCGATCCGCTCGAGCGATCCCGGGATGAGCCCCTGGCCGCCGAAGCCGGGACGCACGCTCATCACGAGCACCAGGTCGACCTCACCGATGAAGGGCAGAAGGCGATCGAGCGGCGTGTCGGGGTCAGCCGTGACCCCCGGCCGCACGCCCCGGGCCCGGATGGCGGCGAGCGCGGACGAGACCTCGGGCGTGGACTCGACGTGGATGGTGAGATAGGTCGCCCCCGCCTCGGCATAGCGATCGACCCAGCGGTCGGGCCGCTCGATCATCAGATGGACGTCGAGCGGCAGCCGCGTCGCACGTCGCAGATCGGCGACCATCTTCGGCCCGAACGTGAGGTTCGGGACGTAATGGCCGTCCATGACGTCGATGTGCACCCAGTCCGCGCCCGCCCGCTCCGCGGCCTGCACGGCGTCCGCGAGGCGCCCGAAGTCGGCCGAAAGGATGGATGGCGCGAGCTTCGGCGGTCTTCCGCGGGACGTTGTTCCAGGCATGTGGGTCGGGCATCATATCCGTGACACAGGCCTCCCAAGCACAAGGAGACCGCTCTTCATGTATCGCCCACAGAACCTCCGGCTGCCCGGGCCGACGTTCGTGCCCCCGTCCGTCCTCGCGGCGTCGGCGCGGCCGCTGATCAACCACCGCGGGCCCGAGTTCGCATCGCTCCTCGCGGGGCTGACCCGCGCGCTCCAGGACTTCCTGCGCACGCAGGGCGACGTCCTCATGCTCACGTGCTCCGGCACGGGCGGGCTCGAGGCGGCCGTCGCGAACACGCTGTCGCGCGGCGAGCGCGTGCTCGTATTCAGCAACGGCGCGTTCGGCGAGCGCTTCCACCTGGTCGCGAAGGCGTTCGGCGTCGATGCTCGCCGCGTCGACGTGACGTGGGGCCGCGCGGTCGACCCCGACCTGGTCCGCGACGAGCTCGCGAAGGAGAAGGGCAAGGACGCCGCGAAGGCGGTCCTCGTCACGCACAACGAGACCTCGACCGGCGTGCTCAACCCGCTCAAGGAGATCTCCGAGATCGTGCGCGACGCCGGGAAGCTGCTCATCGTCGACAGCATCTCGGGCGCCGGCGCCGTCGAGCTCGAGGTCGACGAGTGGGGTATCGACGTCCTCGTCACCGCGTCGCAGAAGGCTTGGGGCGCGCCGCCGGGCGTCGCGGTCGTGACCATGAGCCCGCGCGCGTGGAAGGCATACGACCGCTCGGACCTGCCGAAGTTCTATCTCGACCTGCAGCAGGCGAAGGCATCGCTCGAGAAGGCGGCGACGCCGTCGACCCCCGCGGTGACCGTTTTCATCGCGCTCCAGGAAGCGCTGAAGCTCATGGCCGAAGAGGGCACCGCGGCGATATGGCAGCGACACCGCGACCTCGCGTACGCGACGCGCCGCGGCGTCCAGGCGCTCAGCCTGCAGCTCTTCGCCGACGAGGCCCATGCCTCGCCGACGGTGACCGCGTTCCGCTCGCCCACCCGCGTGGACTCGCGCAACCTGATCCGGATCCTGCGCGAGAGCTACGACACGGTCGTCGGCGGCGGCCAGGGCCGGCTCGAGGGCCAGATCGCGCGCATCGGCCACATGGGCTTCGTGACGCTGCAGGACATGGTCGCGTTCTTCAGCGCGCTCGAGCTGACGCTCCGCGACCTGCACCAGCCCGTCGAGACGGGGCGGGCGATCGCGGCATGCCTGCGCGCGTACGACGCGGCGACGCAGCCGCCGCCCAAGGCGAAGGCCGTCGCGCGCAGCGCGACCCTCGCCCGGCGCTAGTCACCGTGGAAGCGGCGCGCTTCGAGCGGCAGGTCCGCACGGAGGCGAGCGAGGTCTTCATCGTCTTTGGCGGCGCGCGGCGCATCGGTCGTCTGGACCTCCACTACGCGCGCTTCGAGGTGCACGGCACCCTCGTCTCCGAGGTCGATCTGACCGACGACGAGGTGCAGCAGCTCATCGACCAGATCGACGAGGAGCTCGTGCAGACCCATGACCCCGAGCGCGAGGACTTCCTCGTCACCGTCTACCGCGGCGAGGAGCTCGGCTTCTACTCCGACGAGTACGACTCCGACGAGGATGAGGACGACGAAGAGGACGAGGAGAGATAGAGCAGGACCGCTAGCGTCTAGGCCCGGACGTCGGCCTCCGTCGCCCCGCTGACCCGCACCAGATCCACCGCTCTGATCGGGAACACCGCGTCCGGCAGTCCCGCCGCCGCCCACACCACGTCATGCCGCAGCAGCGCGCTGTCCACGACCACCGGTGTCGGGACCTTGTGGCCGAAAGGCGGCACGCCTCCCACCACGAAGCCCGTCGTCTCGCGGACCTCGTTGGCGGTCGCGCGCCGCGCCGCGTGGACCCCAAGCGCTCCCGCGAGCTTCGACTCGTTCACCCGGTCGCTCCCCGAGACGAGCACGACCACCGGATCGCCCGCCGCGAGGAACACGAGCGACTTCACGATCTGTGCGACCTCGCATCCGATCGCGCGTGCCGCGTCCTCCGCCGTGTGCGTGCCCGCGGGATAGCGCCGGATCTCGACGTCGAGGCCGTGCTCCTTCGCATGGGCTCGCACGCGCTCGATCGCCGGATGCGTGATCACGCTGTGAACGTAGCGCGGGCGGCGGCGGCGGCCTCGACCCCTATCGCGGCAGCAGCTTCGTGAGAGCCGTCAGAGCTCGCTGCGGGACGAGGGCCACGAGCTCGCGGGCCACGCGCCACCACGCATCCTCGGCGCGCTCGCGCTCCTCATCGCTCGCGCCCGCCGGTGCGTAGCGCTCGTGGACGCGCGCGTCCGCGATCACGCGGATCGGCTCGCGCACCTCGGGCACCGCGCTCGAGAGCGCGTCCGCGAACTCGTACGTCGTCTCCGACGCTCGCGACGGATGGCCGATGTACGCGGCGAGGAGCCGCGCCTTGCCCCACGACGACTCCACCGGGGTCAGGCCGCGGAAGCGCCATTCGAACCGCACGACGAAAGCGAGGACCGCGAGCAGCGCCACCCCCAGCGCCGCGAGGGCCGGCGTGGGATCGAACGGCAGGCCCGAGCCGCCGACCGGCGCCTCGACGCCCGACCCCTCGGCGAACTGCTCCTCGCGATCGAGGAGCCGGTTGTTCCCGTTCGGATCGTCGTTCGGCTCGCCGCGGCCGGCCCTATCGCCCCCGAGGCTGTCGATCGGCTCCTCGGAGCGGAGGAACGGGGTCTCCGACGGCGTCGGCTCGAACTCGATCCAGCCGTATGTCGGGAAATACACCTCGGTCCAGGCGTGCGCGTTGACCTGCCTCACGATGTAGCGCCCGGCCGTTGGATCGAACGTCCCGCTCGTGAAGCCCTCGACGAGCCGCGCCGGCACGCCGACCTCGCGCAGCATCATGACCATCGCGGACGCGAAGTACTCGCAGAAGTCCTCCTTGAGGTCGAAGAGGAACCAGTCGACGGGGTCCCGGCCCGGAGGCGGCGGCCGCACCACCGGCGCGTAGCGGTAGTTGGTGCGCAGGAACGACTCGATGGCCTCCGCCTTGTCGTACGCGTTGTCGCGGCCCTCGACGACCTTGCGCGCGAGGTCGCGCACGCGCTGCGAGAGCGTGCTCGGGATCTGCAGGTACTCGCGCTTGATCGGCTCGGTGTACGTCCCGGGCGCCCGCCGCAGCGAGCCCTTGTCCGCGATCGAGACGTACGACGTCACCGTGTAGCGCTCCGAGGCGCTCCGCTGCTCGAGCGCGCGTATGCCGCTCGAGAATCCGCGGTCGTCCCCCGTCAGGAACTGCGCGGGGACGTTCGCCTTCAGCGGCTCGTTCGCCGCGAACAGCCGGTTCCCGTACGGCTCCAGGACCTCGAAGCTGGCGTCGAGCCTCTCGCGGAGCTGGGACCTGTCAGCCGTCACCTTGTCGGCGCGGTCGACCTCGGTCGTGCGCCAGCCCTGCCCGGTGTAGAAGTCGTACGCGATCGCGCGCCAGAACCGGCCGGTGGGCGCGTCCACGACCATCACCACGCTCTCGCCGAGATTCGGCGACTGGCCGAGGCGGATCGCGTCGGAGAACGTAACGCCGCGCAGGCGGCTCGGACCGGACACCCCGGCGAAGAAGCGCTGCCACTCGGTCTCGACGCGCTGGTACGGGCCCTCGAAGACGTTGAAGGCGGTGTCCAGCGCCTGCGCCGCGCCGACGCGCGGCGTCACGAGCGCCATGATCACGAGGACCGTCGTCCATGTGAGGCCTCCCCGGAGGACGCGCCAGTCCATCTCGCCGGTCGGCTGGATGTTCCGCTGCTCCCAGCGCTCCTGGAGCGTGACGACGTGGATCCGCACCATGAGCACGAGGGCGCAGAGCGTGAAGACGACGAGATCGAGAAGGAGCGGCGTGAGCGCCAGGGACACGTTGAGGGTCAGGCACGCTCCCGTGACCAGCACGGCCTCCCAGACGCGACCCGTCCGCGCGAGCGCGTACGCGCTGATGAACGCCGCGCCCCACACGCTCGCTGCGAGGAAGAGCGTGAAGACGGTCTGGCCGCGCGCCGCCTCGCCGGCCAGCACCTGCGTGAGCCACGTGTTGACATCGATGCCGAGGGCGACCGCCCTGTTGCGGAATGGGCCCTCGCCGACCGCGGCGATGGTGAACAGCAGGACCGCGACCGATCCGAGCCCGGATCCGAGGGCGGCCGCGCGGATCGGGCGGAGCGGCGCGTTGCCGATGAGCGTGCCGAGCACGATGCCCAAGATCGCGATCCAGCTGAACTGTGTGGAGAGCTCGACCCAGTCCGCCTGCTGGAGCGACAGCGGGTAGACGAGGGTCATGATCGCGAAGATCGGCAGCCCCGACCATCCGCCGCGGAACCGCGCGCGACGCAGGTCGATCGGCGGGAGGATCGCGCGGAGGTAGGCGCTCATGCCGCCGCCGCCTCGCGGAAGAGGTCTTCGATCCGGGCGTCCGCGGGGAGGTACGCCGACGCGATCCCCGCGATCGCGAGCTCCCCGAGGATCGCGTTGCGGCGCGCACGGTCGCGCTCGTCGACGCCGAGCGGCGACCCGATGATCACCGCCTGCGTCGAGACCTGGGATTCGCGGAGCGTCGCCGCCGGGCGCACCCACTGGGGGTCGAGCGACGGGCTGACGATCAGGCAGGACGACCCGCGCCGGATGCGCGGCGTGGTCTCGATCAACGTCTCCGCCATCCCGATCTCACCACCGGCCTGCACCTCCGCGAGGAACTGCATGACCTTTCCCAGCTGCTTGGTGCCGCGGTCGGGCTGCATGATCTCCGCGCGCCGGCCGCTGGTGACGAGGCCCACGTTGCGGTGCTCGCGTAGCGCTTTCGCGACGACGGACGCGATCACGGTGACGGCCCGCTCGATCGTGGCCGTCTCGCCCTCGCCCTTGTGCCAGTGGCGGTCGAGGTCGAGATAGATCCAGAGGTCAGCCGTCTTGTCGAGCTCGAACTCCTTCACGTGCAGCGCGCGGTGGCGCGCCGACGAGCGCCAGTGGATCCTGTTGTACGCGTCGCCCGGCCGGTACTCGCGGATGCCCATGACCATGCTCGTGGCCTGCAGCGATCGCTGGCCGGTGAGCACGCCGCCCTCGAGCATCGAGCCCGGCAGCTGCCAGTGCGGGAGCGGCAGCACCTTGGGGTAGACGAGGATGAGCGCGGGCGCGTGGACGCGCGTCTCCGTCGCGAAGAGGCCGAAGGGGTCGCCCGAGCGCAGCACGATCGGCCCGAGCTGGAAGCGCCCGCGCCGCAGCGCCTTCACGAGGACCTTCCACTTGCGGTCCTTCTGGCCGGCGATCGAGAGGACGCGGCCGGGCAGGTGCTCCGGCCAGTTCGACTCCTCGAAGACCTCGAGCCACAGCTTGCCGAAGCGGTGATCGTTGTGGAGCTCGTACCGCAGCTCGATCGTGTCGCCGAGGTGCGCATACGCCTGGCCGATCTGGCGCTGGACGGTCAGCCCCTCGAGGGTCTGTCGCGAGACGACCCACATGGTGAGGCCGACGAACAGGATCAGGTAGGCGAGGTACGAGAGCAGATCGACGCCGCTGGCGATCGCGGTGACGAAGAGGCCGAGCCAGAGGGCGCCGAGGTGCCAGGGACGCATCGGCGGCCTAGGCGCGAGCGGCCGCGGGCGACATCTCCACCGGCACGCTCGCGAGCACCTCGGCGATGACCGTCGTCGTCGTGAGGTCCTTGAGCCGGGCCTGCGGCTGAAGGATGAGCCGGTGCGACAGGGTCGGCGCGGCGAGCGCCTTCGCGTCGTCGGGGAGGACGAAGTCGCGTCCGCGGATCGCCGCGTACGCCTGCGACGCGCGCGTCAACGCGAGCGAGCCGCGCGGCGACGCGCCGAGGTAGACGTCGGGGTGCGAGCGGGTCGCGCCGACGACGCTCACGATGTACCGCTTCACCGCCGGCGCGACGTGGATGTCGCGGATCCGCACCTGCGCGTCGACGAGATCCTCCGCCGAGAGGACCTGGCCGAGCGTGTCGATCGGGTGCTGCACGCGCTGCGCGTCGATGATCGCGATCTCCTGCTCGTCGGTCGGGTACCCGAGCTGCAGGCGGAGGAAGAACCGGTCGAGCTGCGCCTCAGGGAGAGGGAACGTCCCTTCGTACTCGATGGGGTTCTGAGTGGCCATGACGAGGAACGGGTCGGGGAGGCGGTAGGTCACGCCGTCGACCGTCGCCTGCCGCTCCTCCATGGCCTCGAGGAGCGAGGACTGCGTCTTCGGCGTGGCGCGGTTGATCTCGTCGGCGAGCACGATCTGGCTCATCACGGGGCCGGGCCGGAACTCGAAGCTGTTCGTGCGCTGGTCGAAGATGGCGACGCCGGTCACGTCCGACGGCAGCAGGTCCGGGGTGAACTGGATGCGCCGGAACGAACAGCCCAGCGAGCGAGCCAGGGCCTTCGCGAGGACGGTCTTGCCCGTCCCGGGGACATCTTCGATGAGGATGTGACCGCGGCAGAGCAGCGCGACGATCGCCAGCTCGACCTCGTGGTGCTTGCCGAAGATGACCTTTTCGACGTTCGCGACCACGGACTCGACACGACGGCTGAGCTCGGATCCATCCACCCTTTGTCACTCCCGGGGCCCGTTCGCCCTCTCGCAAATGGTATGGGCTGTCGACCGCGCCCCGCGCGTCGGGACGGTGCCAGACGCGGCGAGGGTGGTCCCTTCCCCCCATACGGAACGCGGCACGCATCGGTTCCCTGCTGCCCCGCTAGCTGACCTCCCCAGAGACCTCCGCTCACACCCCGGGCGCGTGTCCAGCGCTCGGGACCGAGGCGCACCGAAGGCGGGTGCACGCATTTCGGGCTACCGAATGCGTCGCAGCTCCCCTATCGCGTCTTCCAGGGGCGTCAGGTCACGCTCGACGATCTTGCGGATCGCATCCATCTCGATCCGGAAGTACTCGTGAGTGAGCAGGTCACGGAGACCGCCGATCCGACGCCACGGGATGTCGGGGGCTCGCTCCGTTGTTTCGTCGCCGAGGTGCTTTACCGCCTCGCCGATGATGACGAGGTTGTAGAGGATCGCGTCCCGGGTGACCGCGGCCGCCGCAGCGCTCGACCCTTTCGACAGGTCGACCCTGCGGATCCGTTCGAGTGCTTCGGCGATGTCGCCCAGGCGTTCGTCCTCGTTCCGCGTCACAGCGGAACGGCCTCGGCGAGCACGCGCTGCCTGACGCGATCCTTGAGGATCTCCTGGACCGCTGCGTCGACCGGCACACCAAGGATGTCGGTCGCATCCTGCTGGAACGCGATGAGGTCGAGCAGCGTCCGGTCCGGCTCGAGCTCCACCAGGAGATCGATGTCGCTGCGCGAAGAGTCTTCCCCTCGGGCTGCGGAGCCGAACAAGCGGAGGTTCCGTGCTCCGTTCCGGCGGGCGGCTGCGAGCAAGCGCCGGCGGTGGCGGCGAACGAGATCCGCCCGGGAGACGGATCGTCCCCGAACGGTCGGGGTCGCTCGATCGCGTCCGGGTGAGGTCATTAGCCGTAGCGGTCGTCCGCACGCGCGGAGGAGGCGCTCGAGCGTCGCGAGCGAAGGCGCGGCCGCGCTCCTCTCGTAGCGCGCGATCGCGGACTGCGAGGTCCCGGCCCGGGCGGCAAGCCGCGCCTGACTGAGTCCGGCCTTCAGCCGCGCGTCACGGATGAGGCGATCGATCCGCATTCCCCCGATGATACCTGTTCAGGTATGGTGATCGAGCGAGCTCACGGTCCACGTCTTAGCGCCCGATCGCGGCCCGAAGAACGACCGCGCCGACAGGCGCCGCGTCCTCGCCGCCCTTCGGGCTGTTCTCGATGATCACGGCCACCACGGCCGTGGGCGCCTCCGCCGGCGCGAAGCCCACGAACCAGCCGTGCGGCGCGCCCGACCCCGTCTCCGCGGTCCCCGTCTTCCCCGCCACGTGGACGCCGGGGATCCGCGCGCCGAACGCGAACGCCCCGGGCGCCTCCACCGCGGCGACCATGGCGGCGCCGACGATCGCCGCCGTCTCCGGGCGGATGACCTGCGCGACCGCGCCCGGCTCGATGAGCCGCAGCGGATCCCCGCGCGCGTCGAGCACGGCGGTCGCGTAGTGCGGCGTGGGGAGCGATCCGCCGCGGGCGATGGTCGCGGCGACG
>Ga0209824_10001810_pt1 | contig 11541 bp, 9 predicted proteins | sample VDWuncwatermetaG_FD_184124 | JGI IMG/M metagenome (GOLD analysis project Ga0209824, IMG submission 184124) | Wastewater microbial communities from Netherlands to study Microbial Dark Matter (Phase II) - VDW unchlorinated drinking water (SPAdes)... ...
AAAGTAATTTTGAATTGTGAATTTTTAATTCTCAATCGGGGTTTCCAATTCAAGATTAATAATTTATAATTAAAAATTCAGATTGTGGGAGGGGTGGCCGAGCGGTTTAAGGCACCGGTCTTGAAAGTCAGTCCCGCCTAAAATCCGTTTTCCAATGATGTCAATAAGTTAGGCCGTATGTTAATATCAATGTTGAGAAACCTACGTTTGTCATAGCTTATAAGCTATAGCCTTAATTTGCCTAGAGTTGCCAGTCAAAGCGGCCTGTAATTGGAACGTGGTTGCAAATGGAACTTGACGTCGCTGCTTGTACCCGATCTGGCCGGGTGGTATTTTCCCGCTGTGAGCAGTGCTACAAAGACCCGCTTTGCCTGGGTACCAGTCCTGATCGTTGCGGCGCTTGTTTACCTGAATAGTCTCCCGAATCCGTTTGTCATAGATGACCGCATTGTCATTTTTAGCAACGTGGCGGCTGTGGGCGATTGGACAGCCCGGGATGTCTTTGGGCGAGACTTGTTCGGCGACACCCATACGGGTTACTTCAGGCCGCTCACGCTTGCTACGTTCGTTCTGAATTTCTCATTCGCTCAGGACAGTCCAGCCGGCTATAGAGCTGTGAATATCGTTTTGCATGTGGCTGTGACTGCGCTGGTGATGTTTCTTTTTTTCCTAGTAGCTGACAGATGGGTCGCGATTCTAGGTGGCTTGATCTTCAGCGTGCATCCCGTTCACGTACAGGCCGTGGCCTACATAAGCTCTCGGGGGGAGCTGCTATTTACGCTGTTCGGCTTGATGAGCCTGGTTTGCTGGCACTTGAGCCATGGGGCTGAGTGTAGATGGAAGTGGATTTGGCGAGCCTCTGGGTTTGCATCATTTTTCGTCGGTCTTTTTGCGAAAGAAACGATGATCGTGTTTCTGGTTCTTGTTATTGCGATGGATTTCGCTCTGTTTCGCGGTGTGTCTTACCTGCGTTGGGTAAGGGAGAACATAGCCTGGTATGTTGGCTTTACGGGGCTATTTATTCTCTATCTTGGTATCCGGCATTGGGAGGGATTTCCGCTTATACTGGAGAGCGGATTGAAACTGGATTTCACCGCAAGATTGTTATTCGCACTCAAGCTCTTCGCTCTGAATTTCGGGCTGTTGTTTTATCCTGCGGACCTCGCGCTCTTTAGGGTTGTTCCGCTGCCAACGACGTTCTTCGAGTGGCAAGTGTTCTCTGGAGTTGGGTTGATACTGTGCCTGTCCGCTGTTACGTTCGTTTTTTGGAGAATAGAGCGATGTGTATCTTTTGGCGTGCTGTGGTTTGTAGTTTCCGTTCTGCCGGCTTTGAACCTGACGTTACTCAACGCTCCCATGATGGAGCATTGGCTCTATTTGCCGTCGATTGGCTTGACGCTGGCCTTTGTCGGTACGGTCCATTGGATCGGTAAGCGTGTCGGTGACCTACAACGGGCGACTGTCGCGCTGTGTCTTCTTGCTCTTATTTTGTCATCGAGAACGTTCGTTAGGAATTTCGAGTGGGGTGATTTAGTCACGGTCTTTTCTAGGAACGTAGAGTTGTATCCCGGACATGCGAAGGCATGGACATGGCTTGGTTATGGCCTTGCTTCTTCTGGAAGATATGGGGAAGCGATTGACGCTTTTAGGGTTAGCCTGAAAATAAATCCAACCATCGGTGGGACCTGGATTGGTCTGGGCCAGGTATTGTTGTTGGCTGGTGAAGAAAAGCAGGCTGAAGAGGTTTTCGCTGCCGCTGTATCGCTATGGCCTCGGTTTCAAGTCGTTGTAGAGAATTTAAAGAGGTGTTGTCCAGCGGCTAACTCAACGCCACTGAGATCCGGCGGCCGAGATGAGGCCGGAGAAGAGTAAGGTTAAAAAAATCGATATTCCGATGCTGCCCGAGAGCGGGATCTCGAAGAAGACATAGATGGCCCCGAAGATCACGATGAAAAAACTGAGCAGGCCCGAGATCGTGTAAAGAGCCTGAGCTTCTGGCTTTGGGTTGTCATTTCTTGGCGTCGAAATATCCGACGAGCTTTATAGCCGGCATGTCCAGGATGTCGGCTATAGTCTCGATTGTGGACCATACGGGATCGTCGATGCCTCGCTCGATTTTCGAGAGATTAGCCTGGTAGATACCTAACGAGAGACGAAGTGCGTCGGAAGGCCGGGATTATCCGGCTCGCCGGCGCTGAATGCGGTGTTGGATGAGCTATTGGAAGAGCAGAAGAAGGTCTCTAACAGCAGGAACCTGGTCTGCACCGATGGCGGCAGACCGATTAGTATGTATAAACTGAGAAATGAGTTTGATAGGGCCGTGAAAGAGGCCGGAATTAGAGATTTCCGTTTCAAAGACTTCCGGCATACGGCCAAGACCAAGTGGGCCGAGGCCGGAATCCCGCCCGAGGCTGCCATGCTGGCGGCGGGCCACAGATCGTTGTCAAGTCGCTACCGATATGTCAATCTTAAGGAAACTGAGCTGTTGCGGATCTTCCAGACCGCGTTTACTGTGAAGGCGCAGAAAAATTGGAACGAGGTTGCAAAACGGAATGATGGATGAATTTAGCAACGTCGTAAGTTATTGAAATGTCTAATGGAGGGGTGGCCGAGCGGTTTAAGGCACCGGTCTTGAAAACCGGCGTCCACTCCGTGGACCGCGAGTTCGAATCTCGCCCCCTCCGCCAAAAATACAGTGAATAGTTAATAGCGAATAGCGAATGGTGGGGAGGGGACTATTGACTATTTGCCATTTACTATTTGCTAGATAAACGGAGAGATGGCCGAGCGGTCGAAGGCGCACGCCTGCTAAGCGTGTGTACCCCTTAAAAGGGTACCGAGGGTTCGAATCCCTCTCTCTCCGCCATTTTTAGCGAATGGCAAATGGCGAATAGTTCGGGATGAATAGCAAACGTGGGGAGGGGACTATTGACTATTTGCTATTGGCCAGGCTTGCGCGCCCGTAGCTCAATTGGACAGAGCACCAGACTACGGATCTGGGGGTTGGGGGTTCAAATCCCTCCGGGCGCGCCAGATCTTTGAGACCCCGCTCTAATTAGCCTTTCGCCTCGCTGGCAGGAAGGTGTGCCGGAAATGAGAAAAAAGGGCCGTTGACGGATGCTTATTCGAGACTCATACCTGTGAAGGGAGGTCCATTGTGGTACATTCAATAATGTTTCTTCTCTTCCTGTTCTTTTTTTCCGCTTGTTCCAGTGTGCCGCCCAGGAAGGTGGTAGGTTCCGGTTCCAGCAGTGCGATACTCAGTGAGCCATCTTCCAGACGGGATATTTATCGTGTAGGGGAGCTGGAAGTGCTTGTCTATAAGGATCGGGAAGCGATGGTGCAGGATCTGCCCGAGTTGCCAAAGCTCATAGACGGCCTCAGGTTTGGCAGCAAGCAGATAAAACTTTACGGCTATCATGATCGTCCCAATAAGCGCATCTACACGGTAGACGACATTGAAACGTTGATCCATGAATTTAGGCATTACCTGGAACCGGAATGGGAGCACCCCTCGCCGCTGACCGCGGATGCCTTCGTTGGCGAGCCAAGAGATAATGCCGTATCTACGATGAAGGGCTCGAGCGTTTCGGGGAAGCCGGAGGCGGTGCTGTTGCCGAAATTATCATGCCTGCCTACCTGCCTGAGATAGGGCCAGTTTCCCCGAGAAGAAGGAATTTATATCCCTAGGGTGTGATGGTGAATCGAGACAGCTTCAAGGCCCTCTATCCTTTTGAATCCCGTTTTCTTGATCTGGGCGGTGTCCGATACCACTACCTGGACGAGGGTAGGGGTGAGCCGATAGTCATGGTCCATGGCAATCCGACCTGGTCCTTTTACTATCGCCATTTGATTATCGAGTTGCGGAAGAAATATCGCGTGATTGCGCCCGATCACATCGGTTGCGGCCTCTCGGACAAGCCCCAGCAATACGAGTATACGCTGGAGCGGCACATCGCCAACTTAGAGGCGCTGATGGAGCATCTCGCGCTAAAAAATATCACGCTGGTCATGCATGACTGGGGCGGACCGATCGGTATGGGCTATGCGGTACGCCATCCGGGTCATGTCAGGCGCTTTGTGATCTTCAATACCGTAGCCTTCTGGTCACCTCATATCCCCTTATTTCTCCGTCTCTGCCGCCTCCCGTTTTTTGGCCCGGTCGCCATCCGGGGCTTGAATCTATTTGCTGTTGTGGCGGCTCGCGTAGCCTGCCGCCACCGGGAACGGATGACCGAGGAGGTGAGAGCCGGTTACCTGTTCCCCTACGGCAGCTATGCTGATCGCATCGCGGTATTGAGATTTGTCCAGGATATTCCGGTCAATTCCGCTCATCCAACTTTTGCGGTGCTCCAATCTATCGAGAACGGTCTCGCGCAGTTCGGGCGCCATCCCATGATCATCCTCTGGGGCGGTAAGGATCCGGTCTTTACGGCTCCTCTGCTGGAATTGTGGAAACAACGCTTTCCCGATGCCGTTGTGAAGGAGATCGATGACGCCGGCCACTACGTTATAGAGGATGCCCATGAGCGCATCATTCCCTGGATGAAGGAGTTCCTGGAAAAAACAGCCTATACCCCGCACTCTTATAGATCATGAATGTCGCCTGCTATTTGACTGCGGCAGCCGAGAGGGCGCCCTCGAAGACCGCAGTGCTTTACCCAGTGGGTCGCGAGAGGTCGGGCCGCATTGCTTATCAGGCGATGACCTTTCAGCAGTTGGACGAAGAGAGCGACCGCTACGCCCACGGTCTGAGGAACATCGGAATCGGGCGCGGCTGTCGGGTGCTGTTGATGGTGCCGCCCGGGATAGAATTTCTCGCTTTGACTTTCGCTCTGTTCAAAATAGGGGCCGTCCTGATCCTCATCGACCCGGGAATGGGCAAGGGCCATTTGCTCCAATGCATCGGGGAAGTTGAGCCGCAGGCGCTTGTCGCTGTTCCGCTGGCCCATGCCCTGAAGGCGGTGTACCGGAAATATTTCAAGGAAGTGAGGTACGCTGTGACTGCCGGACGGCGCTGGTTTTGGGGTGGTCCTACTTTGGATCAAGTCCGCGAAAAGGTCTGGAGCAGGTTTCCCCCCGCGCCCGTCGGCAGCGAGGATCCGGCAGCGATACTTTTTACCACGGGGAGCACCGGGATACCGAAGGGAGTGCTCTATCTTCACGGGATGGTTGATGCTCAGATCCAATCCATCCAGGGCCATTACCAAATCAAGGGAGATGACGTGGGACTGCCCGCCTTTCCCCCTTTTGCGTTTTTTTGCGTCGCCATGGGGACGACCTGCGTGCTCCCTTATATGGACCCCACCAAGCCGGCCGAGGTCGATCCGGAAGCGATCCTCCCGCCGATTCAAGATTACCGCGTGACCTATTCGTTTGGTTCGCCGGCCTTTTGGAACCGGGTCGGTCACTATTGTGCCGAGCGCGGAATCCGTCTTCCTTCAGTCAAAAAGATCCTGTTGGCAGGGGCCCCGGTCCCGGGGATTGTCTTAAGCCGGCTTAGAGAGATCCTCCCGGCCGGCGCGGACAGCCACACGCCGTACGGAGCCACGGAGGCGCTGCCGGTCACTTCGGTCTCCGGCTCAGAGATCTTGGCTGAAACGCTTCATCTCAGCAATCAGGGTGCCGGTATCTGCGTGGGACGTCCCCTTCCGGGGATTGCGCTGAAGATTATCAGGATCAGCGATGAGGTCCTTCCAGCATGGGACGAGGCGCTGGCACTTCCTCCTGCAGAGATCGGTGAAATCATAGTTAAAGGACCGGTGGTAACCAGGGAGTATTACAAGAGGGAAGCCCAGACCGCACTGGCCAAGATCCGCGATGGGGAGTTCATCTGGCACCGCATGGGCGATGTGGGATACCTGGACGAAAGAGGCAGACTTTGGTTCTGTGGACGGAAAAACCACCGCGTGACCACGAACACGAAGACCCTATTCACGGTGCAATGCGAGGCGATCTTTAACCAGCATCCCGATGTGTTCCGTTCAGCGCTGGTTGGTGTCGGACCGAGAGGAAGCCAGCGGCCGGTCGTCATCATCGAGCCCAAAGCCGGGAAAATGGCTGCCCGCAGTGAGGACGCCAAGAGATTTACTCAAGAGCTTTTCCGCCTGGGGGGCCAAAACGAGCTCACCCGTGATATCAAAGATATTTTGTTTCATCCCGCCTTTCCCGTGGACTTCCGGCATAACTCCAAGATTATTAGAGAGAAGCTGGCCCTGTGGGCGGAGGAGAAGATCCGTGGTTCGGCAGGCTCCCTTCGGCCTGAGGCTCAGGGCTCGAAGGCACCATGGCGAGGGAAATCGAGCCAATGAAGGCTTTGGTGACAGGCGGTGGCGGATTTCTCGGGCGCTATATCGTTGAAAAGTTGGTGGCGCGGGGAGACTCGGTTCGCGTTCTTGGGCGGCGCAGCTATCCGGAATTGGCAGGGCTCGGAGTCGACTCCGTCCAGGCCGACCTTAGAGATCCAGTTGCCGTAACCAGCGCCTGCGAAAAGATCGAGGTGGTTTTTCACGTTGCCGCTCTTCCGGCCGTCTGGGGAAAATGGCAAGAGTTTTACGGGATCAATGTGGAGGGGACGAAAAATGTGCTGGCGGGATGCAAGGCCCATGGGGTGCCAAGGCTCGTCTATACCAGCACACCGAGCGTGGTCTTTGATCAATCCGACTTGTGCAACATCGATGAGACTTGCCCTTACCCAGCTAGCTACAATTGCTACTATCCCAGAACCAAGGCTATCGCGGAGAAGATGGTCCTGATCGCCAATGGCCGGGAAGGGCTGCTGACGACGTCGCTGCGCCCGCACCTGGTTTGGGGACCGCGCGACAACCATCTCATCCCGAAGGTATTGCAGCGGGCGAAGACACGGCAGCTTTTCATTGTCGGAGACGGGTTCAATAAGGTGGATATCACTTACGTCGAGAATGCCGCCGATGCCCATCTGCAGGCGGCCGATCGTCTGGTGGCAGGTTCCGCCGTTGCGGGACAGGCCTATTTCATCAGTCAGGGAGAACCGGTCGTCCTCTGGGATTTTATCAATCAGATCCTGGAGCGGCTCGGCATCCCGAGAGTTACCAAATCAATCTCCTATGGTGCGGCAAGATCTATAGGCGCTGTCTTAGAGATGGTTCACGCTCTCTTTTGTCTTCACGCTGAGCCTCGAATGACACGTTTCCTCGCCGCTCAACTCGCCAAGTCCCACTACTTTGATATCTCCAAGGCAAAACGGGACTTCGGCTACTCCCCCCGGATTACCACAGCTCAGGGCTTAGAGCGTTTGGCGGATTTTATCCGCCGGCAGTAAGACATTGTCAAGGCGTTTGGTCTGGGCGCGTCGAGCCTTCCATTCCGTTTGTACTTCGAGCCGTTAGTGTGTATAATGACCAGCTCAAAGTTAGGGCGAGACAGTTCCGGCGCTATCCGCTATTTGCCCATGCCGCATCACGCATGATCGATGGTTGGAATCTCCGGCTTTTAGCCCGGCAGAATTTTTTACTAGGAGGTATAATATGGGAGTGTTTGATATTGCAAAAAGGGCGGTATTAGCGGGGTTAGGGGTGCAGGAAGCGGTCAAGAATTTTGTCGATGACCTGGTCAAGAAAGGGGAGCTTAACGACGCTGAAGCGGCCAAGCTCCTCAAGGATTGGATGAATAAAGCCGAGGAAAGCGCTAGAGAGCTGGAGCAGAAGGTCAACGAAAGGGTTAACAAGACGCTTGGTTTGATGAACCTCCCCTCTCGTGATGATATTACTCGCCTGGAAAAACAAGTCGAGAACTTATCCAAGCTCCTCAAAGAGACGACGATGAGGAAATAGGCATGCGTTCTGGATCATGAAGCCGATCGGCTTATTACAGATCCGCCGTACCTATAAGAATCTTGGTCGTTTCCGCGATATCGTCAATGTATTTCTGAAACATGGCCTGGGGCAGATCATCGAGGGGCTTGAGCTTCATCAGTTTGCGCCTATCCGGTGGTGGTATAAGCCTCTCCATAAACGTCTGGAGAGGGAAGAAGCGGTTCGCCTTCCTGAGCGGTTGCGCATTGCATTAGAGGAGCTGGGCCCTAGTTTTATTAAGTTTGGTCAAATCCTCTCTACCAGGCCCGATATCATCCCCCGCGAGTACGTAAAGGCCTTCGATTCTCTTCTGGACCAAGTGCCCCCCTTCCCGAGCGAGCAGGCGCGGCAGATTATCGAGGCGGAACTGCAATCCCCTTTGAGGGAATTGGTCGCCGAATTCCAGGATATCCCCTTGGCTGCGGCCTCGATCGCCCAGGTGCATCGGGCGACGTTGTGGAGCGGCGAGGAGGTGGTCTTCAAGGTGCGACGTCCGGGCATCGGGGAGATTATCAAACAGGACGTGGATATTCTCCACCGACTGGCTGATCTCATCAAGCGCTACGTACCGGACCTCGCATTCCTCAATGCCCCTGCGCTGGTGGAAGAATTTGAACATGCGGTTCTTGACGAGATGGATTTTCTCCGCGAGGCCGAGAACGCGACTCGCTTCCGGGCGAATTTCGAAGGGAACCAGGATCTTCGCATTCCCAAGGTCTTTTTGGATCTGACTACTGAACAGGTGCTGGTCATGGAATATCTGGAGGGCATTCGGATCGATGATTTAGACCGGCTGCGAGAAGCCGGACAGGATCTCAATAAAGTCGCCCAAAGGGGAAGCGACGTTCTCTTCAAGATGGTCCTGATGGATGGATTCTTTCATGCCGATCCTCACCCGGGAAATTTGTTAGTCTTGAATAATGGACAACTTGGGTTTGTTGATTTTGGGGTCGTGGGGAGGATTAGCGAGGATCTCCTGGACGCAATGGCCAGTACTTTTGTCGCCCTGCTGAGCCGGGACTACGACGCGCTGGCGCGGCAGAGCGTAAATCTGGGATTTGTGCCCGATAACGTCGATCTCGAGAAATACCGTAAGGAGATGCGCGCGGATCTTGAAAACACCATAGAGCCGCTGGTCGGCCGTAAGCTCAGCCAGATCCCGCCGGCAGTCTACGTAGAGAGAATTATCGGATTGGCCCTAAAGCACCACCTTCGTCTCCCGCGGGAATTGTTTCTCGTTGGAAAATGTCTGGTCATGTTCGAGTCCCTTTTCCGCCGACTTTCACCGGAACTTGATTTTTTTGCCGTCGCCCGTCCCTATGCCCGTCGCCTCATCACCCAGCGCTCCCTCATCGGGACATTTACCAGGAAGCTCCGTCGGGAGGCGATGGACCTGCTTGATGTGGCCAGCTCGCTTCCCCGAGAGCTTCATTTAGCCTTACGGAAGTTCACCAAAAATGACCTTCAGGTGAAGCTTGAAATCGCGGATATGGCCTCTTACGTCCGCAGGCTCGATCGGGCCAGCAACCGCCTAACCTTTGCCATTATAATCTCGGCGATCGTTGTGGGTTCTGCCATCATTATCCCGGCCGCCAGGGATGCCGCCGCTCTTCAGTGGCTCGTTGTCGGAGGCTTCGTCGTAGGTATCCTGCTAGCGCTTTGGCTGATCGTGGGTATCATGCGCTCTGGAATGCTGTGAGATTCCGGGGATGCGATGCGTTGTAGTCGGGAGATGGGTTAACTTCGGTGTGATTGAGGGGCCAAAATTGGTGCATATCGAGAATGACGAATAGAGCTTTTCTGCGTCAGGTCAGCCTCTTTAGCGATCTCTCCGATCGCGATCTCAGCGACCTGGAGTCCGTGGTACGGGAGCGGTCGTTTCGGAAAAATGAAGTCGTTTTTCATGCTCAGGAGCCGGGTAATGCCCTGTTCGTGATCAAACGAGGTAGGGTCAAGATCAGCATGGATGACCGGCACGGGAGGGAAATCATCCTGCGCATCCTGGAGGCCGGGGATTTCTTCGGAGAGATGTCGTTGCTCGACGGCGAGCCGCGCTCCGCCACGGTTTCGTCCTTGGAGCCTTGCCAGGCGTTGGTTCTTTTCCGGGATCAGTTCCTGCGGTTTATTCCGAAACATCCCGAAGTGGTCTTGAAGATGCTGACGGCCCTCAGCCGGCGTCTGCGCAAGGCCGATGAAAAGATCAGTCGCCTGGTCTTTGCCGACGCCTACGAAAAAGTCGCATCGGTCCTTATGGACATCATGGCAGAGAAGAAAATCCCGCTCAATATCGGGACGGAGATCCCGCTCTCTCTCACTCGCAAGGAGCTGGCCGATGTGGCAGGGCTGTCACGCGAGACCCTGACCCGGGTCATAGCCGATTTTCAGAAGGCAGGGCTGGTGCGGGTCGATGGACGGAAACTAGTCATAGTCAACCCCGTTAAGCTCACGCGCGAAGCCAGCAGGTCCATGACCGTGTGATGCCCGTCACATAAAAAGCGTGACCTGTCTCCTATAAATGCTATCCGGATATGGTATGTTTGGCTATCATGTGGGAGTAAGCTCGAAGGTCCGGTACCGAAGGAGTGGAGGCTTAAGGATGGCGATACCGGCGGATGATTGACCAATAAGGCGGTTTAAAGTACAAATTTACCTATGGCGAAGTAACAAGCCATCTTTGCCAACAAGCAAGAAATGGAGGCGTAACATGTGGTGGATGAAAAAGAAGAGCCCAGTCAACGGGAACAGCGTGGTTTCGCCCCGGGACCCTTCGGGAGAAAGGCCGGGTTGTTTTATGATAGGCGCGGACTACTACGTCCCGGACCATGTGGTTTCCTCTGCCGAGATCGAGCGGCGTGCCGGTCTCTCAAAACTGGGATTGCGGGAAGGGACCCTGGAGGCAGGGACGGGGATAAAGACCCGGCGCTTCGCCGCGCCTGACGAACATCCCAGTACCCTGGCTACTACGGCGGCTCAGAGGTTGCTGGATCGGCTGGGAATGGACAAGAGCGACGTGGGCGCCTTGCTGTTTGCGGCCAATACCCTCGATGAGATCGAACCCATTACGGCCATGCGGGTCCACGAATCGCTCGGCCTGAGAAAAGATGTCTTTGTGGCCGACGTCAGGGACGCTTGCAATAGCGCCTTGAAGGCGATGATCCTTGCTAGCGGGCTGATACGGTCAGGGATGGTCCCCAATGTTCTTGTGGCAGTAGGTGAGCGGCTGCATGACGGGATCTTTCTGGATGTCCAGTCCAAAGGCGAGTTGATGACCCGCTATCTATCCGGTCTGACCCTGGGGGATGCGGGCGCGGCGGTGATGCTCTCTGCTCAGAGGACTTCGAGGTGTTACGAGGTGGTGCACCAGAGTTGGGAGGTTGATTCTTCAAAGCGGGATCTTGCCAAGATCGAGGGTGGTGGAACGCGTTGGTTGTCGGATCCGAGCAAGTTTTATTTCATTAGCAACGCCAAAAAGCTTTGCCAGGTGGCCGTGGAAAAACTGCCTGCCATGATTCGAAAGGCAACGGGCGAGTTGGGATGGGATATCTCCTCTACCGGAGTGATCCCGCATCAGGTCAGTAAAGGGGTTATCACGAAGATTGCTAAGATATCCGGGATCCCTTTTAAGAATCTGATGATCACACTCGACCGGTTCGGAAATACCGGGGCCGCGACGATTCCCATGGCTCTGGCTTTGGCCTTCGAAAATGGC
>Ga0209824_10001814_pt1 | contig 11526 bp, 6 predicted proteins | sample VDWuncwatermetaG_FD_184124 | JGI IMG/M metagenome (GOLD analysis project Ga0209824, IMG submission 184124) | Wastewater microbial communities from Netherlands to study Microbial Dark Matter (Phase II) - VDW unchlorinated drinking water (SPAdes)... ...
CCACCACACTCGCTGTGAGTCCATCAGCAGAAACCGCATATGTATTGCTGTCTCGCTTAGTCCAGCGGACATCCAGACGGGAAGCCGTTAGCACCGACCACTCATGTAACCACGAAAACCGAACGGCCCAACTGTCCGGCCCAGCGGGATCACCGATTATGTCGCGATTTTCCGTCCAGCCACTCTGATAATCGCCATGACGATAAGCGATCGGTCCTGCCGTCACCACGTCCAAACGAGCACTGTCCACGCAGCCATGAGTCAAACAGGGTAAAAAGACCCCCAATTTATAGGCGCTGTTATGGGCAATGTGTTTTTTTAGAGCGCGTAATGAAGCACTCATATTCGAATCATCGACAAGATATTCAAAATAGGTCTGCATACGCAAAGGCGGGATGTGCACCCGAATGTTGGCGGCCGTGATTTTATTGGTTCCGCCAAAAGTAGTCTGGCTAAATAAAGGAATGAAACCAAAAAATTCTTTAATCCCCTGTCCCGGAGTTATGTCCAATGACCCCGCGCCACCAAACTGAAAAATATGCGAAATATTCAGTTCGACATTTTCACTGGGTTTGAGGCCAATGGAAAGCCCCGTAAAAAAACTCCACGGATGAACTTGTTCGGGCCCAAGGGTTCCACCAATATAAGTGAATTTCCAGCGTCCAAGGTGACTAAAAATCCACGGCATGCGGAAAGGCTCCTCATGGCTCATTTGCATGTGATCCAAAGGCCGTGCATTTTCCGAAAATAACAAACCGCCGTATTCGCCTTGCCCCCAAATGACCGAATCCCGCCCGAGCAACACTTGAAGATTCTTCCAACGCAAAAGGCCATAGCCCCGCAACAACGTCGCATGAGTGCTATTCACGCTGCCCAAGTCTCTGGCAAAGGTCACATCAAAGCGTGGCTGCAAAAAGAACCGCTGGCGACCCCAGCTCAATTCATGTTCGCTCTCTAAAGATAAAATATGGCCATTGGACTGAAAACGGCCTTGACGATCTTCAAAAAAACTATTGGCGGCAGCATCGAGACTCCCGCGCTGATTTGCCGGAAGAATATCTGTCGTGTGGCCAGCAAGCCAATCATACGAAACGCCGACACGCTCAAATGGCCTGGCGTAAGGCCCGGCTTGCTCAAAGTGCTTTGTCTCTAATGCAATCAACCCGTCAAAACGCCCCAGCAATTTTTGCACCGTCGCATCTGAACAACGCAGTTTTTTTAACGACTGCAAACGGACGCTCTCACGCGCACTCATAATTTGAGTGGCTATAGCGTCAGTCGTCCAAATTCGCTGCCCATAAAAAGGCGCCGGCACGACACGACAAGCAATGAGTTTTTGATAATCAGAGAGCAGGGGCCAGTCCGCAGAGATAGTCTCAGCCTGCGCACCCCGGCTCAACACAAAGAGCCACACAAATAAAAAACTGGTAAAAAAATGACGTTTAGGAATGGGCATCGACATTGTCGGTCCCTACATCAATTTGCAAGAGTGCCCCTGAACCCGTTATGAAAAATACCGACAGAGCCGTGCCATCGGTGTCGAGATAAATAGCCCCATCGTTAGCATCGAGAAAAAGTGTGGCTGCCGTCGTCAAGGTAAAAGACGAAAGATCGGCGGGAATGCTCAAAAATTCGACATTGCCATCGACTTCAGACAAGTAGACTGACAGCACACCATCGGTCTCTTTGGCGATGACAATATCGCCAATGGTCGAGGAAATGCCACTCCCCGAAACAAGCTCACCATCAGCTGCAACAGTTGTGTCGGCAGACGGCAAGGGTGTTACGGCAAATGTGGCGGTGTCTAAAAGCTGAATCAACACAGCATTGGTGTCCGAATTTTTGGCGATCAGAATCGTTCCACTGTCATTATGCGCCACAGCGATTTCATCGCACGGCACCGCCAGATTGATTTCATTTTCGCTAAAATCAGTTATATTAATAACCGATACCACTTGCTCAGCCGCATCGGCCGATGAATTGCAAATATACAGGTTATTGCCGTCAAGCGACATCCCACGAGGAATTCCCCCAATGGCCAGAGGGGCTTGTACAGCCGTGCCATCAACTGCACTGTAAATGTATAAAAGTCCCGCTGTGGCGTCAGTCACATATATCCGGCTATTGCTCTGATCAACGACGAGATCGGAAAAAGCATTATCGATTTCATCGTCTGTGATCCCATTTTGGTCATCAAGAATGATCGGCGAAAAACTGGCTTCAGAAAAACTGGTCCCATCAAAATCCAGCACCTGAATTTGATTAAAGACGACCTCAAAAGCACTGGTCGTTTCCATGCCCAGCAAAAAAATCCGCGACGTTGTGCCGCTCGCAAAAACACCAAGCTGAGAAACGAGCTGAGGCAGAGCTTGGCTCAGCGCATCTTCCGTGTCGATGTCATCATCGCCATCATCGGCTATGGCGGGTTGCTGGTCCGTCAAATCATCAAGAGAGGAAGCTTCAAAGGCCAGCAGTTCACCTCTCTGCTGAACAGCGAACAAACGATCATTGGTGGAATCAACAGCCAGAGCCGATGGATCCAAAAAGTCACCACTGCTACTGCCACTGCCACAGGCCGAAAAAAAAGCCATCGCAAATACAAAAAGCAGAATCCTGAACGAATTTAAAAAGCTCATCATTCCATTTCCTCATCGGACTCAAATTGCAAAGCATTGTCCGGATAAAGTTCAACTAAGCGCAAGGTCAGCGTGTCAATCAAAGCCACAGCATTAGAGCCAAGACAAGCCACAAGCAAAAACTGCCGCCCGCCAAACGTTCCCAAAGTCAATCCGGATGGCGTACGCCCTTCACGGTTATAAGCCACTGGCAGGTCTTCGTCATCAAGTGAGACGCGCGCAATTTCCGTGTAGGATAGCGTGTCGATCACGGAGATCGTGTCATCGAAGGAATTGGCCACATACAAGCGGCTGTTCACCGTATCCAGTACCATCCCCGCTGGCAAAGTTCCCACACTCACTGTCGCCACCAAAAAACTGGAATCATCAACTTCTTCTGGTGTGGCACTCGCGGCACTTAAAAGATCCAAATCAAAAATCCAAACCAGCCGCGCATTTGCATCCAATGCATACAAGAGAGCACCATCAAGCACCAAATCACGTGTACTCAAAGGGCCTGTAATGGCTTGAATCAGTGTTTGTGTTGCCAAATCGATAACAAACAGCTCGCCATTGGAATTACTGATCACAGCCCGGGCTCCCGTTGCTTCCACCACAACATCTTGCACAAACTCACTGTCAGTATCTTCCAAATCAGCCGATTCGGCTGTGGTCAAATCAACATCCGCCACAAACGTAAGACTCGTATCATAAATCTCGAGCAAGTCATCGGACACCACATAAAGCTGGCCACCAAACAAACTGATGCCAAATGGATTATCGGCGACACTGCCTTCGATCGCTAAAGTCAGCGCCCCGGCACTGAGTGTGTACTTTCTAAAAATATCGACACCAGAGTCCGCAAACGTTTCCTGACGAAAAGGAATATAAACACTTCCCACGCCATCGCTGACCATTTCACCGGCAAAATTGGGAGCTTCGATGATCTGTGCTGCCGATAATTGTGGGTTGAGTGGATCCGTGGAATCTACATTGAGGACAGCGAGTGAGGCTGTATCGAAAAAAATATCGACATTGGAATTAGCAACGAGAATCTGGCTATTGGCTTCATCGGCCAAAATACTGATTGGGTTGGGAAGTAAAACCGCCGCTTCAGTCGTATCTAAGATAATGCTCGGAAACACATCTTCGCTACCCGCGCAGCTCGCAAGAAAAAAAATCATTAAAATAGGTAAGTGACGCATATGCATGTTTTTATTGAAGGGCCGCCTGGGCCGCACTGAGCTTGGCAATTGGCACACGATACGGCGAACAGCTGACATAATCTAACTGACTGACATGGCAAAAAACAACAGAAGCAGAATCGCCTCCATGTTCACCACAAATCCCAACTTTGAGATCCGTTTTGACAGAGCGCCCTTTTTGGCAACCCATACGAATCAGCGCACCAACCCCCTCCTGATCCAGACTCACAAATGGATCGACAGGAATGAGTTTCTTGTCAAGATAAGCTGACAGAAATTTTTGCGAATCATCACGAGAGAGACCAAGCGTTGTTTGCGTGAGATCATTCGTGCCGAAACTAAAAAAATCCGCATGAGCCGCAATTTTGTCGGCCGTGAGAGCCGCTCTTGGCAACTCAATCATGGTACCAATCAAATACTTGAGACGCACACCACTGGTTTTAATGACTTCTTGGCAAACAGCCTCTGCGTGCTTACGCATCAGGGCCAACTCGGAGGCCATGCCCACAAGCGGAATCATGATTTCTGGAACGATCTTATAACCCTCTTCCTTGACGAGCTCACAAGCCGCTTCCATAATGGCCCGCACCTGCATTTCGTAAATTTCCGGGAAAGTCACACCCAAGCGACAACCACGGTGCCCGAGCATTGGATTGAATTCACGCAACGATTCGTTCTTGGCACGAAGATGTTCGATGGTAACACCCAAAGAAACTGACAAAGTAACCAAGTCCTCCTCTGTATGAGGTAAAAATTCGTGCAAGGGGGGATCAAGCAGACGAATCGTAACAGGCAGCCCCTTCATTTCTTTAAAAATACTTTTGAAGTCGCCTTTTTGCATCGGCATGAGTTTGGCCAAGGCTTTTTGCCGCTCTTCAAGTGAGCTAGCCAAAATCATTTCTCGCACGGCTAAAATACGGTCTTCCGCAAAAAACATATGTTCCGTGCGGCAAAGCCCAATGCCTTCAGCTCCAAAACTACGTGCCACACGTGCATCAAACGGTGTATCGGCATTCGTGCGCACGCGCAGGCGACGATATTTATCAACCCACTTCATGAACACACCAAAATCGTCGTTAAGCTCTGGCTTAACCGTTGGGACCTGGCCAAGAATCACCTCACCGGAAGTCCCATCAAGCGTGAGCCAATCTCCCTTGCGAACGACCTTGCCACCAACAGAAAAACAGTCGCCCGCTTTATCGATACGTAACTCGCCGCAACCGACGACGCAACACTTGCCCATGCCTCTAGCCACAACGGCCGCATGAGAGGTCATGCCACCACGCGCCGTTAAAATACCTTCAGAAATATTCATGCCATGAATATCTTCCGGTGAAGTCTCCAGACGGACCAGAATTGTTTTGCACCCACGATTGACTTCGTTAACGGCATCGTCACTCGTGAAGACAACCTGCCCCGTAGCGGCACCAGGCGAAGCGGGAAGCCCCGTAGCAATGACATCTCTGAGCGCTTTTGGATCGAGCATGGGATGCAAAAGCTGATCGAGCTGCTCGGGTTTAATGCGCTGAATGGCTTCTTTATCAGTAATGGTTTTTTCTCTGACTAAATCGACGGCAATTTTGATAGCCGCTTGAGCCGTGCGCTTGCCACTACGTGTTTGCAGCATCCACAAACGATTCTTCTCAACGGTAAACTCAATATCTTGCATGTCGCGGTAGTGTTTCTCTAAAGTTTTATAGATGGAAACCAGTTGCTTGTAGGCTGCTGGAAATAACTCTTCCATCGAAATTGGGTTGCCGGCATCGGAGATTTTTTTGCCAGAAATATTCATGGGCTGCGGCGTGCGGATACCCGCCACCACATCTTCGCCCTGAGCATTGACGAGATATTCACCGTAAAAAACCTTCGCCCCCGTCGATGGATCACGCGTAAACGCCACACCCGTCGCACAATCAGTCCCCATATTTCCAAACACCATTGACTGCACATTCACCGCCGTGCCCCACTCTTCCGGAATGGTATTGATGCGGCGGTATTCGATAGCCCGCTTATTCATCCAGGAACCAAAGACAGCGCCAATCGCACCCCATAACTGCTCGTAAGGATTTGAGGGGAAGTCTTTGCCGGTTTCTTCGCGCACAATCTGTTTAAACCGCACCACAAGTGCCTTCCATTCGTCGGCACTGATTTGGGTATCGGAGGCATAACTACGGCGCTCTTTAAGCTCTTCGATAACATGCTCAAAATGATCACCATCAACACCCAAAACGACATCGCTAAACATTTGAATGAAGCGGCGATAACTATCAAAAGCAAATCTTGCATCACCGGATTGCTTAATCAGTCCCAACAAAGTTTGGTCGTTAAGCCCAAGATTAAGAATTGTGTCCATCATGCCGGGCATGCTGGCCCGCGCACCGGATCTGACTGAAACCAAAAGAGGATTTTCTCCACTGCCAAACTTTTTCCCCATGAGCGTTTCAAGTCGCTCAAGATGACTGCGCATTTCTTTATCGAGGTTTTTGCGAAACGTGTTGGGATTTTTGTTAAAAGCGGCACACATGGCCGTCGAAATTGTAAAGCCAGCTGGAACAGGAATGCCCAAATTAACCATTTCTGCTAAATTAGCTCCCTTACCGCCAAGCAATTCTTTGAGCGTCCCCTTGCCTTCGGCCTTTCCACCACCAAAGAAATAGATATTTTTTCCAGCGCGCATCTTGGCAGAGACTTTGACAGAAGATTCTTTTTTCTTTGCCTGCTTAACCTTAACGAATTTGTTTTTTTTGGATTTTGATTTCTTTTTTGACTTAGCCATAAAGAACACCTTTTCCATCCCGTCGATAAAGAGGAGGGAACGTACCCGCGAAGCTCCTAATACAACGTCTGCGCGAAATAAAGAAAAACTCAACAACAAAACGGACTACAAAACAGCCTTGTGATCAACGAGATAGTTGATGATTTCCGTAACGGCTATGCGTTCTTGCTTGGTCGTGTCGCGCTCACGCACAGTGACCTTGCCATCCGTCTCGGATTCAAAGTCATATGTCACACAAAAAGGCGTACCAACCTCATCCTGACGGCGGTAACGCTTGCCGATAGACCCGGCATCGTCAAAATCCAATTTGACCCGCTTGCGCAAGTCTTTCGCCAGACTTTCAGCCTTTTCGTTAAGCTTTTTCGACAAAGGTAAAATAGCGACCTTAAAAGGCGCAATTTCTGGCGCTATACGCAAGACCGTCCGCGCCTCGCCTTCAACTTCGTCAACATGATAAGCATCACAAAGGACAGTCAAAAGTGTGCGATCGCAACCTGCTGAAGTTTCGATGACAGCCGGCACATATTTTTCGTTATTCGCCTGATCAAAATAGCTCAGATCCTTTTTGGAAAAGGTCATGTGTTGAGTCAAATCGTAGTTACTGCGATTGGCAATACCCTCCAGCTCGCTCCAGCCAAAGGGAAATTCGTATTCAACATCGGTGCAACCTTTGGCATAGTGCGCCAGCTCGTCAGCAGCGTGTTCACGTAGACGCAATTTTTCTTTGCGAATACCCAAATCCTGATACCACTGATAACGAAAGGCAACCCAGTATTCATACCATTTTTGCTGTTCCACAGGATCAGGCTTGATGAAAAACTCCATTTCCATCTGTTCAAATTCTCGCGAGCGGAAAATAAAATTCCGCGGGGTGATTTCGTTACGGAAACTTTTGCCAATTTGACCAATGCCAAAAGGAACTTTTTGCCGTGAGGTCGTCGCCACATTTTTAAATTGCGTAAAAATTGACTGACACGTCTCAGGCCGCAAAAAAGCCTCGGAAGCACTGTCTTGGTTAGCCCCCACAAACGTGTGAAACATGAGATTAAATGCCCGTGCTTCCGTCAACTCACCGCCACACTGCTGAGGATTTTTGGATGGTTTTTGTAGACACTGGGAGGTTTCAAGATGATCCGCCCGAAAACGCCCCTTGCAGGTTTTGCAATCAATCATTGGGTCAGAAAATGAATTAACATGGCCACTGGCACGCCACGTTTCCGGATGAGCAATAATTGAAGTGTCCACGCCAACAACATCGTCGCGTAAATCAACCATCGCTCGCCACCAGAACCGTTTGACGTTATTGCGCAGCTCAACACCCAAGGGACCAAAATCCCAAAAACCGTTGATCCCGCCATAAATCTCAGAACTTTGAAATATAAACCCGCGCCGTTTGGCCAAAGAAACAATGTCATCCATCATAGGACTTGTTTGTATGATTCCAAAGTCTTATCGTCAAGCAATCAGATTTAGGAGTTTGTTTGCCATCCCTCAAATCACCAGAATCAAAGAGTCTTTACTTTGCCGCCTTACAATTTCTCTTTGCGTATTTGATACAGCTCGAAAACTATTTTTTCTCTGTCTTCAGACCCACCGAGGGATTCAGCACAGCCGTGAGCTTTGTGTTGCAGTTGCCATTTTTTCAGTTTGAACACATCCTCCTTGCCAGCCTCTTGGGCCTGCTCGGCTTGGCGACTCTCAAAGCAGGGAAACTTGGCCAACTGCTAGCTGTTAGCAGCAGCCTCCTGGTCAATCTTTACCTCACCATCAATCAAGTCGGTTATTCCGTTTTTTTGAATCACCTTCAGCCGCGCTTATCAGAAGGTCGAATCGGTTCGATTGCTATTTTATTTGATTCATTCGTCAGGGAAGTCCGCCCAGTTTTTTTTGTCAACTTGCTCATCGCTTGTGGTTTGGCGATTTACACCTTTGGAACTTTAAACCAAAATCGTCCCACGCTCACAAAACCTCTTAACCCTTATTGGCACTATTGGAGCCGCCAAAACAAAGTTTTGCGTCTCGTCTTACTGGCCTATTTGGGCATCAATATTTGGGTTTGGCGTGCGTACAGCAATTATCATTTAGAAAACCATCCGCTTATTGTACTAGCAGAAAGTTACCTGAGTCATGCACCCACAAATCGTGGTGCCGGAAAAATCATCGCTGATTTTGACCACCCCGTGCTCGGTCACCAATTCAAAACCAACGATGAGAACTTGCGTGCTCCCCAGAATCGCAAACAACCCAATATTATTTTTATCATTCTCGAATCTGTTGGTTCAAAACAACTTTTCCCAAAACACAATGGACAATTTGACCCTATCATAACACCAAATCTGGCTAAGCTGGCCCCCAACATGACCGTATTTGATACCGTCTACACAATTTTTCCTGGCACCTCACGGGCCCACGTGGCTCTATCAACTGGTGGGGCAGACATCACGTGGGGCAGTGTTTATGATGAATTCAATTACCGCTATACAGGACCCACCCTCAATAGCTTCATGCAGGCTCAGGGTTATGAAACAGCACTCATTTCTGCAGGCTATCTTGAAGTTGAAAATATCGGCGTCTATTATAAGAAGCTCAATTACGATTTCTTTTATGAACCCGCTGATGAACCCCAGCCCATTATCGATAAAGAAACCATCAATTCCTGGGGCCTCAACGAACACTATGTCATGCAAAAATCCTTGGACTGGGCCAGCAAAGTTAGCCGTGAGCACAAACCTTTTTTCTTACAACTGCTGACGATTTCCACCCACCATCCTTATTCGATTCCCAGAGGGTTTAAGGGGCCTATCGACAATCCCACAAACCACAAGCAGGATTATTTGAATTCCATTTCTTACAGTGATTCGGTCATTGGCTTTCTCATGGAGGAATTAAAAGCCAAGGGCTTACTCGATAATACGCTCATTTGTTTGACGGGTGATCACGGCGAAGCCTTTGAGGAATGGCACAAGGGCAATTTCTTGCATTCAAAGGCCATCTTTGATGAAAACGTCAAAAGTTTTTTTGCTGTCATTGATCCGCTCTCGTACCAAACACCTATACTTTCAAAGCGCGTCGGGAGCACGAGTGATATCTTTAAAACGATCGCCACCTTTGTTGATCCAAAAGTCAAAGGCCTTCCCGGACGCAATTTATTCGCCAAGAATTTTCCCCAGCGCCTCGTTTTTTTTCACAAAACATTTTTACCTGATCAATGGGGTGTGCGCGATGGCAATTGGAAATTTATTGAGAATCAAGTCGGCGCAAAAGAACCACAATTGTATAACCTGACCAATGATCCCGATGAACAAGTCAATCTCATCAAAAGTCATCATAATATAGAAAAAATCTACAGCGAGCGCATCAGAAGCTGGTATATTGCCACCAATAATCGCTTTACCTCCAAACTAGAGGGTTATCACAATCTGGGTGGAGTCAGCCTTATGGAAATTGATGTCACCACGCCGGGACCCAAACTGATGGCCATTGGCTACAGAGACAAAAAAGGGGATTTTCACGAAAGCTCTAAACTTTCACCGCAAGCCTCTGTGGCGGCTAAGATCCAATTCGTGGCAAGCCCAGCCGAAATAAACTATAAAGCTGAGTGGATCAGCCCCTCTGGTAAACGCACTTATGAAACTCACAAGATTGTCCCCAAATGGACAACGTACACAACCAAAGACAGCCTCGAGATGCCAATAGAAGAAGGGAAATGGACCTTCCTCTGGAAAGATCCAGAGAGCGGAGATGTGTTGTTGAAAAAAGAATTTCTCGTTTCGCAAAAATAAAGAAGAAAAAGCCAGCGTCATCTGGCCTTTTCTAATGAGAAAAAAATAGCTTAAGCCACTTTACGCGCAGCCGTCTTGCGTGACTTTTTCCCGCGACGTTCATGAGAAGCCACTAAACCCATTTTACGCTCAAGAGAAACCACTTTACGAGCTAGCGTATCTAAATCGGCCAATGAAGGAATATGCAAAAACGTCAGCACTTGATTTTTTGTATCAGCAACTTTACCTTTGGCAAATTCAACAATTTCTAAATCCTGAACTTTTTGAATGAGCCCTGTGAGGTTTTGACGAATGGTTTTAAACATCGTGCGATCAAAACCCAACTCAATGCCACGAATCGTACTCACGATTTCGTCAGAAATTTTGACGATTTCCTTGCGCAATTCATCTGTCTTTTCAACCGCCATACTTTTGATATCTCCGGCACCCAGACGACCAATGATTTCATCAAAACTTTTCATAAGCTTTTTGCTTGAACGCTTGCCCTGCGTGCGAACATTCTTAATTGCCTTTTCAACTTCTTTTTCGAACTTGCTGACAATCCCGTTAGCCTGTTGAAGACGTTCGGCAAGAAAATTTTGTGCAGCTTTTTTATTTTTGAGGACCATAATTTCTCCATCTTTTGCCGGAGTTCAAGGTCCCTGCTCCGCGACCTGCCGAACGGTGAACCTTAGGCGCCTGCATATAATTTCTACAACAGCCAGGAGGCTAACACGACGCGTCAAAAGCTGTCAACGTAGATTAGTCAATTAGAAAAAATCCTTGACGAGCAGTTGGACTTGTTCATCATTTCTGTACCGATTGACGTCAATTCCAAAAACAAGACCTGTCTTTTCTCCAATGTTTTCATAATCCTTAGCTTTCCCAAAGGCAATGGCCCCCAAAGGCCCTTTGGGGGCCGCCAGCTCTAATTTAAGATGTTCCGTGCCAACAATTTTCTTGGTCATGACCCCCGCAGTCTCTGTGCAAAAAATGGGCGCGCGATTGCCGGCACCAAAAGGTCCCAGCCGAGAAATATCCTTAGCCAGACTCATATCAATTTGGGCCAGAGTGAGTTCGGCATCGGCCATAAGCTCATATCTGAGCAGATCGTGCAGCGATCGCTGTCTCGCCACGGCCTCTGCAAAAGCCTGCGCAAAAGCCCCCAG
>Ga0209824_10001815_pt1 | contig 11513 bp, 13 predicted proteins | sample VDWuncwatermetaG_FD_184124 | JGI IMG/M metagenome (GOLD analysis project Ga0209824, IMG submission 184124) | Wastewater microbial communities from Netherlands to study Microbial Dark Matter (Phase II) - VDW unchlorinated drinking water (SPAdes)... ...
AGTTTGTGATATCAGACGAAGAAGTTAAAGATCTCGAGGATAAAATAAGACAAGTAACAGATGAAATATTAACCATGTCTTATTGGAATAAAAGATGCGAAGATAAGGATTGCGAATACTGTTCTTTAAGATCCTATATTGGGAACTAAGGATTTCATTTCTCGAACTGTTTTTTTAACAATTCAAAAGTATTTTTTTTGGCTTGCTCGGTACTCATGCCCCATTTTTTTGCCATTTTTGCAAAATCTTCTTCTGTTAAGGAAGCACCGCCTTCAGAAACTTTTCCTCTTCCCATGTCATCGTTTGGCTGTTCGCAGCCACAGTTAAAGCACATAAAATCACCTCCTGTTTTTACTAGCTTTTATAAAAAACCATTACTCAGCAACCACTATTCCAGTCATGCTTGGATTAAGATGATTGTGATAAGTAAATGTTCCGGCTTTATCAAAAGTAACACTAGCCGACGCCCCGTCATTTATTACCCCAATATTTAAGAATGGGAATAAAGTATGAGTTGGGTGCGGGTCAGAGTTAACACTGATTGCATTCCCACTGTTGTTTACAAAAGTAACTTTGGTTCCGACCTTTATTTTAAGAGTTTGCGATTCAAAACCATTTTTGGTTACTGTAACTTTTTTCTCTTCCATCATCGCGCTTGGACTAGCAGATGGAGACGAACTCGCAACAGAAGTAGAAGAAGATGTATTTGTTTTTTTTGCTCCCTGATTGTTAAACAAAACAAAAGCTCCCGCGACTACCAAAATTACGACACCAGTAAGTAAATATTTATTCATTTTCTCACCTCCTTCAAATAGTCTATTTATCTTAACCTATAAAAGATAAGATTGCCAATCAAAAGAGAAAAAATCAAAGGATCGCTGGTTCTGAAATTTCTAAAAAGTGAAAGTGAAAATAAGATCGATAAAACTGCAATCAAAAATCCAAAAGCTATTTGTCTTCGAGCGTTATTTGGAGTTGTCATTGGCTCGGGAAGCATAACTATCGAGAAAAATAATATTGTTGGATCAGTTAAATAATTTAATGGCGATAATTTTGGGTTCATAATAAAACTCAGCAGGGAGTATAAAAATAAAAACGGCAAAGTTATTTTAAACCTTTTAAGTCTAAGCATGGATACAACGGCTGGAAGCAAAAGGAAAACGTAGAAAAAAAATGAGTTTTGAAAAGAAACAGTCCACCAAGATACGTTGTGATTTGCCAAAATTGAAATTGATAAAACTCCAATTCCTGCAGGATTAAGAATGTGGTGGTTTTCGATCTTGACAAAATTTTTGAAAAACATTGCAACTCCTCCTGCTAGAACAGGTTCATAAAATGGGAGAGTTGGAGAGGTGATTAGTGAAATTATAAGTCCAGTTGTAAGGGCTGCTGTTGGAGGAAAAAATTCCACTTTCCTAAGTTTTAAAAATAAAAGATCAAATAAAACTGTGCTTCCTACTGAAAGCAATAAAACTTTTAAGAAATAAATATTATTAAAGTTAAAAATTGCGGAAAGAAAAATCAAAATAAGAAAAAAAGAAAGTTGGAGTCGTGTGTCTCTAAAGTTCATCAGTTTCAATTCTTCAATTCGGATTCTATAACAACTTCGTCGCTTGGTAAAATAGTGGAATCGGGAATCAATTTTGGTGTTTCTTCTGATTTTATTTTTTCCACAGTTCTTACTAATTGCCTTGTTCTTGTTGAATTGACTTTGTCATATTGTACAGATAGATCTCCGATTTTTATCCCGATTTTCTGAAATTCTTCATTATATTTTTTGAACTCTTCCTCAAAAGAATTTATAAGATTTATTATTTTGTAGATATTTTTTTGATACTTAAAATTGCTATAAGATTGTCGGATCAATCTAAGAATTGCTGTGAAGCTAAAAGGTCCTGCAAAAATTACTTTTTGCTTCATTCCTTCTGACCATATATCATGCATGTTTTCATAGATGAAAGAGAAGATCATCTCATTTGGAATAAACATAATTGCAAAATCTACAGTATTATCAGCGGGATTTATATATTCTCTAGTTGATATCTGTTTTATTTTAGCTTTTACATCAATTTTGAAAGCCTTGAGAAGTTCTAACCTTGCTCCTTCATCCTTAGTCTCTGACATTCTTTGAAGATTAGCGTAAGGAAACTTAACGTCAACATTTATTTTTATACCATCAGGTAGTAATACAGAGAAATCCGGTCTTCCATCTTGCTGTTTTTTATTACGTAAGTAGTCAACTTCATTTACAAATCCAGACATTCTTAATAAATCCTCAGCAATCTGTTCGCCGAATTTACCTCTAAGCTGATTATTCGATAGAACATTTTTCAATCCCTCGGTTGTTACTGAGAGCTGCTCAGTTATTTTTCTATGCCCTTCTAACTCTTGTTTGAGTGCACTATAAGATCCAACTCGATCCTTTTCTGCAGTTTCAAGTTTTTGGTCGGTATCTTTAAGTCCTTCTTTGACTTGTTTAATCAGTTCCTCAATAGCATCTTTTTTTGCTCCCAGCTTTTGATCTGCCATTGCAATCAATTGTTCGTTAGCGTGGCTTAGGACATCCGGGAAAATTCCTTTTAATTTTTGCTCTAGGAAAAATAGAACCTTATTCCTAAAGATATATAGGCAGACAATTATAAGAGCGATGATAGATACAATACCAATGAAGAACCCTAAAATTACTTGCATTATCGTTAGGAAATTATACCTCAAACCTTAGTCAAAATAAAGCTGGGGATTTGCACTTATTTTGTTCCACGGAGTTTGTTCTCCATTGTAAAATGCCGCCGCCGCAATCATTGCTCCGTTGTCAGTACAAAGAAACTTTGGAGGTGCAAAAAGTTTCAGTGATAAGTTATGAGTTATAAGTGATGAGTTGAGTTCATTTCTTAATTTTTGGTTTGCGGCAACGCCGCCGCCGAGAAGAATTGATTTTACTTTAAATTTTTGAGCGGCACTTAAAGTTTTTTTAATCAAGACATCAACAATTGCTTGCTGGACAGAGGCAGAAATATTATCTATTGTTTCATTGTTTAACCCGCCTGCAGTCGCCTGAGGCGACAGCTGATGGCGGGCAGGTTTTTTCATTGTTTGAACTTCCCGAAAAACTGCTGTTTTAAGACCTGAAAAACTAAAATCAAAATCATCGGAATCTATTATCGGACGTGGAAAATTAAAGGCTTTTGGATTTCCGTTTAGTGCGGCTTTCTCAATTGCCGGCCCGCCCGGATAGGGAAGGCCAATTAATCTTCCAATTTTGTCGAACGCTTCTCCTGCTGCATCGTCTCTTGTTCCTCCAAGCCATTTTATTTTTTTATGATCATTTATCAAAATAAGATCAGTATGCCCTCCAGAAACTACCAACGATAACGCGGGAAATTCAATTTCCGAATTTTGCTCGAGCCAATTTGCATAGATATGTCCCAGCAAATGATTAGTTGGAATTAATGGTTTGTTAAAAACAAAACTCAAAGTTTTTGCTGTTTCGACTCCAACCAGAAGCGATCCCAAAAGTCCCGGTCCAACAGTTACAGCAATTGCGTCAAAAGGTGCAACCAAGGCCTCATTTATTACAGGAATAATAAATTTAATTTGTTCACGGGCCGCAACTTCTGGAATAATTCCTCCTGTTTTTGCATGAAGTTTTATTGAAGAAGAAACGACATTTGAAAGAAGCTTTAACGACCCGTCTCTCTTTTGTTCAACAATTGCAGCGGATGTTTCATCGCAAGAGGTTTCGATACCTAAAATGTTCATTTGAGGTTATTGAATTTAACAGAATCCCCAACACTGAAGTTATACTTTTTTGAAATATTTGCATTAGTCTCCAAAACTTTATCCGAACTTTCTGTCGGAGGATAAATTGTAAGATTATTTATTGGAAGGTTTTGGTAGATTGTTACAATTTTATCGTCTTTAATAAAAATTATATCTATTGGAAATTTCATATCTTTCATCCAAAAAGGATATGCATCTGCTTTTTCAAAAACAAATACCATAGCCTTATCATTTGGTATTTCTTTATATTTTGAAAGACCAACTTGCTTATCTTTATCGGATTTTGCGACTATCATTTGAAATTTATGACCTTTTATTTCCGCGGTGGGTTGAGCCAATTTATAGAGATTGTAAAAAACAGTTCCAAGTATAAGTAAAACCAGAATTGGTATTAGGACAAATATTGCTTTATTCATAAAGAAGTATCTTATTCATATTTTTTTAACAATATGCTTGTTGATTTACTCTTTAATCTTCGTAAAACTATTTTTACTTTTGCTCCTGTTAGTTTCGCTTGTCTAATCTTATGAACTATTTTTGGATCTTTAGCAGTTGTCGCTAGGACAGTAGGTCGAATAAGTTTTACTATTTTATCATAATCCTCGTTTTTTAAAAGACCTTTGAGAATAATTACAAAATCAACAGTCTGCAGTGCTGCCAAAGCTTGTGCTCTATCTTTTCGCGAATTTATAGGTCTTTTCTCTCCTTTAGATTTCCTAACAGACTCATCGCTTTCCAAAAGAAGAAAAAGAATATCACCGCTTTTTTTTGCTTTTTGCAGAAATCGAATGTGGCCAATGTGGAGAATATCAAAAACTCCACCAACCAAAACTATCCTTTTCCCAATTTTTCGAAGATTTATTGCAATTTTTACTGATTTTTGAACATTTACTATCTTGTTCATTGCGTTCCCTTTAGATACACTGCTTGCCAAGGTTGGTAATTAGATGTAAATTTTTCGGAAATTAAAACCTTTCCGTTTTTCTTAACCTCGCGTGTTATATAAACATTTGCTCCCGATGCCTCAAAATCAATTTGTTTTACTTCTCCTTTGGGAAGTGTCGGATCGTCCTGAAAAAGTGGAGGCGGTGGGGGAGTTTGGTTTGAAATGACTGGATTTGAAATTGCAACTGTCCTTCCATCTTTTGTTCCGTACAAAGAAAAATTAAGGGAAAGATTATCAAGGTCTGTTGTGGTTTGAATTAAAATATAATTCGCTGTATCGTTTTTAAATTTTAAGTCAACACTTGGAACATATGTTGTGGCATCAAGTCCTGGGCCTGAGTCTTGTTCGTAGTAGCCAACTCTATAGGCATGCGCTTGTCTCTCAACGATCGGTAGGCCTGCGTTTAGGATCGCCCTAAAAAGTGTGGTTGAGACTTGGCAAACTCCGCCCCCGTCTCCGAGAACAGTTTTTCCGTCTTTAATTACGTATGCTTGCTGGTAACCCGTAAAATTTGAAACATCGCCTAAAGCATCATCAAAAGAAAAAACGCCTCCTGGTTTAATCATAACTCCGTTAAGTCGTAAGGCGGCAAGTGAAATATTGTGAATTCTTCCTGGGATCGAATGGAAAAAACGGGAGTTTCCGCTGCCGATTAACTCCTTTATGCCAAAGCTGTTTACGCTCTCGGTTGTTACTTTTGGTTTTAGTATTTTTATTGGAACTGTAATTTTTATAATTTTTGGATTAAAGATCAAAACTTTTTCTCCATATGACAGAATTTCGTTATTCAAGCTCTCAAAGTCAACAATTTTTCCTTCTTCTGACGCACGGAATGTTGTTACTTTACCATTTTCAAACTTAAACAGGGCATCAATTGGTTTTTTCTCGACACTGGTTGAATAAGGTTCTAGAATTTTTAGAAGTTTGCTTTGGGTATATTTGTAAGAGGATGAGAGATATATACCATTTATGTAAGCTTTAAGTATTAAATAAGTATCGGTAAGAGTATTTTTTGATCTTCCAATAGAAAATGCCTGAGTTGCAAAGAGTCTGTCGTCGTAACCGAAATCAATTTCTTTGGCAGAAACAGTTGCAATTTCTTCTTTGCTGTTTGTGAAAATAAAATTAGTTTCGATTAGCTCGTTTTTCTTTTGGAAATATTTCTGTATTTCTTCTTTTGTTTCTCCTCCCAGATTTTTTCCTGCTACGAAAACTCCAGGGTAAACTTTGGTTTGATTGATCTTTTCAAAGATTAAAAATGAGAAAGAAGTTATAAAAAAAATTGCTAAAAATGCTCCTGTTGAAAACCAAAAGCCTATCCTCAAGCTTCTTCTTAAATGTTTTGATTTTATGTAAAATTTGGGAATTCTCATTGCTAACATTGAGCGAGAGTATTATACTACAACTAGCCTCGATATGGACGAAAAAAATATTTTTAAAGGTCAAGTTTTTCAATCTTCTTCTGAGTCAACTGTTGGACAATCGCCATCAGATGCGCAGTCTTCCGAGCCTGCGTCAGTTGATCAATCAGTGCCTCCAGGTTCAGGGCTCCAGCCTCCTTCCGTCGAAGAACCAACTTTAGGTCCTCCTCCGGCCGAAGTCCGAGGATCCGGATTTTCTATGTCTAATATAATCAAGTTTTTAATCGGACTTTTTGCGATCGTACTTTTAGTTTTTGTTTTATTTAGTTTTGTAATTCCAAATATTAATAAAAAAGAGCAAAAAGTTGAGTTGTCTTATTGGGATGTCTCTGACAATTTAGAAATTAAGACTGTTTTGTCTGATTTTGAAAAACAAAATCCAAATATAAAGGTTAATTATGTAAAACAGGATATAAAAGATTATAAAGACCGAATTGTAGCCCGCAGCAAAAATGGCACTGGGCCTGATATTTTCAGATTTCATAACACTTGGGTTTTGCAACTTTCTGACATATTACTTCCGATACCCTCCGATGTAATGACAAAAGACAACTTTAACAAAACATTTTACTCTGTTACCAAACATGACTTAATAAAAAATGGTGCAATTTACGGGATACCTTTGGATATAGATACTCTTTCGCTTTTTGTAAATTCCCAAATGTTTAAGGATGCAAGCCTTTCAGCGCCAACCAATTGGAATGATTTTATTACTACTGCAAGATCCTTAACCCTAAAGGATCAAAACGGCAAGATAAAGACGGCAGGAGCATCACTTGGAACTTTCGATAATATAACTCATGCTCCAGATGTTGTATCGCTTCTTTTTGTCCAAGACAGTGTAAATTTAGATGATATCTCGCAAACCAAGGGAAGAGTATCGGATGCTTTAGGTTTTTATACTGCTTTTGCTCTCTCGGACGGAAGCGTGTGGGATGCAACTTTGGATGCTTCAATTCTTGCTTTCTCAAAAGGAAATCTTGCAATGTATTTTGGATATTACCGCGACATACCAACGATAAAATCCGCAAATCCCAATCTTGCCTTTGACGTCGTTTCTGTTCCTCATCTTGCAGGACAAAATCAGACTATATCCAGTTATTATCCAGTCGGTGTGTCGATAAAAAGCAAGCACCAAAAAGAGGCTTTGCTTTTTCTTAAGTACCTTTCTCAAAAAGGCTTGGTTGATAATTCAAAAGGTCAGGCAAAAGATGCAGCTTCGTCTTATTTTTCAGGAGAAACTTTCGATAACGGAGTAAATTCTCAAATGAATTCTCATCTTTTAAATGCAACTAACTCTATTTTAGCAGGCGGGAGCCCTGACTCAGCAGCAGATAATTTGATTTTGGGTTTCTCTCAAGTTTTAAATCAATTCGCCCCCAAAAAATAACTTCAAAAAGAAGGATTCCATGGAGTATTCTATGACTCTAGGCTTATTGACAAAAGATATCTTCTGAGGTATTATGCGCTTGAACTTATATTTATCCCTCAAGGTTTTGTGAGGGATTTTGTTTTAATAGAACATATGGACGATAAAAAAATATACATAACAAAAGACGGCTTATCAGAGCTTAAAAAAGAATACGAAGAGCTGACTAATATTAAGCGGCCGGACGTATTGTCCCGCGTTTCACAAGCAAGGTCTTTGGGTGATCTTTCAGAAAACGCAGAATACGTTGCAGCCAGAGAAGATTTATCTTTTATAGACGGAAGAATTGACGAGCTTGAAGAGCTTTTAAAGCAGGCTATTATTATTTCTGAATCCCACTCAAACCACATGGTGAAGTTGGGTTCAAAGGTAACATTACATGCCCAAGGCAAAAAAATTTATTACACTGTTGTCGGTGAATGGGAAGCGGATCCAACCGAAAAGAAAATTTCCCACAAGTCTCCTCTAGGCGTTGCTCTGATGGGTAAGAGAGTGGGAGAAAAAGTTGAGGTTGAGGCTCCTGCCGGCAAAATAGTCTACACAATAAAATCCATCAATTAGCCCCAGCCACTTGATGCTTGCGCATAGTATTCGCAAGCTAATATAATACCCTTATCTCTTAAGTATTCCAAAAAGCAAAATGACACGAAGGTTAGATAAGTTCTACCAAAAATTAGAAGAAATTGTGAAAACAGGGAAAACTCCGCTTGTGATTGAATCTTCAGAAGGCGCATATCTTACAATCAAAGGCCGTAAAAAGCTCAATTTTTGCTCGAGCCACTATTTAGGACTTTCCACAGAACCGCGAATCATTAAAGCCGCAAAAGACGCGCTTGACCTATATGGTACTGGTACGGGATACCGAACTTTGGCAGGAACCCACAAACTTCACGTTCAATTAGAAGACGCTCTTGCCAGGTTTAAGAAAGCAGAAGCCGCAATTGTCTTGACAGGCGGTTATATGGCAAACATGACTGCGATCCAAACAATAATAGGTAAGGAGGATATCGTCATTTCGGATGAACTTAATCACGCATCAATCATCGATGCAGTTAGGCTCTCGCAGGTAAAAAATAAATTTATCTACAAACACAGAGACGCTGAGGATTTAGAAAAACAATTACAAGAGGCAGAAAAATTGGCAAAAACTCCTAAATCCGATGGGGAACTTCCTATTGTTCTAATTGTTACTGATGGAGTTTTTTCAATGGATGGAGATTTGGCACCGCTCCCCGATATTGTCCGGCTTGCCAAGAAATATGAAGTTTTAACAATGGTTGATGATGCTCATGGCGAAGGAGTATTGGGAAAAGGCGGACGGGGAATTGTTGATCATTTTAATCTTCACGGGCAAATCGATATAGAACTTGGCACCTTGTCTAAGGCATTTAGCGTTATGGGAGGATTTATTACAGGGAAAAAAGTTCTAATAGACTTCTACAAACAAAAATCAAGGCAATTTTTATTTTCTAACGCCTTAACAATCCCAGATACAGCAGCGCTTTTGGAAGGCGTAAAAATTCTTGAGGAGGGAGATGCTCTGGTTAAAAAATTATGGGATAACACCAAGTATCTTAAAAGCGAGTTTAAGAAGCTCGGTTTTGACACGGGTCATTCCGAAACCCCTATAACGCCAATTATGATGCCAAACGAAGAAGTAGCAAGAGAATTCAGTAAGAGATTGTTTGAAGAAGACGTTTTTGCAACACCGATTGTTTTTCCAATGGTAGCAAAAGACAAGGCCCGAATAAGAGTTATTCCGTCAGCATCTCATTCAAAAAAAGATTTAGACTTTGGGATCAAAGCTTTTAAAAAAGTTGCAAAAGAGCTGAAAATTATTTAACTTATGTCAAAGAAAATTTTAGTGACAGGAGCTTTTGGACAGATAGGCTCGGAACTTGTCCCAGCGCTTCAAAAAAAGTACGGAATTGATCGAGTTGTTGCATTAGGTCACAATAATGTTTCAGATGATTTTGAGGGAATTTTGGAAAAGGCAGATGCAAGAGACAAAGATTCTGTTTCCTCGATAATTAAAAAACACAATATCAGTGTAGTTTATCATCTTGTCTCACTTCTTTCCGTGAAAGGAGAGATCGACCCAAGCGTAACATGGGATATAAATATGAATAGTCTCAAGCATGTATTGGATTTAGGTATTGAACACAAATTAAAAATCTTCTGGCCAAGCTCAATCGCTGCTTTTGGTCCTTCAACGCCAAGAATAATGACTCCACAGCATACGGTTTTGGAGCCAACTACAATTTATGGTGTTACAAAGTACGCGGGCGAGGGTCTTTGCCGCTACTACAATATTAAATACGGTTTAGACGTAAGGTCTGTAAGATATCCTGGAATTATTTCATGGAAAACTCCGCCTGGACAAGGAACCACAGAATTTGCTGTTGAAATTTTTTATGAAGGCTTACAAAAAGGTAAATATGAGTGTTTTGTAAAACCCGACACTATGCTTCCCATGATGTATGTAGACGACGCAATAAGAGGAACGATTGAATTAATGGAGGTCCCCTTCGGGAAAATAAAAGTCAGGAATAGTTATAATCTTGCAGCGCTAAGTTTTGAAGCGCAGGAGTTGGCCGCAGAAGTTAAAAAACACATTCCAAATCTTAAAGTTACGTATAAACCTGATAAAAGACAGAGAATCGCGGATTCATGGCCAAGATCCATAGATGACTCGGAAGCGCGAAAAGACTGGGGATGGAAACACGAATACGATCTTCCTAAATTAACAAAAGTAATAATTGAAAACCTCCGAATAAAATTCGGACAGAGCAAATAATTACTTCTATAGTTACCCGATATTTTGGGTGAGTAAAGTTGTAAATGAACTAAAAGTTTTATAAAATCTATTCTACTGCCTCAGGAACATGGCGTTAGAGGCACTTTTTAATGTTACACAGCAGTCCGCAGAGCGAAAATTAATCCCAGAACACATATTAAGATATAAAGCTTTTATAAAACCCGCTTTTTATGATACGGATATGAGTGCTTGGATAGAGAGCATATGGTATCCGGATAGACAAAGAAAAGACCGTTATAGCAGAAGAACGTATAGTAATTGGACAACAGATCAACTTTGGGGAGTTTTAGCATTATCAACATTTGATCGGAAATCGGCCTGGCAAACCTATATGTCATTAAAATCTAGAGAGTTTTATGATCCAGAAAGTGGCCTTTGGAATTATGGCAGACATGAGGAGTTGGGGTGGAATAGGACAAAAAATATCTATGTACAACAGATAGGTATTTTGTCTGAAGCTTTATTCAATAAAGATTCCGCCCAAAGAATATTTGAACGATTACAGATCCAAGCCGATTTGCTTGGCGAAAGACTTCCACAACTAGATATTATAATTAAAGCACTTTTCGATAAACACTTAGCTAAAAGCGAGTATGAAAGCTTGCCTAAGACTAATGATCCACTCAAACATTATACAGAGGCAGATTCGGTTAGTTGTACTGTAGAGCTAATAGGAATATTAGCTGATGCTGTGTTTAATCCAGAAATTGCAAGAAACAGGTTTGAGGCATTGAAACAAACTCCTCTTTATGATAAGGATAGAGGGTTGTGGTTTAGATGGATGCGAGCAAATACTGCTGGAGAAAAGATGTTTGCTCCAGATGTTTGTGATGTTGACGATCAGTTTTTAAGCATAATAATTGAATATATATTCTCACAGGTTTAGTTTCTGCAATTTTCTTCTCAAGCTGTATAATAATCTCCTCATTATCCCAAAGCTGCTTAATCGAGACAAGTAATGTGTTTAACGTTATAATTTCTATATGAAAAAATATAATTTGGTAATTTGCGGCGGAACATTTGATTTATTTCACAAAGGTCACAAGGCTTTTATTAAGGAAGTTTTAAATCAGTCGGAGAAAATTGTTTTAGCAATAACAAGTGATTTATATACTAAAT
>Ga0209824_10001816_pt1 | contig 11513 bp, 15 predicted proteins | sample VDWuncwatermetaG_FD_184124 | JGI IMG/M metagenome (GOLD analysis project Ga0209824, IMG submission 184124) | Wastewater microbial communities from Netherlands to study Microbial Dark Matter (Phase II) - VDW unchlorinated drinking water (SPAdes)... ...
GTCGTATAATTAACTACAGATTAACTACATTTTTATAAAATGTCAAATAATGTAGTTAATTTTGCGAACCTATTCTGTTCTTCTTTTTTTATTTTAATTTCCGCTTCGACACGGTTGTTGGGCCGGTTACTCAAAATTGACGCTATAGCAATACTCTTCTTGAAAACGGCCACAGGTAAATGGTTTTATTTTCTTGCCGATTATACCTTCAGCGGCACTATGATTACCTTTCTGACGAGCATTCGCACTGAGCAATACCTTAAAGGAATTTGGATCAATGATGCTGAAATTGCTCTCCGCACACCCACTCCCACCACAGTGGTGATTGGCTAGAAGCAGTGATTCATCATTCTGGTTTTCTTCGCAACGGACCAGAAGAAAGTCGTTTTCTGCACTGAATTTAAATGTCTGTGCGCGGTTTGGCTGTGTGATATTCACCAGAAAGTCTTGTAGCACCTGATTGCCGCCACGTACTCTGGCTGGAGATACGGTTATTTTTGCGCTGCCACAGACAAATGGCTTCGCGTCATTGGCACTGGCCACGTGGGTGGCACCGATTAAGGTAAAAGCAAGCACACACCGTGAGATTAGATTTATTTTCATTATTTTGTTCTCGGCCTAACAAGTTATTATACGATTTTTAGTAGTCTAACAGAAGCAAAGAAAAAAGTAAATTGCAATTGAAACGCTACCTTATTATTTGCAATGATATTAGATAGCCGCCACCTTTGCCAATTAATGGACTTTTTTCTTTCATTAAAAAAGATTCTATGTTAATATTTATCATTCTTTCATGGGTAATATTATGTCCTGTAAGATAATTTCCATAGCAAACCAAAAAGGCGGGGTTGGCAAGACCACGACTGCCATAAACTTTTCTGCATCATTAGCAGTTGCAGAAAAACGAGTCCTTCTAATAGATATTGACCCCCAGGGCAACAGCACAAGCGGCCTTGGTTTTGACAAGGACCAGCAGTTTATAACCACCTATGATATATTAATTAATCAGACGAGGCCTGCAGATGTAATTCAAAAGAGTGAGGTCAATCGGCTTGACCTTATACCAGCAAATATAAATCTCATAGGCGCAGAGCTTGAGTTGATTGAGGTAAAGGAGAGGGAGTTTGTATTAAAAAAGGCTCTTGATGGAATAAAAGGAAACTATGATTATATTGTAATTGACTGTCCGCCGTCATTAGGCCTTCTGACAATAAATGCCTTAAATGCCTCTGATTCTGTGCTTATCCCTGTTCAGTGCGAATATTATGCAATGGAAGGCTTAGGCCAGCTTTTAAATACCATAAAACTTGTAAGGCAGTCTTTTAATCCAAATTTAAAGGTAGAAGGAATTCTTCTTACAATGTTTGACAGCAGGAATAATCTCTGCCATCAGGTGGTAAAGGAGATTAACGAGCATTTCAGCAAAGAGGTCTTTAGCAGTATTATCCCAAGAAATATTGCATTGAGCGAGGCGCCGAGCTTTGGCAAACCTGTTGTTCTTTATAATATTGCATCAAAAGGCGCACAGTCATATCTACAACTTGCAAAGGAAGTGATGGAGAGATGCAGCAGAGAAAGGCATTAGGAAAGGGACTGGGTGTATTAATACCTGATACATCCATACTCAGCAAGGCAGAGAGCAGCAGCATTGCTGAACTTGATATTGCGCGGATAACACCAAACAGGTATCAGCCGAGAAAGGTCTTTGATGATACTGCCTTATCAGAGCTTTCAGAGTCAATAAAGGTCAATGGTGTAATCCAGCCCATTACTGTTAGAAAGTCATCTGACGGCGGGTATGAGCTTATTGCAGGCGAGCGAAGATGGCGCGCTGCACAGATGGCAGGTTTTATAAGGATACCTGCTGTAATAAAGGATGCCTCTGACAGAGAGGCAATGGAGATAGCCTTAATTGAGAATGTTCAAAGGGAGGACCTGAATCCAATTGAGACAGCAGTTGCATATCAAAGGCTGATAAAGGAATTCAATATTACACAGGAAGAGGTTGCACACAGGGTTGGCAAGGAGCGCTCTACAATAACAAATTTTTTAAGGCTCCTTAATCTTCCAAAGGATGTAAGGGATGAGATATCAAAAGGGACTATCTCAATGGGCCATGCAAAGACGCTGTTGGGACTGCCCTCTGCTGATGACCAGACAAGGGCCAAAGGCATTATAATTGACAAAGGGCTCTCTGTAAGAGAGACAGAGGCGCTTATTGCCAAATGGAGGACGCATCAGCCTGCAAATAAGAAAAACAAAAAAAGGGATGAGATTCTTGCTGTTGAAGAGAGGCTGAGAAAGACCCTCGGCACAAAGATTCACATTACAGAGGCAAAGAGGGGCGGGAAGATACAGATAGATTATTACTCAAAAGAGGACTTGCAGAGGATTCTTGATATAATATTAAAATAAAAATACTAAATTCTAAGCACCAAACTCTAAACAAGCACAAATATCCAAAATACAAATAATGAAAAGGAGGCTTTGATGTTCAAGAAAGAGATAAAAGAAGGCGAGGCTGGTCTTACAGGCACAGAGGAGATAATTGCCTTTCTCGGCAAAGGGACAGAGTTCAAGGGTGTTTTAAGCTATGAAGGGACAGTGCGTATAGATGGAAAAATTGAGGGGGAGATAATCACAAAGGGGACATTGGTTGTTGGAGAGAGCGCAATAATAAATGCAGAGGCGGCTGTTGGAACATTAATCTGCGGAGGCAAGATAACCGGCAATATTAATTCAAAGGATAAGGTTCATCTCCTCGCGCCAGCAACCATAATCGGCACAATAAAGACACCTGTGCTGATAATTGAGGAGGGTGTGCGTTTTGACGGCAAGTGCGATATGCTTGCAAAGGAAGAGAAGAAGGTCAGCCAGATTACACCTGAAAAGGGTATAAGGATAGCAGGAGTCAAGGGTGCTGATTGAAGATTGTTATTGGAATGAGCGGAGGGGTGGACAGCTCAGTTACAGCAGCCCTTCTGAAAAAGGAAGGGCATGAGCTTCATGGAATAACGCTCCAGCTCTGGAGGGGAGACCCAAAGAGAGGGATTGAGTGGTATGAGCGCGCATGCTGCAAGGCAGATGTCGCAAGGCAGGCTGCACAAAAAATAGGCATTCCCTTTACAGTTATAAATATTCAGGAAGAATTTGAAAAAGAGATAATAGATGATTTTTGCAAAGAATATCTTTCAGGCCGAACGCCAAATCCATGCATCAGATGCAATGAGAAGATAAAATTCGGGCTGCTTCTGAAAAAGGCAAGGGAGCTTGGCGCAGAAAGGCTTGCAACAGGGCACTATGCAAGAACAGATTTTAATCCAGCCATTAACAGATATATCCTTAAAAAAGGGATTGATTCAAAAAAAGACCAGTCATATTTTCTGTATCGTTTAAATCAGGAGCAGCTCGGCTCTGTAATATTTCCACTTGGAGGATTTAAAAAAGAAAAGGTTGTGCAGATAGCAAAGGAGCTGGGGCTACCAGGCGCAGAGGGCAAGGAGAGTCAGGAGATATGCTTTGTTACAGACGCAGAAGATGAGGATTACAGAGGTTTCTTAGAAGAGAGGATGCCAGAGGCAAAAAAAACAGGTGAGTTTGCAGATACAACAGGCAGGGTGATTGGAAAACACAATGGCATCGCCTTCTATACCATCGGTCAAAGAAGAGGTTTGGGTATTGCTTCAGGCAAGAGACTCTATGTTATTGATATTGATGCAGTAAATAACAGGGTAATACTCGGTGATGAAAATGAATTATTTAAAGATGAGCTGATTGCTGAGGATATAAATCTGATTGCAATTGAAAGGCTTGTTGCGCCAATGGATGTTGCTGCAAAGATACGTTACCGCAATTCTGCAGTGCCTGCTGCAATCATGCCTCTTGCTGAGGGCAGGGTTAAGGTAAAATTCAAAGAGCCACAGAGGGCAATTGCTAAAGGACAATCGGTTGTGTTTTATGATAATGACATTGTAATAGGCGGAGGGATAATTTCATAAAAAAACCCAAAAAATCCTTGAATCTTTTTTAATAATATGTTAATTTTGAAATAATTTCCTGTGCTAATAGCCTCATTAAAAAAACTTATACTATAATTATTGCGAAAGGAATGCGTCCTAATACTAATGATATTAGCAAATGAAACATTCATTGAGCGGTTGACTAATTATATCTCCATAGGGATGCCGCCCGTTCAGATAGACGGGACCCTTGTTATTCAGATAATCAATTTATTAATACTCATGTTTATCTTGCAGAGGTTTTTCTTTAAACCTTTGAAAGATGTCCTTGAAAAGAGAGAGTCAATTATCAAAGGTTGTCTTAATGAGGCAAAAGAGTCGCAGGATAAGGCGGAGACTGCCTTAAAAATGATAGAAGACGAGCTTGCGCAGGCAAAACAAAAGGCGTCATCTGCGCTTTCTGACCTAAGGCAGCAGGGCATGGCAGAGCAGATGAAGATTATTGAGGCGGCAAGGGAGCAGGGCAAGCTGCTTATTGAAAAGGGTGTGAAAGAAATTGAGAAGAGCGCCTCTGAAGCAAAAAAGATATTATTAAAGGATGCAGAGGCAGCGGCGTCAGAAATTACCTCAAAGATATTCAGCAGTGCAAAAACTAAAAAGGAAAAAACAGTACAGGCATAATGAAAAGGATATTGCTTATAACTATCTTATTATTCCCTCAGATAGCCTATGCAACAAGCACAGGCGGAGAGGCAGGGCATGCTCCTGCTACAATATCAGACTGGTTATTCAGGATAATAAATTTTGCAGTTTTGGCAGGTATCCTTGGATTTCTCCTGCTCAAATTCGGAAAAGACCTTCTTGTTAAAAGAAGGATTGAGGTTGAAAGGCAATTAAGGGAGGCAGAAGAGACAAAGTTAGCGGCAAAAAAGAGGTTCGCAGAGATTGAGGAGAGGATACACAAAAAGGAAGAGGAGATAAAGTCAATACTTGAAGATGCAAGGATGAGGGGCGAAAGGGAAAAGACTTTATTGATTGAAGAGGGCAATAAGGCAAGGCAGAGGCTTGAAACCCATGCAAAGGGAAGGATAGAGCAGGAATTAAAAAAGGCAAAAGAGGAGCTGTATATAGAGGCAGTTAACCTTGCAATGGTGCTTGCAGAAAAGAAGATAAAAAAGGATTTTGGCAGCAAAGAACAGGACAGATTGATTGAAGAATATATAATTAAGATTGGAGAGAAAAGGCCTTGATAAAGGATATAATTGCAAGGCGCTATGCAAAGGCGCTCTTTTCAATAACAAAAAATGATAAGGAGACAGAGGCAGTAAAAAAAGAGCTTGAAACGCTCTCCAATTTAATTGAGACAAACAGGGAGATAAAGAATTTTATTTTCAATCCAATATTTGGCAAAGATGAGAAAGAAAAGATTTTAACAGGTGCTCTTCAAAAGATCAAGGGGGCGGATATTGCTAAAAATTTTATAAGGCTTCTTTTAAAAAAGGACAGGATAAAATATTTAAAAGAGGTTGTAGAAAGCCTTTCAATCCTTATTATTGAAAAGCAGAATAAGAAAAAGGCAATGATAACCACAATAGCAAAGCTTCCGGATTCAAGCCTTTCAAAGATAAAGAGCCGCCTGAGCGATATTACAAAAAAGGATATTGAGCTTGAGGAAAGGGTTGATGACTCAATTATAGGCGGCGTGATAATACAGGTAGGCAGCCTTGTTTATAACGGCAGCATTAAAACGCAGTTAGAGAGCGTAAAAAACAGATTACTTTTAAAGAGGTGACAATATGCAGATTAAGGCAGAAGAGATTAGTGAGATAATAAAACGTCAACTTGCCGAGTTTGAGAAGGAGATTGAGGTAAAAGAGGTCGGCACTGTCCTGATGGTCGGCGACGGCATAGCAAAGGTTTACGGCCTTGAAAATGCCATGGCAAGCGAGCTTTTGGAATTTCCCGGCGGTGTATACGGGATTGCCCTTAACCTTGAAGAGGACAATGTCGGCGTTGTTCTTCTTGGCGAGGACAGGAATATAAAAGAAGGAGACATAGTAAAAAGAACAGGCAGGATTGTTGAGGTGCCTGTCGGCGATGCAATTGTAGGCCGCGTGGTAAATGCTATTGGCCAGCCCATTGACGGCAAGGGTCCCATCAATGCAAAGGAGAAAAGAAAAATTGAGGTTATAGCGCCGGGAATTGTTGACAGACAGTCTGTGCGCGAGCCTCTTCAGACAGGCATTAAGGCAATAGATACAATGATACCCATTGGCAGAGGACAGAGGGAATTGATTATAGGCGACAGGCAGACAGGAAAGACTGCAATTGCAATTGACACCATCTTAAATCAAAAGGGAGAGAATGTAGTCTGCATCTATGTTGCAATTGGACAGAAGCGCTCCACTGTTGCGAATGTGGTAAAGAGCCTTGAAGATTATGGGGCAATGGAATACACCATTATTGTATCTGCAACTGCAAGCGAGACCGCATCACTGCAGTTTATAGCGCCATATACAGGCTGTACAATGGGCGAATATTTCAGGGACAATGGGAAGCACGCCCTGATTATATATGACGACCTTTCAAAACAGGCAGTTGCATACAGGCAGCTTTCGCTGCTGTTAAGAAGACCCCCTGGCCGTGAGGCCTTTCCAGGCGATGTCTTTTATCTCCACTCCCGTTTATTGGAACGTGCAGCAAAATTAAGCAAGGAAAAGGGCAGCGGTTCATTAACAGCCCTTCCAATCATAGAAACACAAGCAGGCGATGTCTCTGCATATATCCCCACAAATGTCATTTCTATTACAGACGGCCAGATATATCTTGGCACTGATTTATTCTATTCAGGCATAAGGCCTGCTGTTAATGTCGGCCTTTCAGTATCCCGTGTCGGCGGCGCTGCGCAGATTAAGGCAATGAAACAGGTTTCAGGAACATTAAGGCTTGACCTTGCGCAATACAGGGAGATGGCAGCCTTTGCCCAATTCGGGAGCGAGCTTGACAAGACAACAAGGGCACAGCTTGCGAGGGGCGAGAGGATGGTAGAGCTTTTAAAACAGGACCAGTATCAGCCATGCCCTGTTGAACATCAGGTTATAGCAATATTTGCAGGAACAAACGGCTATGTAGATGATATCCCCACATCTGATGTAAGAAAATTTGAAAAGGAATTGATGAAGTTTGTTGATGCAAAATACGAAAATATAAGGAAAGAGATTAAGGAAAAGAAGACCCTTGATGATGACCTTAAGGCAAAATTAAGGGCAATGATTGAGGAATTTAAAAAGACCTTTCAGCAATAATTGATTTAATATGCCGAGTCTACAGCACATAAAAAGAAGGATCGGAAGCGTAAAGAATACACAGCAGATTACCAAGGCAATGAAGATGGTGGCTGCTGCAAAGCTGAAACGCGCGCAGGACAGGATTCTTGAGGCAAGGCCGTATGCGCAGAAGATGCTTTCTGTTCTTGGAAACCTGTCTGCAAGGGTTGAGCGCGAGAGCCATCCTTTGCTTGCAAAGAGGGGCGATAAAAAGATAGAGGTAATGATTGTCACCTCTGACAGAGGGCTGTGCGGTGCATTTAATGCAAACATCATAAGGAAGTCCTTTGAGTTTTTAAGGGAGAAAAGGGCAGAGGGCTGCGAAATTACATTAAATGCAGTCGGCAGAAAGGGCAGGGATTTTTACAGGCGCAGGGATTTTGAGATTAGAAAGACCTATGCAGGAATCTTTGACAGGCTCTCTTATCAAAACGCATCAGAGATAGGCATAGATATTGTAGAGTCTTATGAAAAGGGGCTTTTTGATGAGCTCTATGTTGTTTATAATGAATTCAAATCCGCAATGCAGCAGAAGGTAATTATTGAGAAGCTTCTGCCAATAGAGCCGTCAGTGGAAACAGAAATTGCATTTACTGCTGACTACATTTTTGAACCATCAGCTAAGGTAATATTGCACAGCCTCCTTCCAAAGCATATTGAGGTGCAGAGCTTCCGCATCCTCCTTGAATCAAATGCCAGTGAATATGGCGCAAGGATGACTGCAATGGAGTCTGCAACCAAAAACGCAAAGGAGCTGATTAAAAAACTCACCCTTGTCTATAACAGGACAAGGCAGTCAATGATTACCAAAGAGCTGATGGACATCATAAACGGCTCAGAGGCGCTAAAATAATATTTTTATTTAAGGAGAACATAAAATGGCAGATGGAAAAATAATTCAGGTTATCGGGCCGGTAATTGATGCAGAATTTCCAGCAGGAAAACTGCCGGCCCTTTTGAATGCCCTAAAGATTGAAGAGAAAGAGGATAAGGCAGCAGGAAGTCCTGCAATAGACCTTACATTAGAGGTTGCCCTGCATCTTGGCGAGAACAGGGTAAGGGCAATTGCAATGTCCTCCACAGACGGCCTTGTCAGGGGCATGAAGGTAAAGGACATGGGAGAGCCCATATCAATGCCTGTTGGAAGGGAGACTCTCGGCAGGCTTCTGAATGTTGTCGGCGAGCCTGTAGACAACAAGGGGCCTGTAAACGCAAAAAAGAGATATCCTATTCACAGACCCGCCCCCCCATTTGTTGAGCAGGAGCCCTCTACACAGCTCTTTGAAACAGGCATTAAGGTTGTTGATCTGCTTGCACCGTATGCAAGAGGCGGAAAGACAGGTCTGTTCGGCGGCGCAGGTGTTGGAAAGACTGTTATCATTATGGAGCTTATACATAACATTGCTACAGAGCACGGCGGCTTCTCTGTGTTCTCAGGCGTTGGCGAGAGGACAAGGGAGGGAAACGATCTCTGGGTGGAGATGACAGAATCAGGCGTTCTGAGCAAGACAGCGCTTGTCTATGGCCAGATGAATGAGCCGCCTGGCGCAAGGCTCCGCGTCGGGCTTTCAGGCCTTACTGTTGCAGAATATTTCAGGGATGAAGAGGGGCAGGATGTCCTGCTCTTTATTGATAACATGTTCAGGTTTACTCAGGCAGGCTCTGAGGTCTCCGCGCTTCTTGGAAGGATGCCTTCTGCTGTTGGTTATCAGCCGAACCTCGGCACTGAGATGGGCGACCTGCAGGAGAGGATTACAACAACAAAGAAAGGCTCTATTACATCCATTCAGGCAGTATATGTGCCTGCAGACGACTTAACAGACCCTGCGCCAGCAACAACCTTTGCGCACCTTGATGCAACAACCGTTCTTTCAAGGTCGCTTGCAGAGCTTGGCATCTATCCAGCAGTTGACCCCCTTGATTCAACATCAAGGATTATGGACCCGAGGATTATAGGCGAAGAGCATTATAAAATAGCAAGGTCTGTTCAGGTAGTATTGCAGAGATACAAAGACCTTCAAGACATTATTGCCATACTTGGTATGGATGAACTTTCTGAAGAGGATAAACTAATAGTTGCAAGGGCAAGAAAGATACAAAGATTCCTATCACAGCCATTCCATGTAGCAGAGGCATTTACAGGCACACCGGGTAAATATGTAAAAACTGCTGATACTATAAGGGGTTTTAAAGAAGTGGTTGAAGGAAAGTATGATGATTTGCCTGAGCAGGCATTTTATATGGTCGGCACAATAGAAGAGGTTGTTGAAAAGGCAGAAAAGCTTGGACATAAAAGAGGTTAAATGGCAGCAGATAAGATATTATTAGAGATTGTTGCGCCTAATAGATTAATAATGCACGAGGAAGTTGAAGAGGTTGTGTGCCCGGGCATTGAGGGTGAATTGGGCATCCTGCCGGGCCATATACCTTTATTGACTACACTTACCATTGGCGAACTTCGCTATAAAAAGAACAATGTCTTTTGCTCGCTTGCCATAGGCTGGGGCTATGCAGAGATAACTGGCAGCAGGGTAGTAATACTTGCAGAGTTAGCAGAAAAGGCAGAGGAGATTGATTTAGTAAGGGCAGAAGAGGCAAAGAAGCGGGCGGAAGAGGTGCTTGCAAAGGGCCCTGAAGAGGCAGACTTTGAAAAGGCAAAGGAGAGTCTGCAAAAAGCCATGAACAGACTGCGTATTGCAGGAAAAAGAGGTTAACCCTAAAAAAATATTCCAATCAGCACCTATCTAATATTTGACAGAGGGACAGAAGAGAAGCCAGAGTTTAAGGAGCTAAAGCCAATAAAAGGAAAGTTCAGAGTCGATACAGTGCTTTAATATCTGAACGCTACTGCTTCGTTTTTTGACACCCTGCGAGGGGCGGAAGGTATTTTTGCAGGATAGCCGACAGGGATGATGGCAACAGGCCTGAGGTTTTGGGGCATCTGTAAAATTTCAAATACCTGCCATTCATCAAATGCGCCGACCCATACTGTGCCGAGGCCGAGCTCATGCGCTATAAGCATCATGTTCATGATGCTTACAGATACATCCTGAATGGAATATAGATGAGCGCCCCTCTCGCCGTATCTTTTGGAAATTTTATTATCTGTGCAAGCGACAATTGTTAAAGGCGCATCAGCAATAAAATTTTGGCCAAATGCTGCGCTGGTAAGCTGTTGCTTAAGTTCAGAGTTTTTTATAAAATAAAATTTTCGCGACTGCAGATTTCCTGCGCTCGGCGCCCAGATAATGGCTTCGATTAGCTTATCAATTGCATCCTCAGGGATCCCTTTTTTCAGAAATTTTCTAATGCTCCTTCTTTCTTTAACTGCCTTAAGAACATCCATGTTATCCTCCAAAAAGTTCGGCATCATTTTTATTGTTTTTCGTAAATTCTTCAATATACTGCAGCGTCTTTCTTAATGTTACTGTTTTAGTCTTTGGCATGGAAATATTATAGCAGACTTGAATATGATTTGGTTAGCGTTATAATAACATAAGTCAGCAGTGGTTGTTAGCTATCCACTGGAGTGATTTGTTAGATATTATCTATTCTCTTTTTTATTAAATCTGGGCTTCTCTTGCCATGAAGTAACGCAATGACTAATATCTTTTTCTCTTCTATAAAATAAATGATTTTGTAAGGGAACCTCTTAATGAGGTGTTTTCTTGTTCCCCTGTATTCAACCGGATGGATTTCAGGATTTCTATTGATGAGGTTGATGCCTGCATCAACCTGCAAGAGAAAGTCATAACCTAATCCTGCCCGCTTATTTTGATACCATGAAAAGGCTTCCTTTAAGTCATCTTCGGCTTCTGGTCTGACAATGAGTTTATATTTCATTGTCTGTTCAATATCCTTTTATAAACATCCTCCCATGGAGATCCTAAATCAGGATTTTTATGATAAGCCTCTAACCGTTTATCAATTATTTTTTTCTCATCTTCTGTTAATTCAACAGCAGCGGCTTCTGTGGCTATCGTATCCCACACATCCTCTACCAATTGAATTCTCTCTGGAATTGATAATTCAAGCGTGTCTGTTGCTGTAATTTTTTTCATGGTACACACCTCTATAATAAATAGTTTGCATTTTGACAGTCCTACATTCCACCAGCTATTGCACCACTTAGCACTTCGCTTGGTGTGGCATAGTTTAAGCACTTTCGCGGCCGGTTGTTAAGCTTTTTTTCCACGCGCTTGACTTCATAGTAGCCAACTTTGGAAAA
>Ga0209824_10001819_pt1 | contig 11500 bp, 8 predicted proteins | sample VDWuncwatermetaG_FD_184124 | JGI IMG/M metagenome (GOLD analysis project Ga0209824, IMG submission 184124) | Wastewater microbial communities from Netherlands to study Microbial Dark Matter (Phase II) - VDW unchlorinated drinking water (SPAdes)... ...
AAATTGAGATCCGTAGTAATCAAAAAAGATTCGTTTGATGAAATAAGACGAAGCTTGAATAAATGTGGTGTAAACAGATTAAGTTTATTTCCAGATTTTGGTGGACTCTGTGAACATATTAACTGGTTAAAATCAAAGTGACACATACTGGTGAATTGAAGTAAGTGATAAATTTGTTCTTTGAGCAGCGGGTGGCGAGGGATTGATGTTTCGGCGCGCACGGTACCTGCTCACTGGGGCGAATGAGGGAAACCCATTTCGCTATGGCTATTGGCACCGAACCCACCCAAGGAGCACCGAAACATCAAGACCGAGCCAGGACCCGCCGGTGTGTCTGGATCCCCGACAGCAGACGACCTGCGGTGCAGGTCGTGATTCGGGGATGACAGGGTAAAAAGATTGCTTCGCTTCGCTCGCAATGACACTTAAATGGATTCCCGCTTTCGCGGGAATGACAAAGAAAATTGTAGGGGATGACAATTAAGAAAGGGAAGATATGAAGACATTAGTGACAGGGGCGGCGGGATATATTGGGGCGGTTTTGGTGCCGCGATTATTGTCCGAAGGGCATCAGGTAATTGCTTTGGATAATTTTATGTACCATCAGTCTTCACTCTTGGATGTCTGCTACCACGACCAATTGACCATTGTGCGCGGGGATACGCGGGACAAGAGTTTGATGACCAAATTAATGAAGAACGCGGACGCCATTTTCCCCCTGGCTTGCCTCACCGGTGCCCCTTTATGCGCCAAAGAACCTGAGGCCGCAAAGGCGATTGCGTTAGATGCAGTTAAAATGATCCTTGAGCTTCGCAGTAAAAGTCAAATGGTCATTTTCCCTACCACCAACAGCGGCTATGGGGTCGGGGAGAGGGCCAAGCATTGCACGGAAACGACACCCCTGCGTCCTGTTTCTTTGTACGGCAAACTTAAGGTAGATGCTGAAAAAGCCATTCTTGACGCGGGACAAAGCATTACCTTGCGATTAGCCACGGCCTTTGGGATTTCTCCGCGCATGCGCCTGGATTTATTAGTCAACGATTTTACCTATCGCGCGGTGTACGATAAGTTTGTGGTACTTTTTGAGGCCCATTTTCACCGCAATTATATCCATGTCCGGGACATTTCCAAGGCCTTTGTGCATGCTTTGAATAATTTTGACAAGATGAAAAACCAACCCTATAATGTCGGCTTAAGCGACGCCAATCTGACGAAGCTGCAATTGTGCCAGGAGATCAAAAAACTTGTCCCTGATTTTTATTTTGTAGAGGCCACTATCGGCAAAGATCCTGACAAACGCGATTATATCGTCAGCAATGAGAAAATCGAGAAGACAGGATTTAAGGCCGATGTTTCCCTGCAAAAAGGCCTGCAGGAATTGATCAAAGGTTATCAGGTCATTAAACGCAATCAATTTGCAAATATTTGACGTTGAACGAAATGTTCAAGGACAAGTAACGGAGCGAATGTTAATGTGAGGCAACGACCTCACGATTTCGACATATAGGATCTTAAGGTGCCTTAAGATTCTTCGCTTCGCTCCATTAGACAATAGGGAGAATAATGAAACAGCTTGATGTTTTATTTGTGCACGCTAACGCGTCTAAAAAGATTTATCAGGATTTAGCCGAGGATTTTTCTGCCATCGAGCCTCCGATTTGGGCTGGTATGTTGGCTAATCATTGCCGCCTTAAAGGCTTTGCTGTTAATATTCTGGATTGTGAAGCACTGCATCTGGATGAACAACAGTCCGCAAAGCAGATAATAGGAAATAAGGCGCGCTTGGTCTGTTTTGTGGTGTATGGCCAGCAGCCTTCGGCCAGTTCTCAAAATATGGCCGGGGCCACGAGCTTGGGCGAAGCGGTCAAAAAATCGGCTGGACCAAGCAGAATTCTTTTTGTTGGCGGGCACATCGCTGCTTTGCCGCGTGAGGTCTTGGAAAAACATAAATCCATCGATTTTGTCTGCCAGAATGAAGGCGTGTATACAATCTCTAATTTATTGAAGACCAATTTAAAAGATGGTTTGGAGCAAGTAGATGGCTTGGGTTTCCGACGGGATGGAGGCATTGTTTTAAACAAACCTTCCTCCATCGTGGCCAAGAGCGACCTGCCCCGTGAGCTCCCGGGCATTGCCTGGGATTTACTGCCCGTTAAAAATTACCGCACCGCGTTGTGGCATTCTTACCCGAATAATTCCAAACGCCAGCCCTTCGCGGCTTTGTACACGTCTCTCGGCTGCCCCATGAAATGCTCTTTCTGTATGATTAATATTATCAACCGCCAGGAAAATGAATATTCCGACGGTTCGGCGGTATTCCGCTATTGGGAACCGGAGCATATCATCAAAGAATTCGATTATTTTGCCAAACAGGGCATTACCAATATTAAGATTGCCGACGAGCTTTTTGTGCTTAACGCCAATCATTTTCTTAAACTCTGCGAATTGATTATCCAGCGTGGCTATAAATTTAATATCTGGTGCTATTCCAGGGTGGACACGGTCAAGGACCATTATTTGGCGACTTTGAAAAAAGCCGGTGTCAATTGGCTGGCTTTGGGCATTGAAAGCGGCAACACCCGGGTGCGTAAAGACGTGATCAAGGGCCGTTTTGAAGACGTGGATATCCGGGCGGTGGTCAGGAAGATCCGCGAGCATGGCATTAATGTCATCGGCAATTATATTTTTGGCCTGCCTGAGGATGATTTGAGCAGCATGCAGATGACCCTGGATTTGGCCATGGAGATGAATACCGAGGAAGCTAATTTTTATTCAGCCATGGCCTATCCGGGTTCTCCCTTGTACGGCATTGCCAAAAAAGAAGGATGGAAATTGCCTTCGAGTTATGAAGGCTTTTCTCAACACTCCTATGAAGGCCAGCCTTTGCCGACCAAGTATTTGACCGCCGAGCAGGTCTTGGCCTTCAGGGACGAGGCCTGGATGAAATATCATACTCATCCGAAATATTTAGAACTTTTAAAACAAAAATTCGGCCAGGAAGCGGTGGATGAGACGGTTAAATCGACCAGGATCAAATTAAAACGTAAAATTTTAGAGGGAGTTTCTATAGCCCCATGATTATCTCCCGCACCCCTTTTCGCGTGTCTTTTTTTGGCGGAGGCACTGATTACAATGGCTGGTTTCAGGAACACAACGGAGCAGTGCTCGCCACCACCATTGATAAATATTGTTATATCAGCTGTCGTTATCTGCCGCCATTTTTTGAACACCAATCGCGCATTATTTATTCCATTATAGAAACTGTTAAGTCCCTTGATGACATTCAGCATCCTTCCGTACGGGAAGTCTTGCGTTTTTTAAATATTCATGAAGGTGTTGAGATCCATCACGACGGAGATTTGCCGGCGCGTACGGGCTTGGGGTCAAGCTCTTCTTTTACCGTTGGATTGCTTAATGGCTTGTATGCCCTCAAAGGGCAGATGGTCACCAAGGAGAGATTGGCCTGCGAAGCGATTCTGGTGGAACAGGACATGATCAAGGAAAATGTCGGTTGTCAGGACCAGACCCTGGCAGCTTACGGCGGGTTTAATTTGATTGAATTCGGCGGTACCAATCATTTACGCGTACAGCCGCTGACCATCCCGGCGGTGAAATTGAACCTTTTGCAGGACCATTTGATGCTTTTTTTTACGGGATTTTCCCGGACTGCCTCGTTCATCGCCAAGGCACAGATTAAGAATATTCCTCAAAAAAAGGCGGAATTAGCCCGCATACATGAAATGGTGCATGAGGCGGCGGAAGTTTTAAACGGCAATGATCTGTTAAAATTCGGCCGCCTGCTTGATGAAAGCTGGAAGCTCAAGCGCACCTTGTCAGACAAAATATCCAATGCGCGCATTGATGATTTGTACTCAACGGCGATTGCGGCAGGGGCTGTGGGTGGTAAATTGTTAGGAGCGGGCGGAGGCGGCTTTGTACTGCTTTTTGCAGAGCCCTCCTCGCAAGACAAAATACGCTCAAAGTTCAAAGACCTTTTGGAAGTTCCCTTCAAATTCGAAAATTTAGGCAGCCAGATCATTTTCTATCAACCCGACAGCGGATTGATTAAGTGACATGAGGCTATGAGTTACAGAGCGAAGCGAGGTAACTCATTAGCCGAATGTCATCCCCGAATGCTTTAATCGGGGATCCAGACATGGATTCCCGCTTTCGCGGGAATGACAATGAGTGGAGTCATATGTTCCCGGATGTGGTCATCTTAGCCGGCGGCTTGGGCAAACGCCTTAAGCCGGTCACCGGTGGTGCCCAAAAAGTTTTAGCCAGGATCGGCGATCGGCCGTTTTTGGAAATACTGATTGATTATATTGCCTCCCAGGGCGGGACGCGTTTTATTCTATGCGTCGGCCATGGCAGTGAAGAGGTAGAGGCTTATTTTAAAAATAAATACATTGACCGTGAGATCATTTTTTCAAGAGAAGAAACGCCATTGGGCACGGGTGGGGCCATCAAGCAGGGCTCGCGGCATGTGAAAACAGGTCGATTCCTGGCGATGAATGGCGACTGCTTTTGCGTTATTGATTATCTGCGTCTAATCGCATTTCATCAAAAACATAAAGCTAACGCTACAATCGCGATTACCAAACTCCCTGACGTCCGTGACTATGGAAGTATCATCATCAATGAAAAGAGACAGATTATCGCTTTTAAAGAAAAATCAACTTTGGTTCGAGCTGGTTTTATTAATACAGGGACGTATTGTTTGAACCGGGATGTTTTTAATTTGACCCAAACGCCGCAGAAGTTCTCCATCGAATATGATTTTTTCCCGCATTTGGTGGGAAAAAGATTTTATGCTTTTGAAGTCGAAAACCGTTTTATTGATATAGGTACACCAGACCGTTATTCTTGGGCGCAGGAGCATTTAGAAAGTTTGCGCCAAATGTAGGCGGGTGGCGAGGAGCGATGTTAACGAGCGGACGGTGACTGCCCAATTGTGCGATTAAGGGAAACCAGCTTTCTAGTCGCTGATAGGGTTGCCCTCGAATCAGGAGCACGTTAACATCGCGACGAGCCAGGACCCGCTGGCAGGAGATAAATATGGATTTTAATAAGACAACCGCTATTAGCGATGGGAAAGAGGCTTCCAAGTCCGGCTATAAGGTCCCTTTTGGGACAGTGTCGATCACCCCTAAGGCTAAAAAGCTCATTGATGAGGCGATCCAGCGCCGCTGGCTGACCAAAGGTAAATACGTCAGGGAATTTGAGGAAAAATTCGCGGCGCTTTTCGGCGTTAAATACGGTATCGCGGTTTCCAGCGGTACGGATGCCGATGCCATTGCCTGCGCGGTGCTTTATGATTTTGGCGCCAGGCGCGGGGATGAGATCATCGTGCCGGCCTTGAGTTTTGTCGCCACGGGCAACGCGGTTTTACAGGCAGGGTTTACACCTGTGTTCGTTGATGTACAGCGTGAAACTTTAAATATTGACCCTGAAAAAATTGAAGATATCATTACTCCCCGCACGCGCGCCATTATGCCCGTGCACTTGATGGGCAAGCCCGCGGCCATGGATGAGATTGTGAGCTTGGCTCAAAAACATAAGATTTATGTTATCGAGGATGCCGCCGAAGCGCATGGCGCCGAATACAAGGGTAGAAAAATAGGCGCCATCGGTGACATGGCCTGTTTCTCATTGTACGCGGCGCATATTGTGACGACCATCGAAGGGGGTATGCTCATCACCAACAATGCAAAAATGGCCGAGGCAGCCCGTTCCCTGCGCAATCACGGGATTGATGGAAAATTTCAATTCAAGCGCATTGGTTTTTCCGCCAAGATGAATGAGATCGAGGCCGCGGTGGGCTTGGGGAATATTGAGATATTTCATGATATTTTGGAGAAGAGACGGGCCAATGTTCGTCATTTGATCAAAGCTTTTGCCAAGTTTGAAAAATATTTCTGGTACCTTAAAGAAGACAGTCATGAAATTTTAGGTCCGCACGCGTTTTCGATCATTGTCAAACCCGGGGCGAATTTCACTAAAGATGAATTCGTGACTTATTTAGAACGGCAAGGTGTCGATTCACGTAATTTATTTTATTCTATCCCCACCCAGACGGAAAGTTATCAGTTTATGGGTCATCAATTAGGAGATTTTTCCCAGGCAGAGTATTGTTCGGACCATGGCACGCATATCGGCTGCCATCAGGATGTGGGCGTAGCTCAAATGGATTATGTTGTCCAAGTTGTTGGAGAATTCCTAAATTTAAAGGGTAAATAAGTGCATGCGCATTGCTATCAATTGCCGATCTATCCTATTAAGTCAGCGTACCGGCATCGGCCGCTACACCTATCATCTTTTAGACAATTTAGGGAAGATCGACCATGCCAGCGAATATATCCTTCATGCCCCTAAACGTCTGTTTGATTTTAAACGGCGCCTGCCGGATTTTTCCCGTTATAATAATTTCAAAAACCGTATAGATTGCTTCCATCGGGGGATTGGCAAGAGTGACATTTACCATCTGCCTTGTCCGGATGTCATCGGCCCCTATTCGGGTAAATTGATCGTTACCATTCACGATCTTATTTATAAAACCTTTCCCCAAGCTCACACGCCTCCAACCATTGAATTAACCGAAAAATATATGCAGGACATCGCGGCAAAGGCCGATCAAATCATTTGTATTTCTGAAAATACCCGCCGCGATCTGCATTCCTTTTTTAATATACCGCTTGAAAAGACCTGTGTCGTTTATAATGGGGTTGATCACGATATGTTTTATCTTTTATCTGTAGAAGAGCGCTTCAGCGCGGTAAAACAGCTCAAGGGGCTTGGTATTAATAAGCCTTATGTTTTGTATGTGGGCACGATAGAACCCAGGAAAAATTTAACGGGTTTACTCGAAAGCTTTGCTTTGCTTAAAGAAAAAAAAGTTTTTCATGGGTCTTTGGTTGTTGCCGGCATGAAAGGCTGGATGCAGGAAAGAAGGGAAGAGTTGATCAAAAAATTAGGGATTGTCCGGGATGTGATTTTTACCGGCTTTGTCAGCGATGATCAATTGCGCCAACTTTACAATATGGCTGAATTGTTTGTGTTCCCGTCTTTTTATGAGGGCTTTGGTTTTCCCATCCTGGAAGCATTTTGTTGCGGGGCCGCGGTCATCACCTCTAAGACATCATCCTGCGGTGAAATTGCCGGCGAGGCGGCAATATCCGTTGACCCTCGGGACTGTAATGCGATAGCGGATGCGATGGCCCAAGTATTATCGGACAAGATTCTTAAGGAATCTTACGCCCAAGCGGGATTAAAACGCGCTCAAAATTTTTCTTTTTTAACCACTGCCAGGCAGACATTGAATGTTTATCATGGGCTTCTTCGGGCATAAATATAACATAAGGGTGTTTCGGCAGTCACCATATAATCTTTTCGGATGACTGACGTTATTTGGGCATATTTATACTGATTGGGTTTCCAGGCGAAATAAACCGGGCCCCAATTTTTAGTTAATTGTTTTTGAACAAAAATGTAGCGCACCGGACCGTTTTTGAGTTGATTTAGAAATTTGTCAAACCAGCTGTCATTAAACCAGGAAAAAGTGGTGATAGGAAACCTCCCTAAAAAAGGCCTGTCGGCAAGAAAATTATAGGCCCCCAGTTCAGGAAACATGACGACAATATCCCGGGGATTTGAATGTACTTTAAGAAAATCAACCATAGCTTCCAATTCATCTGCTTGGTCCCCGGGGACAAGAATGCCCCGGGCCCGTTCAATATTGAGGATTTTATTATTGCCGGATAAGTGTTTCAGAGGGCCGGTACTTTTGCCTTGAAGGACATTACGGACAAATTGGAAGGCAAAAATTTTATGGTTATAATGCGCAATGGAATATCCCATTGAAAATATAAAAAGGGAGATCAGGACCAGGCACATCATGGGCCGCCAGCGTTCGCGTTGTGACCAGACAAACAGGACCAGGGCTTCTCCCAGGAAGAAATACAGGATCTTCTCCGGCATAAGCGCCATTTCAAATTGCGCTGTCCAGATACCGCGAAATGCCGTATTGTACATGATAAATCCATACATTGTCAGCGCCAGCAAACAAATGTCCGTGGAGTTGAACATCCGTTTCTTGAACCGCCAGTACAGATAAACAGCGATAGCCAAATATACATAAGATGGCGTCATTTGTCTAAAGTTAACACTCCAGGGGTTTAATATTGCTGCCAATGCCTCGGAAAAATTATGAGGATAAATGGAAACAGCATGCGGATCTATGATCTTCTGCATATTAAAAATGACAGTTAGCGTATCATCCACGTAGGGAATGAAAGCATGCTGTGCCATTGCATATAAAACCCAGGGGATTATCACAATCCCTACCCCTAAAAAATACGTCCCCAATGCTTTTATAAAGGACCCGGGTTTAAGGATTTTTAGAAGCCGCCCCGCCAATAACGCGGTGGTTATGCCTGCCAGGGCATAGATGCCAATTTCAACGCTTATGAGCAGCCCCAAAGAAGTGGCCAGTCCGGCGCCTAACATCCATATCGGGCGGGCGTTTTTAATAAATTTAATAAGACACCATACCGCTATTAAACCAAATGTATACCGCATTCCTCCCCAAATCATGAACATGACCCGGGGGAAAGTCCTGGCAATGACCGCAGGGGCCATGAGGTAAAACATATATCGGGTTTTTAGTAATTCGCAGGCGATCAGGATAGTAAAAATCAAACACAGGATGTTGCCAAAATAAAAATAAGCGCAGAGGACCGCGATATGCGGTTTCGTCATTTCCATTAAAAAGGCCGGTATATACAGGTCCAGCGGTCCCCGCAAATGAAAGAAATCACGGTAAGGAACGGCCCCGTGCAGCAAGGCGTTGATTCCCGGCAGGTAAAGACCGAGTTCAAAAATATCGATTTCGCGGTTTAAATAATAAGGATTGAAGGTAATTAAAACGGTAAAGACCGACAGAAGTAATAAATCAAGCCGTGTGGGCGCTTTGTGAAGGGTTGCTTGAAAAAACCGAATTAGAGATTTCAATCGAAAAAGTTTCTTTCTATAGAGGAAACTCAAAATTTTTCAACTTAATTATACTTATATTTATTATAAAACGTATAGCTTTTTTATTAAATCCCTGGCTGCCACCTACCTGCCGGCAGACAGGCTTAAATTTGAATATATTCTCCATTTCTGTTAGTATTTGGTTCAAGAAAAACTCCTTTGGGGCTTACAAAAAAGGCGGGTGTATGATTTTTCAATCGACCAGAGCTAAAAAAAGATTAATGAAATTACGCGGTTTTGCCTGGCTTGTGTATTCATGGATGTTCACGCGATGGAATTGGGGAGTCCTATATAGGCAAATTCAGGGTCTTAATATCGACCGTCTGCATGTCGGTTGTGGCAATGTATTGGTCCCGGGGTGGTTGAATTTAACCTTTGAAAAACGCGAAGAGTATGGCCGTATTAAAGAAGTAACAGGGGCATGGTGGTTAAATTTTAATGCTTTAGATTCCCTACCGGTTGCCGATGAGAGTGTTCAATATTTAGCGGCCAGCCATTTTATTGAACATCTGGATTTTAACGCGGGCATCCGTTTTACCAAGGAAGCTTTCCGGGTGATGAAAAAAGGCGGTGTCATCCATTTAAGCTGCCCGGACCTGGAACTTTATGCCAGCCATTATATCCACAGAAACAGATCTTTTTTTGATGACCCGCGTATCCGCGCGGCATGTGTTTTTAAAAATGCCGAAACTTGTGGAGAGATTTTTGCCGCCAAAGCGTATGATAGCGGGGGCGCGCACCGTTGGTTTTATGACGCGGAATCATTGATACACATTCTTACCCAGGCTGGATTTGTGCAGGCACGTAAGGTCAGCCGTTTAGAGAGCGATATCGCTGATATCGGAAAAATTGAATTAGCGGAAAGGGAAATTGAAACCGTGTATGTGGAAGCTAGAAAGCGGTAAACCAATGAACTTACAAAAAAAATTTATATCTGACCGCATGACGCTTTTGGGCCTGATGATTATAGCTATGGCGATCATGTGGAATCCCAATTACCTTAATCAGACACTGAATCTTTTTGAGTGGGGTTTATATTTGCCGGGCATTGACGCTGTATCTCAAGGTCAAGTGCCATTCAGGGATTTTTTTCATCTGCGCGGGCCTTTCGAGTTGTACGCGCCGGCATTTTTTATGAAAATCTTCGGTTTTAGGGCGGATGTTTTGGCGGCCTATTTCTATCTTGGCACGGTGTTGACGATGCTCGTGGCCGTGCTCATTGCTTATGAACTCATTCATCAAAGGCTTTTGCTTTGTTCTTTGGTGTTGATTTTGGTGACCCGGACTTTCCCCCGGGTGGTTTTCACCTTTTGGGGAGGGATGAGGTATGCATGGGGCTTATTGGCAGTATGGTGCTTAATCCGATTTTTAAAATCCAACCGTCCCGGCTGGCTCGTGGCGGCGGGGTGTTTGGCCGCGATTGGCGCTTGGACGAGTATAGAAATCGGTGTCGGCGTTCTGGTCGCGTTTATGGTGGTCATGGCCCTAAGCCGTGAGTGCCGTCGAAGGGCTTGGGTCATCTTTGCCGGATTCCTGATTATAAGCGTGCCTTTTGGCATCTATTTGTTGAGCCAAAATGCTTTTATGCCCTTCCTGCAGGCCCAGTGGATCGTTGTGACCCATATGCAAAGGGTTTTTTTACAAACCAATCCTGTGCCGGATACTCTTCCAAAATTGTTACACGCCTTGAGCTCCTTTGGGGGGCCGATTGTCATATTTGTACCGTGGGACAAGAATTTCCATCAGATGACACCGCTGTACTGTTATTTATTTTTTTTCTCTCTTTACTTTTGGCGCGTGTTTCATAAAAAAGCCACTGCTTTGGATCAAGCTGCTTTGGCGGTGGCGGTGTATGGCTTGATGTTGTTCTTGACGGGCTTTCGTAATTTATGGGCTTCGGTATTTGAGATGTCTTTGCAGCCGGAGAAAATTGTTTTATTTTTTCTGCTGGGGCAGTTTATCGTCTGGGCACGGCATAGATATGCAAGATTCAAATGGGCGGGGGCAATGCTGTTAGCCGCAGTGGTATTATCATCGGTGGTTTACAGTGTCAGCCATTTTAACAAGAAATTTTTCGGTCGTCATGCCCGACACTCGCAGTTGTCCGGTCCTCAAGCCGGACACTCGTCGTTACTCGTCAGTCCCATTGATCAGCCGCGCATCAGGCATATGACGATCCCCGTGTGGCAAGCGAAAGATTTAGAGCAATTAAAAGCCTTCGTCGATGAACATGTGCCGGCGCATGAGGCGGTGTGGATGTATCCGGAACTCGGGAGTTTGCATTTTATGCTGCAGAGGCCCTGGGTAGGGCATTTTCCCATGGCCACCATGTCCTGGATGGATGAAGGCTGGTTTGCTGATTATGAGACAGCACTTGAGAGTCATCCTCCCGGATATGCCATTGTTAACAAGAAGATGCCATTTTATTTTGACAAGACATATTTTTTGGTACCTGCCAATCGCATTAAGC
>Ga0209824_10001821_pt1 | contig 11500 bp, 13 predicted proteins | sample VDWuncwatermetaG_FD_184124 | JGI IMG/M metagenome (GOLD analysis project Ga0209824, IMG submission 184124) | Wastewater microbial communities from Netherlands to study Microbial Dark Matter (Phase II) - VDW unchlorinated drinking water (SPAdes)... ...
ATTATTAACCATTCTTCCTAAGGTCTGCGGATAATCATTCCTGAGGAATTCTTCAAGGTCTTTCTTTAAGGCGTTATCTTTCTTAATACCATCACCGCTAAAATGCTGTAAATATAAAGACACCTTATTCACGATAAAAGGGTTGTTAAGATAATTGAAATCTTCCTGCTGAGTAACCTTGGTAATAGCACTTATGGTGCCATAGACAATGGCATTATAACCTTGGCTTATGAAAACAAGCCCTAGAGAGCTGGCTCGAGATTTACCGGTATCAATAAAGGCCTCTTTTAAGGCTTCCTGGGTACTGATGCCTTTCCAACCGGCTGCTTCCATAGTGGAAGTTGCGCTCTCTAAACTAGCCATGGGTTTAATGAAAATAAACAAAAGAACGCAAAACATCATTAAATAGCTCCATAAGACTGAGAAATCTGTTTCTTTGACGGATCTCCACAAAGCGGCCAACGTTCCAATAAGAAAGACAACGGCTCCTATCTGTGTCTCAAAAAACAAGAAATCTATTATTGACTTAGCATTAACCAAGCCAATAACTTCAAATGCCGCTTCTGTAGGTGATATGCCTGTTGGAATCATTTTTGCTACCCTCCTGACTCCTTATTTTTCCAGTATTCAGCTAATCTTTTACCGAGTATTTCATTATAATTCTTAGGTTCTTCAGATTTTTGATTGCTAAAAGAACCAATATTGTTAGTAATATGGTTAATTATATAGTTAGGGTGTCTATCAGACCCTAAAGAAGTATCTCCAGTGGCACTAAGTAGAGTCTGTATGGCACTAGCTAGTGTCTGCCTGACACTAGGAGATTTTGCCTGGCTTAATTCAAAAAGCAAGAAATCAGGAAGAATATATAGATTATGATTAAATCCATCAGCATTATCTTTCTTTTTAATGATGATAAGCCCCTTTTCTTTTAGTTCATTTAGCCCACGAAATACAGAACTCCTTGAACATCCGGCTACATGCATAATGCGGCTGACTCCTGGAAATGCCTTCCTATCTTTTCTGTTGTAAAATTTGCACAAAGCCACATAAACAAGCTTGCTATTCGAACCCAACTTTTCCCATATTTTGCTTTCAAATACGCTGTCTGGTATGTATGGCATAATTTCTTAAGTATCCCTTATAAATAAAATATCCCCAAACCTATTCGGCTTGAGGACATAACAGATCTATTCCATTCACCAAAGCAAAGAAAATTCTATTTCTAAACTTAAAATTTCCAGTTATCTCTTCACATCTCTTAATCTTCACCTTACGCTCCTTGAAAATGAAAAAGAAGGCTGTTAGGCCTTCAATCTTCAAGAAAGCGTAATACTGTTACCAATGGATGACTTTGTAACACTGCTACTAGACTGCTCACCCTCAAAAATAGCTTTGAGGAACTTTAGAGTCGTCCTGTAGCACTGCAACCATTCGTCATCCAAATGTCTTAATACAAACCCTTGGACATTTGGATGTCGTGTCCGAGGCGCCGTGGGGTAAATGTTGCGTAGCAAGATTTACCCCACTCTCTTGGCGCCCGGACCTGACAATTTCTTTTTTATTAGTTTTCATCTTCTCTTAATCCCGGCATCAGCCAGAACCTTATCAAGCCGCCTGCCTTTAACCAGCGCCCCTTTTTGTAAACGAGTTAATTGCTTGATTACCATCTCAGCCTTGAATGCAGACTGAAATTGCTTGTATTCTTTACTCCATACCACTCTAACCGGACGTCGCACCCTTGTATATTTTGAAGCCCAGCCATCGTTATGTCGTTTCAGGCGCTGTTCGAGATTATTGGTGTAACCTGTATAAAAAGTTTTATCGCAACATTCAACAATATAAACATAAAATCTACCTTCTCGCTTAAAATCCCCGCTCTTCCTACTCTTCATAACGTTTGGCCAAAAACATCACCTACATTCATCGGCTCTTACTAAAATATAACCGTCCCCTTTATTCCCAAACCATTTATCTTCTTTAAAACCTCCAAAGCCATTCCGAGCCACTGCACCCAACGGCCAGCCCCAATATTTTAGGTATACTTTTTTGACATAACTTTTGCCTCAAAATGATAAACTTATCATTTAGTTATTTTAACATGAAATAAAGACGGCACAAATAGAAATAAACTAATGCTCCTTGATAACTCTAGGAATTTAATCGGTGAGAGAAAACGAACGGGGATTACTTATCAGGTTTATTTAAGAAAAACAAGCAGCGCTTTGATAATGTCTGTCGGGCTAGGCGGACAACCAGGAATATGCAAAGTAACAGGCGCGATATCTTGTGCGCCTCTACAGGTATAATAAGAATCTCTAAACAAGCCTCCCATAGAAGCACACTCGCCCATTGTAATTACAAACTTTGGTTCTGGCATAGCTTCATAGGTTTTCTTGAGCGCAAGCGACATGTTTTTAGAAACCGGCCCGGTCACCAATAAGGCATCCGCATGACGCGGCGAAGCGACGAAATCAATGCCAAAACGCTGGATATCATATAGCGGATTTGAACAAGCGATAATTTCTGATTCGCAGGCACCGCAAGAACCGGTATCAACTTCCCGGATATGAAATGACCTGCCGAATTTAGCATGAATGAACCTTTGAAGCTCTTGTCCCATCTTCTCTATCTCGGGAAAACGCGCTAATCCGGAAGTATCCAACGAAACAGTTACCCTTCCCTTTCTGATACTATTCTTTAATATATTGAAACTCATAAATCGTTCCCTGAATAAGACAAATCGAAGCTTTTATTGCAGAGAGGAAAATCCGGGATGATATTGCCTAACACTGCAAAAGAAATCCCCTCCCAATTCTGAAATGAAGGGTCAACTATTTTACAACGCTCAATTTTCCCTTGTGCGTTAATACGGATCCATACCCGCACCGGGCCGCGCCAGGCCTCTACACAACCAATAGCAAATCCTTCCTTTTCTTGAGCACTCTGCCTAATCTGCGGCTCGCAAGTATTAATCCTTTCCAGGCACTGTTTTATTATGTTAACAGACTCTTTTAATTCCTTACATCTTACTTTAAGGCGCGCTGCTACATCTCCTGTGTATTCCTTAATAACTTTAAATGATAAACTATCATATATGCCGCCTGATACTTTACGCATATCCAAACCAATGCCGCTTGCGCGAGCCGCAAGCCCGGTTATGCCCAGGTCGCGCGCAGTCTTAGTGAGTAGAATACCGCTAGCATCAACACGGTCCATAAAAGAAACGTTGGAAAAAAGCATTTCTTCAAGCGCCAAGAAATCTTTCTGAATAGCGGGAAGCGCATGGAGAATAAGTTTTTGCTTTGTTTCATCTATGTCCTTTTCAACGCCGCCAATAGCATTAATCCCTTTAAGATAACGCGAACCCAAGAGGCCTTCGTTAAGCTGAAGGATTGCTTCTTTTATTAAACTGGCAAACTGCGCCGGAAAACTAAAACCAACATCAAGGGCTATCCCGCCCATATCATTAGCGTGGTTATACATCCGCTCAAGTTCCAAAAACAATACCCGTAAAAGCTGCGCCCGCACAGGGACATTCACATGGAAAATATTTTCCGCGCACTGACAAAAAGCAAGGCTATAACCAAAAGCAGTGTCGCCGCTTATACATTCAAGCATCCCTACTGCCTCATGAACAGATTTTCCTTCAAGAATTTTCTCTATTCCCCTGTGCGTCCAGCCAAGTCGTATCTCCAAATTAATAATCGGCTCCCCTGCCGCGCTGAAACGGAAATGCCCCGGGCCAATCACTCCGGCATGCACAGGGCCTACCTGGATTTCAAGAATCCCTTCCCCCTCAACGCGTTTAAACCTATACTTCAAATTAATTATTGTATCCTCTTGCGGTGGATGAAAATCTTTGCGCAAAGGATAAAATCCTTCCGGCCATACTTCGTCATGCAGCCTAAGGCGCCTAAGATCAGGATTGCCTTTCGGCTCAAGCCCAAACATCTCCTTTATTTCACGCTCAAAAAGGCTGGCTGAATAGATATTCTTGGCAAGAGAAGCAAAAGCCGACTCAACAGGAGAAACATCCTGCCGCACCACAACCCAAAGACGCTTCTGTTCATTAAGGAAAACGCAATATAGCACAAATTTATCAAACTCTGTCCGTTTGTCCTCGGCAAAAAACATCATCACCGGCGAATTAAGCCGCTTATGTAAAAGATGGCATAATGCCGCAAAATCACCGCTGCCGACAGTAAGATACAATTCATCAGCCTGAAGTTGCTCAAATTCAACGATATTGATTTTTTCGGTGCTTAAAATTTCTCTTAAAAACTTAGGATATTCCATTTATTGGGCTAAAATAAGTTTTTGGCAATTACTAAGTAAACTAAACAATGGATAGGGGATTTTTAACCCTAAACCAAGTATAAAAATTCCTAAAAATAACAAAGCGATTTTTGTGCTTAATGTTTCTTTTTGCCGCGCCATTGATTGAGACTTACTCCCTAACGCAATCTTGCTTATATGATGCACCAGCCCTGCAAAAGCAACTGCAAGAAATATCAACATCAATGCTGAAACAAAGTATTGTTTACTGACAAAACCCGCAATAAGAATTAAAACTTCGCTCATAAATATGGAAAAAGGGGGCAACCCTCCAAGCGCAAAAGCGCCTAAAAATATGGCTGTCCCGGCAAAAGGTATCAATTGAATCATCCCTTGCATCTTATTCATATTATTGGTGCGATATGCCCGCACCGCGTTGCCTGCGCAGAAAAACATAAAAGCCTTAGTGACGGCGTGATTAAATACATGAAATAAAGCCGCATAAATACCGCCCGCAGCGCCTAAACCAAGGCCAACAGAAATAACACCCATATGTTCCACGCTAGAATAAGCCAGAAGCCGTTTTAAATCTTTTTGCACGATGATAAAGCCTGCGGCAATCGCAAGCGAACACAGGCCGAATAAAATAAACAATTTTGCGCTAAATGCGTACCCCACCGAAGGATTAGCGAGCATAACAAACCTTAAAATAGCGTACAGGGAAATTTTCAATAACACCCCTGACAAAAGCCCGCTTATAGGAGACAATGCTTGGCTGTGCGCATCAGGCAGCCAATTATGCATTGGCGCAAATCCCGCTTTAGTGCCGTATCCGACAAAAATAAACACAAGCGCAATTTTGACTACCTTCGGATCAAACAAATGCGCCCCATTAAGCATCTTAAGCCATTGGAGGCTCTTTACCCCGGCATGCGTCGAAGAAGTATAATAAAAGAAAATAATCCCTAAAAGGGCAAAGGTTATTCCTACTGAACAGATAATAATATATTTCCATGCTGCCTCTATCGATTCCTTTGCATTATAAAAACCAACTAGAAACGCTGAAACAAGCGTAGTCATCTCAATGGCAATCCATACCAGCGCCAGATTATTAAGCACAATAACCAGCAGCATAACAAAACAAAAGAGATTAAATAAAAAATAATAACCCTTTGCCTTTCGCAGAGTTACCTTTCCTTCTTTTACCTCTTCTTCAATATAACCGACGGAATAGATACTCGCCGCGAAAGCAACAATTATAGTCGTTACCATAAAGAAAACGCTCAAGCTATCAACATAGAGCCAGTCCCATAAGCTCAACCGCATTTGAGAAGAAGCAAGAAAACTTTTTACAAATAGCGCACATACCAAAAGAAGCATGCAATAGCCAAAAGCATTCACTATGCCCAGGGCTTTCTCTTTTCGGAAAACCAATGAAATAACGCTCAAAATAAGCGGAATCGAAATAATTAATCCGATAAGCATATTTTATCCTTTAAGAGAATTAATTTTTGAGGTATCGATGTGCGTAAAAAGCCGGTTGACCCGGTAGACAAAAACTTGAATAATTATCACGAAAACAAAAATATCAAATGAAAACGCAATCTCTACAAAAAACGGCATCCCTCCGGTAATGGCCACGGCAGCAAGGAAAATTCCGTTTTCCATTGCTAAAAGCCCAAGCACCTGGCTAAGCGCTTTCATACGGGAAACCATAATAAAAAAACTAATGCAAATTGCCGCTATTGAAACAACAAAAGTAGCAAGTTCAACCGCTAAAGCCTTTGGTATAATCTGATGCGCGAAAATATAGGAAAAATAACTAAGCAGCAACGCAATGATAAGTGAAATCTGCGGATTCATTATGAGGCCTAAGTCTTCCTCAACGTTAATGCGGCGCACTATGCGCGCAAGAACATAAGGAATAATCCCAACTTTAAGTATCAGAATTGAAACGCAGATAACAAATAACTCTATGTGCTTTCCTGCTACAGCCATAGTTAAGGCATATAGGAATAAAAATAAAGACTGCAGCCTAAATGTCCGGATTAACGCAGTAATGCGCTTGGCAATAGTCATAAGAAAAGCCGTAATTAAAAAACCGGATAAAAGAAAAGCCGATACCATATTTATATCCCCATACATGCGGAAACTGCCGCAAGCAACGCAATAAAGAAAGCAAAGCCAAGATAATCTACTACTCTAAAAAGGCGCATTTTAGCAAACGAAACTTCAATAATCGCAATTATCATAGAAATAACCAAAAGTTTCAAGGGAAACTGTAACCACTGCCATTGCGTATCATTAAAAAAAGGGAGCAAAAACCAAGAAAGCATCGTAAAAAAGATGATTTGCTTTAAGGAGATTGCAAGTTCAATAATAGCTAGTGATCTGCCCGAATATTCAAGTACCATACCCTCATGCATCATAGTTAGCTCAAGATGCGTTTCCTGATTATCAACAGGAATGCGCGATGTCTCAGCAATTACAACCATAAAGAAAGCGAAACCTGCCAGCAACGTTGAAACTCTAAAAAAGTGCTCCCCTGCTACTGCTGCAGCAGATGTTGAACTGCTGTTCATTCCTATGACAAAAAGTGAAACAAACGCCGCTGGTTCAGCGATACTGGAAATAAACATTTCTCGCGATGAACCAATACCGCCAAAAGAGCTTCCCGCGTCCAAGCCGGCCAAAGCAAGGAAAAAACGGCCGAGAGCAAGAATAAAAAAAATAGCCAGCAAATCCCCTGTAGTATTCAAAGAAAGCCCGGGCCGAAAGACCGGAAGCAAAAAACACGCCGCAAGGCTGCTTGATAATACGATAGCGGGGGTAGCCGTGAAAATCCAAGACGCGTGTTTTGAAACAACCTGATTCTTGGAAAAAAGCTTAACAAAATTATAATAAGGCTGAAATATACTTGCTCCTTTTCGCATGCGCAGGTTATTTTTTACCTTTCGGATAAAACCGCTTACCAAGGGAGCAAAAAGCAGAATAAAAAATACCTGCCCGCAGAGTAAAAATATTTTTGCCGGTATCATAGGTTAAAAATTCCTGTCATCGCAACTAATATTACCAGAGCAAGAAAAATATAAAGCAGGTATAGATTAATAATCCCCGGTTGTAGTTTACGCAATTTAAACGCGATATTGTAAACAATCCGTAAAAACGGACCATAAAAATGGCGTTCGAACAGCGGCGTAGTATGCGTTTCATAAGTAAAAGAGCGGACATGGTAAAATGAATCGCGTATCTTTTCGCTCTTGCGGTAGGGCAATAAAAAGAAACTAAAGGCAATACGAAAAGGCTTTGAGAAAGCAGTAGCGGTATATTCAGTGCGCGCATCTAATGCATAATAACCGCAATCCCAGGTATTGTAGCGGGCCGTTTTTGGGCGTAAGCCGAACATAAACCAACTCAAAACACCAAAGCTAAAAACGAGCAGCAATGCTGCTATTATAAATGGCGAAATAGATATTGCCTGAGCGGTAGCTATTGTTAAGCTAAACCACTGAAAGGAAAACGCCGATTCATGAGCGCCGAGAATATCTTGCGCAACTCTAGCAATACAAGTAGCTATAATCCCCGCTCCCACACCAAAGATAATAACCATTACCGCCAAAAATCCCATACCGAGCTTCAAAGACACCGATACTTCTTTTGCCTCTTGCGCACGATAACTGCGCGGCATAGCAAGAAAAGTTATCCCGAATGCTTTAACAAAACAGGCCGCAGCCAGGCCGCTCGTCAAAGCAAGCGCCGCAACGCATAAGACCATAAATACTTTAATCCATCCTCCTGATTGTAAAATACCCGCAAAAAAAGTCTGGAAGGTAAGCCATTCGCTGACAAAACCGTTTAACGGAGGAAGAGCGGAAATTCCCATGGCGCCGATAAGGAAAAATGCCGCAGTCCATGGCATACTCTTAATGAGCCCTCCCATTTTTTCCATATCGCGGATGCCGGTTGCCTTTACTACGCTTCCCGAACAAAGAAATAAAAGCCCTTTAAATAAAGCGTGGTTAACTAAATGATACAGGCCGGCGCACATACCAATTACGGCAACCAAAAATATGCCTTTAGCAGCAAAAAGCATTGCCGCGCCTATCCCTAAAAGGATTATTCCGATATTCTCAACACTATGATACGCCAATAGCCTTTTCAGATCGTGATCCATAAGGGCATAGATAACCCCTACAAGGCAAGAAACGACTGCAAGCGCCAATATAAGAATCCCCCACCATTGTGGCCCCGGCCCTAGCAACATCACAAAAAAGCGAATCATACCATAAATGGCAGTTTTAATCATCACGCCTGACATAATGCTTGAAATATGGCTGGGGGCTTGCGGATGGGCAATAGGGAGCCAAATGTGCACTGGCACCACGCCTGCTTTAGTTGCAAAACCAAACAATAAAAGTAGAAAAACGGTGTTTCGCATCTGAACAGGCATTACCGCAGCCGCTTGCTTTACCGCTAAAAAATTAAAAGAGCCGGCCTGAGCATAAAGAATAAACAATGCAGCCATAAGGGATGCGGTGCCAAGATGCGTCATAATAAGGTAAATCGTACCCGCACGCACAGATTTTTCGTGTTTATAGTCGAAGACAACCAAAAAATATGAAGAGAGAGACATTAATTCCCAGAATACAAGGAAGGAAAAAAGATTGCCCGCGGTTACCACCATACACATAGAAAGAACAAAAAGGGCTAAAAGCACTGTAGCTATTATTGATCTTCCCTTTGAATATTCCCCCCGCAGGTATCCAATTGAGAATACTGCTGAAGGCGCACAAACAAGCGCGATAACGACAAGAAAAAATAATGCTAAAGGATCAAACAAAAAAAGTTGTTGTGACAGTAGATTTACCATATCTTTTATTTAAAATACCTCTCAAAACCAGAAATTATCTCAAAAATCTCGTGTTTGTCCTTTATCTTTTTTAAACGTTCCACAATAAATTTATTTTTTACCAGATGGGAAATTTTGGCTAAGATTTTAAGATGAAAACCGACTTCTTCTTGCGGTGAAATAAGCATAAAAAACAGTTATCCGTCCAAAGCGTCAAAATCAACGCCTTCAGCTGACCTGCCTAAAATAAGCAATGGTTTTTTAAATCCCTTAATTTTAACATGGAGTATGGCTACGCCATTTCCGACAGCCGTAGAGCCTAATTTCTCTCGTTCTAAAATAGCTTTAAATAGAGATTTGCTGTCCTTTATTCGGCCAGGCTTTGCAACCATATCTACTAATTCAGCAATTAACTTATTTTTTTTCTTTTTCCTTCAAATCTAGTTCAATGTATTTTTCCTTGAGTAAATCTGGCAGTTCTATCTCCCTTTGTTTAACTTCCTCTTTCATACTTAACTTTATCCTTTCTCTCTAGCATAAGAAAATCGCTTCGTGATTAGACCATTCCTTTAAATGATTTAGGAATGGCTATCCTTTTTAAGGATAGCTCCAATATGATTTTTGAGTCCTAAACGGGCAGTGGTAAGGACTTCATAATTAGCAACCGACCCAATAATGGTCAGATTACCTGCCAGCTTGGAGATATTTTGTATACCGATAACAATATAGGTTAAAACAAAAATAGTGGGGCAACATTCATAAATCTTTGTAGCCGGTTCTTACCCTGTTTTTGCTGTTAAATATTGAAACAGCAAGCTCTTTGTCTTAGGGCCAACTTTTCCGTCAGCTTTTAACCCGTTTGCCTTTTGAAATTCCTTAAGGGCTTTCTTAGTATTCCTACCGATTTTACCATCAATACGCCCGTTATAAAACCCGGCATTCTTTAAGGCAAGCTGAATATCTTTATGGGTTAAGGACTTTTTTCCAGATTCATAGAGATACCCCCCATTACCCTGAGCGCCAGTAACAACTACAGTAGAAGAACCGCGCGAATCTACCTTCCCTTTTAAATACCCCACTGATTCGCGTGATTCTCCTGTTTGTCCTTCAATGGCAGATTGCCTTTGTTCAACCGAATCAACCTTTGCCTCTAAGGTGCCTATTTTCGTTTCCAGCGTATTTAGCCTTTTACCAGAACCCGTAGAGCAACCAGCAATTAAGAAACTTATGGGGATAATAACCCACCATTTACCTCTCATCAAAACCTGCCTTTCTCTTTTTTAAGAGTAGTGGCGGCTAATATAACAAGATTAACCGCCACTCTCTATTATGCCTAGTTATTTAACTTCTACAGAGATATTTTCTACCTTTTGCTTTCCTAATGCGTCGGTGGTATATTTGACGATTACTTTATCACCGGCTTTCAAATCAGAAAGCTTCAAGGCAACATCGCCTTTGGCGATTTTTGTTTCAGGCAATACTACAAAAGTGGTATTCTCATAGGTGTTGGTAACTGCATCTTTCAATTGCTTCACTAACACTTCGGATTTTACCAAATCCGCTGAAACCACCTCACCTAAAACAGAGATAGCCTTCTGTTCTGCCGCTCCTTGAGCATAAACCGGAAGAACTACCCCCGCCATTCCAATTACTGCTAAACACACCACAGTAAACTTCATTACTCTAATCATCCTCCCTCACCTCCTCTCTGTGATTTAGATTTAGATGTTATAATAGCAACTAATCTTCCGCTGTAACAAATCAATCCTCTGCTTTAAAGCTATAGCCTAAAGGGTGGGGTTTAAACGTACCAGCAATAATAATTTTTATTTTATCTTCGCGGAATGAAGATTTATCGTTTCCCATCAAAACTTCGTCTTTTAAAATAATACCGCTTTAAAAACTATCTAAACTTTAATTTTTAGTTGGCTGTTTATGAGGGATCTTGGCGGGAAGAATTATAAGAAATATCTAAAACTATGAAACCTCTTAAAAGGGATTTTTTAAAATTTATATGGAACACCCCACGGGCATGCCCGTGGTATCTGTATGTACCCCGCCCGACATTGTGTGTCGAGCATGCCCATTTAGTGACATCCCGCCGAGTGAGTTTTTCCTTCGCATTCATCCACGCCCATAGGCGTGGTTTTCTGCGAAAGAGGAATAAAGGCTTTTTTAGCTCTTATTTTAATTAAAAATTTAAAACTGCTTCCCAAGAATACCAAAACCCGAAGTCTTCTGTTATTTTTCTATCGTGCCTCTCCTTATTTTTGAAAACCTACTTTTCTCTACCTAAGCTACTTAAGACCACCTCTGTTTTCTTAAGCTTATTGCGCAGCATTTCCGCTATCGGACGCAACACATGGAAGATGCCGC
>Ga0209824_10001822_pt1 | contig 11498 bp, 10 predicted proteins | sample VDWuncwatermetaG_FD_184124 | JGI IMG/M metagenome (GOLD analysis project Ga0209824, IMG submission 184124) | Wastewater microbial communities from Netherlands to study Microbial Dark Matter (Phase II) - VDW unchlorinated drinking water (SPAdes)... ...
GACAATCCGGCAGTGGCCCAGCGTTTTGAATTTTTTATCGGGGGCCTGGAAGTGGGCAATGCCTATTCCGAGCTTAATGATCCCCAGGAGCAGTATCAGCGCCTGGTGGCGGACCTTGAGGATGATACGGAAACAGGAAACCGCGTCATTGATGAGGATTTTGTCAGAGCACTCGAATACGGCATGCCGCCGGCCGGTGGTTTGGGTATCGGCATTGACCGATTGGTCATGCTTTTGACGGATTCAGCATCGATCAGGGACGTTATTTTATTTCCGTTGTTAAAACCGGAGCATTAAAAGGTTATATGAATTTTGAATGGTGGCTAACAATCCGGTATTTATGTGCTAAAAAAGACAAGTTCCTCTCAGTTATTAACTTTGTAGCAATCGCTGGTATCGCGATTGGGGTGATGGCCTTGATCATCGTCATCGGTGTGATGACCGGTTTTGACCATGACCTGCGTGAGAAAATCGTGGGTGCTAACGCGCATATTTTTGTTGAACGCGAAACCGGCGTAAAAAATTATTTGCAATTAAATAAGCGTTTAAAAAGTTTGTCTGGGGTCATTGCCACCACCCCTTATATTCATGGCAACGTTTTTTTAGAGGCTGGTACCAGGGCCGCGAGTTTGATTTTACGGGGGGTGAATCCTGCCAGCGAAGGGTCAGTGACGCGCATCAACAGTTATTTGGCCGGGAAGGCCAAGGTCGCGGATTTAAAAGAAGACGGCGTCTTGATCGGCAGCCAGTTAGCTTCCTATTACGGCTATCGCGTGGGGGATACGTTAACGATTATATCTCCAGCGTCGGGTGTTGCCGGTACCGGCTGGCGTTACCAGTTTAAAGTTGCCGGTATCTTTACATCAGGGATGTATGATTACGATATGAATTTAATTTTGGTCACTTTAACCCGGGCTCAGGCAATTTTTAACATAGGCCCAGCTGTCACCGGCATTGGCCTTAAATTAAAAGATCCGGATCGAGCAGCTATTGTTAAGAATGAGATTTATGACGGAATAGGTTTTAGTTATTTGGTGCGCACCTGGATGGAAACAAATGCCAATTTTTTTGCGGCGCTGGCTTTGGAAAAATTTGCCATGTTTATTATCCTTACCCTTATTGTGCTAGTGGCCTCTTTTAACATCATCAGCACTATGATCGTGACGGTGATTAATAAGGTCAAGGATATCGGCATTCTCAAATCCATCGGTGCCTCACGGGCATGCATTCATCGGATTTTCACCTGGCAAGGACTGGCTGTGGGAGCGATAGGGACATTTTGGGGTTTTGTTGGTGGGGTGGGTGTTATCATCTTGCTTAAAAAATATCAGTTTATCAAATTGCCCCAGGATATTTATTATATCGACCATTTGCCGGTCGTGATCCAGGCGTCCGATGTGGGGTTGATCGTAGGTGCCGCCATGCTGATCACCTACGCGGCGACCGTGTACCCGGCGCTTAAGGCGGCAAACCTCGAACCCGTGGATGCTTTGAGGTATGAATAGTGAGGGACTAAACAGCCATTGGGATGAATTTTTTCCGCCAAAACGCTAATTGCTACTTACTGATTCCTGGATAAGTCAGGAGCAAAAACACGCGTTTTGGCTACAAAAATTATCCCAACGTCTGTTTAGACGCATAGCAATGTTAATAGAGGCTGTTAATATTCACAAATTGTACCCGGGCCCTTTACATGTGCTCAAAGGGGTGGGCTTGAGCATTGAGGCCGGTGAGGTGGTGGCCATCGTAGGCCCGTCGGGCGCCGGGAAATCAACCTTACTGCATATTTTAGGCGGCCTGGATGCGCCCAAAGAAGGCCAGGTGATTTTTGAGGCCCAAGACCTGTACGGTTTAAGCGATGTCAAGCGAGCCCAGACGCGTAACAGCGATATGGGATTTGTTTTTCAATTTTATCATTTATTGCCGGAGTTGACCGCCTTGGAAAATGTGATCTTGCCGGCCATGATCAAAAAAAATTCAAGAAAGACAAGCGCAATTGAGTTTGCCGGGTTAAAATTATTAGAACAGCTGGGATTGTCCAGCCGCAGCAATCATAGGCCCAATCAGCTTTCGGGCGGTGAGCAGCAGCGGGTGGCTATTGCGCGCGCTTTGATCAATGGGCCGAAAGTCGTTTTTTGCGATGAGCCTACCGGCAATCTGGATTCAGTCAGCGGGCAGGTGGTGATGGATACGCTTTTGCGTTTGAATCAGACCCACGGGGTGACGGTGGTTATCGTGACGCATGATGAAAAGATCGCCGCACGTACTCAAAGAGTAATTACTATGAAGGATGGGTTATTGGAGCTCCCGATGATGAGCCCAGCCATGCCGAGCAAGTAACAGGGAATATTTATGATGAAAGACGGCTTGCTGGAACAGCCAGTGGTTGCGAAATAAATTATTTATAAACACTGTCATTCCCGCGAAAGCGGGAATGACAGGTTTTATAAGTATGGGAATGACAATGGACAGATATTCGAAAGGGACATTATGAAGATTTACATTAACGGAAAATTGGTGGATCGTGCCGAGGCCAAGGTATCGGTGTTTGATCATGGCTTTCTTTACGGCGACGGGGCGTTTGAAGGTATCCGCTCTTATAATTGCCGCGTGTTTCGGTTAAAAGAGCATATTGACCGTTTATATGAAACCATGCATACGCTGATGATCGGTCCCCGCATGACCAAAAAGGAAATGTCCGACGCGGTGGTGTCTACATTGCGTGCCAACAAGATCAAGGACGGTTATGTCCGTCTGATTGTCAGCCGCGGCGATGGTGATTTGGGCCTTGATCCCCGCAAATGCTACGGTAAACCCAATGTGATCATCATCACGGATAAGATCACTTTATATCCGGCACAGCTTTATCAAAAGGGCATGGAGATCATCACGGTGCCGACCAGCAAAAATAATCCCAACGCGCTTGGACCCCAGCTTAAGTCGCTTAATTACCTTAACAATATTTTAGCCAAGATCGAGGCTTCACTTTGCGGCTACAATGAGGCGATCATGCTGCAGGCCAACGGCTACATCGGTGAGTGTACCGGGGATAATGTGTTCATTTATAAAGACGGGGTGCTTTCGACACCGCATCTGGGGTGTTTAAAGGGCATTACAAGCGGTGCCATCCTGGAGTTGGCGCTTAAGATGAAAATCAAAGTGTTTGAAGGTTACATCACCCGTCATGAGATGTATAATGCACAGGAATGCTTTTTGACGGGTACCGCGGCGGAATTGATTCCCATCGTAAAGGTGGATGGCCGCGTCATCGGCGGGGGCAAACCAGGCCCCATGACAAAAAAACTGTTGGGCGCTTTTCATCAATTAACTAAGAAAGACGGGATAAAATATAGTCTTTAGATTATGGATTCCCGCTGGAGTTTACCCCCGAATGTTTTTGTCGGGGGCGGGAATGACAGTGGAAAAAATAAATATGACTTGTGATATTTGCGGCAAAAAAAAAGCGACTGTGCATTTAACTGAAATTGTCGATGAGCAAATGTCGGAGATGCATTTATGCGAAGAATGTGCCCGGCAGAAAAATACTCAGATGGAGCAGCAATTCGGCTTGGCGGATTTATTAGCGGGTCTGTCGGACACAAGCAAGCCCCCTGCTTCCAAAGAAGGCGAAAAGAATGTTCTCAAATGTTCTCGCTGCGGCTTGCTTTATGAGGATTTTCGCAAGTTCGGACGATTAGGCTGCGGCGAATGCTACACGTCCTTTAAGGAGCATTTAAACGGGCTCTTGCGCAAGATACACGGCTCGAATAAATACATGGGCAAAACGCCCTCCAAGTATCAGGAAAATCAAATGGCGCCTTTATCAGAGGGTACAATTGCATTTTTGCCGTCCGAAGACCTGTTGGATTTAAAAAAGCAGTTGCATTCGGCCGTTGCGGCGGAAGATTTTGAGAAAGCGGCCGTGATCAGGGATAAGATAAAAAAGATTGCCACGCCCTAAAGCTCTACGACATTCGAAAAAGAGCTTGCAATGACGATGATGTTGGGCCTTTTGACACGCTTGGGGATATATGCGTATCGAAGAATTATTAAATCATACCGGAGAATGGCTCAGAGGCACCGGCCCATCTGCTCATATTGTCATGAGTTCACGCGTGCGCCTCGCGCGTAATTTGGAAGCTTGGACTTTTCCCGGCAAATCCGGGAAAAAGGATTTAGAGGCAATCTTAAAGACTTTTGAAGAAGCGGTTAATCATATAAGTGCTTTGAAAGGATCAACGTTGTTTCAGATGACTGAGCTTGATCAGGTGGACCGCCAAATGTTGGTCGAAAGGCATTTGATGAGCCATGAGCATGCCTCCAATCCGGAAGGTAAGGGCCTTTTGGTGGCTGCCGAAGAAGTGGTTTCCATCATGATCAATGAAGAAGATCATTTGCGTATTCAGGTGATGCGCTCCGGCCTTAATTTAAGCGAAGCCTGGGACATTATCAACGCCATTGACGATGCCTTAGCACACGAGCTTACCTTTGCCTTTAGCCCAAGCTGTGGTTTTTTGACCGCTTGCCCGACCAATACAGGTACTGCCATGCGAGGGAGCGTGATGATGCATTTGCCTGCCTTAGTTATGACCAAACAGATCAATAAAGTATTGGCGGCCATTTCTAAATTAAGTTTTGCCAGCCGCGGATTTTACGGCGAGGGCACTCAGGCATCGGGGAATTTTTATCAGATTTCCAATCAAGTGGCTTTAGGACACAGTGAGTTGGACATCATTCAAAATATTAATGGATTGATCCGTCAGGTCATTGAGCAGGAAGAGCAGGCACGCCAGGCCTTACTCTTGCAGAATAAGCCGATGCTCGAGGACAAAGTTTGCCGTTCCTTCGGGTTGCTTAAGACCGCGCGCATTATTTCGAGCCAGGAAGCTATTGAATTTTTTTCCATGGTGCGTTTGGGATTGGATATGGGTATTCTTAAGCATGTCGATCATAAGGCCCTTAATGAGTTATTCATCATGATTCAGCCGGCCCATTTACAAAAAATCGAAGGTAAAAAACTAAACGCGTTTGAACGCGATACTAAAAGAGCGGCAGTTATCCGCCAGAAGTTAGGAGGCAAAGATGTTTAACCGATTTACGGAACGTGCGCGCAAAGTTATTGTCTACGCTAAGGAAGAAGCTAAGCGTTTTAACCATGATTACATTGGTACGGAACATTTATTGCTGGGTTTGATCCGCGAGGGTGAAGGTGTAGCCGCGGCCGTGTTGCAAAAGCTAGGGCTGGACCTGGAGACCATCAGGCTTGAGGTTGAAAAATTAGTGCAAGCCGGGCCTGCGACACAGGTGGTAGGGGACATTCCTTTTACCCCGCGTTCCAAAAAAGCGCTCGAGCTCTCCGCCGAGGAAGCCCGGGCTTTGGGCCATAATTACATCGGCACCGAGCATTTGCTTTTGGGTTTGGTTAAAGAAGGCGAAGGCATGGCTTACCGCGTGCTTTTAAACTTAGGGTTGGATTTAGGCAAATTGCGCAATGAAGTCATGGAACTATTGGGCTCCGGCGTTCCCGGTTACGGCCAACAGCAGGAAACTGTCAAAACCGGTAAGACCCCGGCCATTGACGCGTATGGCCGTAATTTGAATAAATTAGCCAGAGAAGGCAAGCTTGATCCGGTGATCGGCCGCAAACTTGAAATTGAGCGTGTTGTTCAAATACTTTCCAGACGCACCAAGAATAATCCCGTACTCTTAGGTGAGGCAGGCACCGGTAAAACCGCCATCGTCGAGGGATTGGCCCAGCAGATTGTTTCAGGTGATGTGCCTGAATTGTTGCGTGATAAAACTATTGTAGTTTTGGATTTGGCCATGATGATCGCGGGTACCAAATACCGCGGCCAGTTTGAGGAGCGCATTAAGGCGGTGATGGATGAGCTTAAGCGTTCCGGGAAAATCGTTCTTTTTATCGATGAGATCCATACCCTCGTTGGTGCTGGTGCGGCCGAAGGGGCCATTGACGCGGCCAATATCTTAAAACCGGCCCTGGCCCGAGGTGAAATTCAGTGCATCGGGGCGACCACCATGGATGAATACCGCAAAAATATCGAAAAAGACGCGGCCCTGGAACGCCGTTTCCAGACGATCATCGTGGAGCCCCCCTCGGTGGATGAAACCATTCTGATCCTTAAAGGACTGCGCGATAAATACGAAGCCCATCACAGGGTCAAATATTCCGATGAATCCCTGGAAGCCGCGGCACGCCTGTCGGACCGTTATATTTCCAACCGTTTCCTGCCGGATAAGGCCGTGGATATTTTAGATGAGGCCGGGGCCAAGGCCCGTTTGCAGGCAATGGTCATTCCCGGTGATATTAAAGAGCTGGAGGAAAAAATTGAGCAGTTAAAAAAAGAGAAGGAATCTTATATTAAGGTCCAGGATTTCGAGCGTGCGGCCAAGATGCGCGATCAGGAGCGCGAGGTGCGTGAGCAGCTGGAGCGCATGCGCGCACAATGGATGCAAAAGCGCGATGACGTCTCGTTGACAATCACCGACGATGATATCGCCCGTGTGGTTTCCCAGTGGACCAGGATCCCGCTGATCCGTCTGGAGCAGAAAGAAAGCGATCGCCTGCTGAAAATGGAAGAGCAGATGGAAAAAGCAATTATCGGCCAGGATGAAGCGGTCTCGGCCATTTCACGCGCGGTGCGCCGCTCAAGGGCGGGTATCAAAAATCCGCGGCGTCCCATCGGTTCATTTATTTTCTTGGGACCTACGGGTGTTGGTAAAAGCTTGTTGGCCCGTATTTTGTCAGAATTTATTTTTGGCGACCGGGATGCTTTGATTCAGATCGACATGTCCGAATATATGGACAAATTTAATGTTTCGCGCTTGATCGGGGCACCTCCTGGATATGTCGGCTACGAAGAAGGTGGGCAGTTAACCGAGAAGGTGCGTCGTCGTCCCTATTCGGTCATACTTTTAGATGAGATCGAAAAGGCCCATCCGGATGTTTTTAATTTACTTTTGCAGGTCTTTGAAGACGGGCAATTGACCGACAGCCTGGGACGCAAGGTGGATTTTCGCAATACCATTATTGTTATGACCTCGAATGTGGGGGCGGAGATGATCCGCAATGCCGGTTCTTTGGGTTTTGTGGCCCATAAGGAAGATACATCATACAATGCCGTCAAAGACCGATTGCTTAATGAAGTCAAAAAAGTATTCAAGCCGGAATTTTTAAATCGTATCGACGATATTATTGTGTTCAGGAATTTAACCAAAGAAAATTTGACAGAAATCATCAAGCTGGAGGTCAATGAGGTTATCGAGCGCCTCAAGGCCAAGGGGATCGATATCAGTTTGTCTTCTGAGGCCATGGATTTCTTGATGGAAAAAGGCTATGACCCTTTATACGGGGCCAGGCCTTTAAAAAGGACCATTCAGCGTTACGTGGAAGATATGCTTTCCGAAGAAATTATTTCCGGACGTTTTAAAGAAGGCAGCAAGGTCACTGTTGTCCGTCGAGATGATAATTTGGTGCTTGCTTAAACCAAAATTCCTCATTGCTTCGACTTCGAAAGGTTAAGTTTTCTACTATGGGTGTTTTAGCTTCAAGGATCGGTATTTCTGCCAATGAATGGATCCGTTATCTCGGGGAACTGACGTTATTATTGTCACGCACGGTGGTGTCCGTTTTTACGCCTCCGTTTAAAGGCACTCGTTCTTTGATACAAGCCCAACGCATCGGGCCGGGCACTTTTATCATTTCAGCCCTGGTGGGTTTTTTCGTGGGGATGATCATCGCTTTGCAGATGGCCTATCAGATGGTACAGCTTTCCGCCGAGCTTTATATTCCTAACGTGATTGCCGTGGCATTGACCCGTGAATTGACCCCGGTACTCACGGCCTTGATCGTTGCCGGCCGCATTGGGGCCGGTATTGCCGCGGAAATAGGCTCCATGGTGGTTACCGAACAGGTGGATGCGCTTAAGGCCTTTGCTGTTAATCCGGTCAAGTATCTGGTGGTCCCGCGATTTTTAGGGCTTATCCTTATGCTGCCGGTTTTGACCATGCTTTCGGACATTATCGGCATCTGGGGCGGTTATGTGATCTGTGTGTTTAAATTGCATATCAGCCATGAGATGTTCTGGAAGATGACCTTTAGGGCTTTGGCGATGAAGGATATCTTGACAGGGTTGATCAAGACGATTTTTTTTGGCATGATCATTGCCATTGTCGGATGCCATCAGGGCCTTACAGTCAAAGGCGGGGCAGATGGTGTCGGTAAGGCGACAACGACCGCGGTGGTGCGTTCCTTCATTTTGATTGTTGTGACGGATTGTTTTATTACGTTTGTTTTTTACTTTTTGCTGAACGTTTAATGAAATGATCGAGATACACAATTTATATAAGCTTTTAGGTCCGCAAATGGTGCTCAATAATTTGAGCCTGACCGTGCGCCGAGGAGAGACCAAGGTCGTTATCGGCCGTTCCGGTGTCGGTAAAACTGTTCTTTTAAGGAATATTGTGGGGCTCATGCGTCCGGACAGCGGTTCGATTAAAATCAATGGGGTTGAAGTGACCAATCTCGATGAAAAAGAATACAACCGCCTGCGCATGGAAATTGGCATGGTGTTTCAGGGCGGGGCGTTGTTTGATTCCATGAATGTCGGGGAAAATGTCGGTTTTGTTCTCAATGAATTCCTGAACCTGGATCAAAAGACAGTTCAGGATCGGGTGCGCGATGCTTTGGGGATGGTGGGCTTAAAAGACGTGGAGCATATGATGCCCTCTCAGCTCTCCGGAGGGATGAGAAAACGCGTGAGTTTAGCACGCGTGCTGTGCATGGAGCCCCATATTATTTTGTACGATGAACCCACCACCGGAGTCGACCCGATAACTGCAGCGGCGATCAACCATTTGATCGTTGAAATGCGGGATAAACTTAAAGTCACTTCCATTGTTGTGACTCATGATATGAATTCCGCCTATCAGGTAGCTGATTCGATTGCCATGTTTTACAAGGGGCAGATCATTGCCGACGGTAAGCCGGAAGAAATCAAGAATTCCAAACATCCGGTGATCCAGCAGTTTATACACGGTGAAGCGCATGGGCCCATCACCGAGGATGAAAGTCTGATTTTTGGCCATGTAAAATAATTCGGGGACACCCAACATAACCCGAATTCTTGTTGGAATTCAGGTTACGTCGGATGTCCCCGTACAGGAGAACTGATTATGCCGCGAGATAACGGACTGGAATTGAAGGTTGGCTCATTTGTGTTGTTGGCTGTGTTGGCTTTAACTTTTTTTATCATTTCAATCAGCGATCTTTCCATTTTTGAGAAGGGCCGTCATATCCATGTTGTTTTCGGTTTTGCCAGCGGTTTACGTGAGGCCGCTCCCGTGCGTTTAGCAGGCGTGGAAGTGGGTTTGGTAAGAAAATTGAAGGTGTTTGTGGATGAGGCAGACGGCGGAAAAACCAAGGTGCGGGTGAATATTTGGATCAAAGAGGCTATCGCCATCCCCGCGGATTCCAAAGTTACGATCAATCAGCTGGGGATTTTGGGGGAGAAATATCTTGAAATTACCCCTGGTTCCTCGATGGATTTGATCAAGGATGACGGTGTGATCGTAGGTCATGACCCTGTCCCGATCGAAAAAGTCACGGAAAAAATGGATTCTCTGATGACCAATCTGGAGGTCACGGTAGATAATGTCAACAATGGTATTTTAAATGATAAAAATAAAAAATCCCTGCAAGATGCCTTGGAAGGCTTCGGAGTTGTGGGCACGGATTTAAAAGAGGGGCGCGGGACTTTGGGCAAGCTGCTTACCGATGAGTCTATCTATAACAATCTTGATGATCTCACTTCGGATTTAAAAGGCAATCCCTGGAAACTGCTCTACCGTCCCAAGCCTAAATAATGAAAACCAAAACAGTATTCGTCTGCCAGAATTGCGGTTCCCAATCCGCGCGTTGGGTGGGTAAATGCCCCAATTGCGAGGAGTGGAATTCGTATGTCGAAGAAACCTCTGTTAGTCGCCGTGAAGGGGTTAATATGGCAGCAGAAAGTGCCGCACCTGTTCTTTTAAAAGAAGTGGATGTTTATCAGGACAAGCGTTACCTGACGGCTATCGGAGAATTCGACCGGGTCATGGGTGGAGGCATTGTTCCGGGGTCCGTGACCTTGATCGGAGGAGATCCCGGCATTGGCAAATCGACGATTGTTTTACAGGCCGGCTGTGCCCTGGCCCGAACGGGCTTAAGAGTTTTGTATGTCAGCGGCGAGGAGTCTGTCAAACAAGCCAAGATGCGCGCGGACAGGGTCGCCCAAACGGTCAATGAGAATTTTTTTATCGTCAGTGAGATCGATGTGCAGACGATTGCCGGCTATATCCATCAATTAACTCCGCAAGTGGTGATTATTGACTCGATTCAGGTGGTGCATTTAGATGATTTGTCTTCCGCTCCGGGATCTGTCGCGCAGGTCAGGGAAAGCGCCGCGGTTTTGACACAGTTAGCTAAATCGCGTGGGGTAGCTCTTTTTCTCACCGGACATGTGACCAAGGAAGGCATGTTGGCAGGCCCTCGGGTGTTGGAGCATATGGTTGATGGTGTGCTTTACTTTGAAGGCGAACGTTATTCGTCCTATCGTGTTCTTCGGGCCAACAAAAATCGTTTTGGTTCCACCAATGAAATCGGTGTCTTTGAGATGACGGCTTCGGGGTTGCAAGAAGTGTTAAACCCTTCGGAAATTTTCCTTTGCGAGCGGCCCCAGGATTCTTCCGGTTCTGTCGTGGTGCCAATCCTTGAGGGGACAAGGCCATTTTTGGTGGAGATCCAGGGTTTGGTCAGCCACAGTGCTTTTGGCATGGTGCGCCAGAAAACTCAAGGCTTTGATCCCAATCGTTTAGGGCTATTAGCGGCGGTTTTGGAAAAAAGGCTGGGGCTGAATCTTGGGGATAAAGATATTTTTTTAAACGTCGTCGGTGGTGTTAAGGTGATGGACCCGGCCGCGGATTTGGGTGTCAGCCTGGCGGTTGCGTCCGCATTATTGGACAAAGTTGTCCCCCATGACATGGCCATTTTAGGAGAGGTCGGCCTTTCCGCGGAGGTGCGCAGTGTGTCTCAAATCGCACCAAGGGTCAATGAAGCACAGAAGCTTGGATTTACCCGCTGCATTGTTCCTAAAAATAATTTGAAGAACAAAAACGATCTTAAGCCCGCTAATATCAAGTTAATTCCAGTGGCGACGGTCAGAGAAGCGTTAGATAAATTGTAATTGAGTTGGTTCTCATATCGGAGAACCATGAACTAAGCTTCCGATTTAGGCATTCGGGAGCGACAATCAAAAAAGCGTACACTAAAGCCTATTTCCGGTGGCAACGGTCAGGGAAGCGTTGGATAAGTTATAAAGACATCCTATAAAGGGTCAAGATAAAAATCAGGTTGTCAAAGAGCAGTAAAAGGATCTTTCTCAAGCAGGCATAAAAACACGTGAGGGATTATAGTCCTCACCGGATTTAAGCATGCTCAAGCA
>Ga0209824_10001823_pt1 | contig 11496 bp, 11 predicted proteins | sample VDWuncwatermetaG_FD_184124 | JGI IMG/M metagenome (GOLD analysis project Ga0209824, IMG submission 184124) | Wastewater microbial communities from Netherlands to study Microbial Dark Matter (Phase II) - VDW unchlorinated drinking water (SPAdes)... ...
TTATTTCTGTTTTAGTGCTGTCAAGTTTTTTGACTTCTGTTTTCATTTAATGAGCACGTGACTTATGGAGTATAATTTTCTGTATCCGACATAAGTCACTGTGCGAATTAACCCCCCACCACTTTCAATATAGCGTAGCCTAAACACGAAAGTGGTGGGGGGTAAGTTCGGCCATATAAGTTATGCCTTTCGACTCCGCTCAGGGCATAATCCTGAATGAAATTGAAGGATTATGTCGCTTAGCTATATTGTTAGCAAGCTCCATAACTTATGCCCTCACTTACATCCTGAATTTCTCTCCCAGATAAATATCTCTTGCCTGAGGATTGTTTATCAAGTCATCAGCTGTTCCTGAAATAAGGATTCTTCCGTCAGCAATTAAATAGGCCCTGTCCGTTATCGAAAGGGTCTCTCTTACATTATGGTCTGTAAGTAAAATACCCAGTCCTTTATCCCTTAATTCTTTGATAATCTCCTGCGCTTCATTAACTACAATAGGATCTATGCCTGAGAATGGTTCATCCAAAAGTATAAAAGACGGATTAGTAACCAAGGCGCGGGTAATCTCTAAGCGCCTCCTTTCGCCTCCTGACAATGTGTAGGCCCTGCTTTTGGCAAGGTGGGCGATATTCAGCTCCTCTAACAAACTCTCTAATCTTCGTTTTCTCTCCGTTCTGTTTATCGGCAATGTCTCTAAGATTGCCTTAATATTTTCTTCCACCGTAAGTTTTCTGAATATGGATGGTTCCTGAGAAAGATAACCTATGCCAAAGCGCGCGCGTTGGTGGATAGGTAAATTTGTTATGTTATAATTATCAAATACGATAGAACCGGCATTGGGCGCAATAACGCCTACAACCATATAAAATGTAGTGGTCTTGCCCGCGCCATTGGGGCCTAGCAGGCCGACTATCTCTTGGCGTTTGACCGCCAGATCAACGCCCTTCACTACCTGCCTGCCATCGTAAGACTTGGATAATCCTTTAATCTCCAGCAGATGCATTTTTAATGAGCAGACCCTTGACAAAATGAACATTTTGTCAAGGGTAGCTGCTTCGTTAACTAAATGCGCCCACAATTGCACTTTAACATAGGGCGCATTTACCCTCAAGCGAAGTCGAAGGGTAATCCTTCGATGCGCCGTCACTATTCTTGACATCAACGGCGCCTTCAGGATAAATAAAACCAACCCATATGAAAACATCTTTTGTTGGTTTTATTTAATCTCCAGCTTATGCTAAATAACTTACGTCGCACTTTCAGCGCTTCCGTAAGTTATGGCTTCATTTAATTTGCGAAAGATGCCTTCATATCTTGCGTAGAATATATAATCAATTTGGGCTTCCCGGAAAGCATAATCTTTTTATCAGAGGCAGTATAAGTTGCCTCGTCACTATAGGAAATATTCTCGCCTCGGGTAATTTTCACATTACCCCGCGCAACAATCTTTTTTATTTTATTGCCCATAGCTGCCACGCTCTGCGTTTCTGCGGTAACTTTATCCTTATTATCCTTACCAGAACCGCCAAAGTAAACATCCATTATATCGCTGTCAATTAAAACATCCTGGGTATCTACCTTAACATTATTATTAAAGGTAGCAATATTTTCTCCGTAATCTATCTGCAGCGGCCCATCGCAGGTAATCACAATCTTTTTCTTGATGCCCTGCTCATGGCTCTTTCCTTCTTCAACAGGATTAATATTGACTGTCACATCATTCTTCAGGCTTACCTTTTTCAAATTAGTCTCGCCCCTAGCTCCGTAGGCAGTGGTAACCATATTCTGGCGTTCTATATTAACAAAATCCTCTGTACTAACAAGCTGATTCTTCCTATCCCAATCTAAAGAATCTGTAGTCATTTTTGTGCCTGCTGAAGTGGTAATGACCACATTATCCTCTAGATGAACCTTACCCTCTGTTTTATTAAAATCTCCCTTGTCCGCAGTAAGCTTAATATCCTCTCCCTTGCCATAGAGATTGCCCACCACACTTTTAAGTTTTACCACATCTGTGAATATATCCGCGGATTTTCCGGAAAGGTCCCAGCTTTTCTTGCCTCTTTCGGCATAGCCAGCAAGGGAAAAATCATCAATCTGCTGGTCTGATTCTTCCGCGTTTAAAAAAGTTACAAAGGTTAAAAAAGTTACAAAGGTTAAAAAAGTTACACGCGACTTCGGGTTAGATATCATAAATTTCTAAAACTCCCTTCCATTTGCCTTGTGCCTTAAGTATTAACTCCGCAACCTCGCGCACTGCCCCCCGTCCGCCATGCTTTAAAGTAATGTAAGATGCCGCCTGTTTTATTTCCAAAGCAGCATTAAAAACCGCAATGGGAAAACCCACCTTTTTCATCAGGCATAAATCTACTAAATCATCGCCCACAAAACATATTTCATCCGCGTCCACCTTGTATTTTTTTAAAATTTTACCTAAAACAGATGTCTTGGGCGAAATATTCTCAAAGACTGCCTCCACTTCCATATCTTTGGCGCGCGGTTTTATTGCCAAAGAGCCCTTGGCAGTGATCAGGATAGTTTTTATCCCGGCTTTTTTTAAAACATAAACCCCCAAGCCGTCATGGACATCAAAAAACTTCATATCCCTTCCATGCGAATCGTAGATTATCCTGCCGTCGGTCAAGACACCATCTACATCCAGAAGCAGAAGTTTAATATTTTTTGCTTTTTGCAGCACAATATCATCCATTGCCTTATTTTAAAGCAAGAACTCTTTGTAATTCGTTCCAAATGCGCATATCCTGCGCTTCATCACATAATCGCTTAGCCCAAGCCTCAAGATAATCTATGTCCAGTTGTCCTTTATGCCTAGTAGCGATACTTTCCGCATCAAGCATATCTTTTGGCCTGCCAGGGATTATTTTTAGAAGCAACAAGTCCTCTTTGGAGGGCACAAAAACTTCTCTATCAAAAATGGTTAGCTTCTTTTTTCTTTTCAGGGCACTTTCTTCTAAACTAGTTGAAGCGATTAAAAAATCAAGGTGGTAATTTTTATAGAAAATTTTGAATACGCCCGCATCCTTTGCCTGGCTAATTACCGTTTTCTCTGCGAATCTAAAACCTGAATATTTCGCATCCTTGAGTATTAGTTTAACGCTTTTTTGTGAGATAAAAATCATTAAATCTAAATCCTCGGTAAGCCTGATATTGCCCCAGACGCTTACGGCAACACCGCCTATAATCAAATAATTAACCCCTGAGGCGTTTATCAAATCTATAGAAATCCTAAAATAATCTGAGAATTTTATCTCTTCTTGCATTTATTAACTTAATTTTCTCTGTGCCCGCCTAAACTCATTAATTAGTCCAGAATCAAGCAGACCTTCCATGATTTTTATGCCTTTCTCAATGGACATCTTCCTTAAAAGAAAATTTTCTTTTTTATGAAATCGTTTAAACCTCTCTTTATCCAGTAACCCTTTATTATTATCTTTAAACTTTCTCGTCATATTTATGCCTCATATTAGCCCTGCCTTAAGCAAATCCTGCACATCCAAAAGGCCAATTGGCCGATGATTCTTATCTACTACCGGCATCTCATCGATTTTTTTTTCCTGCAGGATGCGCATGGCCTCCGCAGCTAATTTACCCTTGATAATCGCTAAGGGGCATTTAGTCATTACTTCTTTTATCTTTAAGTTAGGCAAATTCCTATCCGCCCCTAAATGCCGGCGTAAATCTCCGTCCGTAAAAATCCCGACTAACCTGCCTTGTTTATCTATAATGCAAGCGGCCCCCGCACGCGCTTCGGTAATCTTAAGAAGGGCGCTGGAAACAGTTCTCTCTTCATTGATTACCGGGTTGGCCTTGCCTGTGCGCATAATATCCTCTACTCTTAAAAGCAGTTGCCTGCCCAGCATCCCGCCGGGATGAAAGAAGGCGAAATCTTTTTCTTTAAACCCTTTTAGCTCAAGAAGGCATATTGCCAAAGCGTCTGCCATAGCTAAAGTCGCGGTAGTCGAAGCAGTAGGCGCCAATCCCAAAGGACAAGCCTCTTTTTTTACAGAAACATCCAAAACTACATCGCTATATTTAGCGAGAACAGATTTGGCTTTGCCAGTTAAGGCAATAATCTTTGCCCCAATCTTTTTTAAGAAAGGCAGCAACTGTTTTATTTCTTCGGTTGAACCGCTATTAGAAATGATAATGACGGTATCATCGCAGGTAACCCTTCCCAAATCTCCGTGCGCTGCCTCGGATAGGTGCAAAAATAAACTGGGTGTACCGGTAGAAGACAAGGTCGCAGAAAGTTTTTGCGCAATGATACCGGTCTTGCCCATACCGCTGACCACTACCCTGCCTTTGGTTTTTAACATAAAACCCACGGCTTCTTTAAAACTATTGCCAAGGCGAGGCTTCAATGCCTTAATTGCTTCTGCTTCAATATCTAAAACTTCTCTGGCGCGCTTAATTATATTTATTTTCATCCCGCACCTTCTCTTTTATTCAATAATTTTTTGGAGATAATCATGGGCATTTCTAAATCTTTTGAATCTAAAGAAGGTGCGGGGTTCATCCAGCACCTTTGGACATATTCAAAAACCGTAAAAAATGAATTTAACAAAGGTGCGGGGTTCATAATGCTGACTCTATTCTTTTAATCTGTTTTAGGAGCTTATCCAGTTCTTTTAAACTAATCATATTTGGTCCGTCGCAAGGCGCCTTATCCGGTTCGGGGTGGACCTCTAAAAATAAACCGTCGCAGCCAAAGGCAACTGCTGCCCGGGATAAACCGGCCACAAACTCCCTCTGCCCTCCGGATGAACCACCTCTTGCGCCCGGAAGTTGAACGCTATGAGTAGCATCATAAATAACCGGATAACCGAATTTGCGCATAATAGCCAGACTTCTAAAATCAGAGACCAAATTATTATAACCAAAAGAAGCGCCGCGCTCAGTAATCAAAATAGATTTGTTGCCTGTAGATTCTATCTTCTTAATTATAGGTAAAATATCCCAGGGCGCTAAGAATTGGCCTTTTTTAATATTTATTACTTTGCCGGTCTTAGCCGCAGCTATAACGATATCTGTCTGGCGGCATAAAAGGGCAGGGATTTGAATTATATCCAGAACTTTCGCAGCTTCTTTAATTTCGCTCTGGCAGTGTATATCGCTTAATACGGGGACCTTTATCTTTTGTTTTACTTTACCTAGAATCTCAAGGCCCCTCTTAAAACCCGGTCCCCGATAAGAATCTATGGATAGCCTATTGGCCTTATCAAAACTAGATTTAAATATAAAAGGAATACCTAAACTAGCCGTGATATCCTTTATATTCTTTGCGGTATCTAAAGTGAGTTTCGCTGACTCAATCACGCACGGCCCGGCAATTAAAACTAAAGGATTTCCCTCGCCTATCTTAATATTTTTTACATTAATCAGGCGCATTATATCTTTTCTTTTTGCAGGTAGAGTTTCACCTTTTCTAAATCTTCAGGCGTATCTACGCCTATGGTGTCATATTTTGTCTCAATAACCTTTATACGCAAACCCGTCTCTAAAACCCGCAGCTGCTCTAAGCGCTCTACTCTCTCCAAATAAGAAACTGGTAAATTCTTATAAATAAAAAGGAAATCCTTAGTATAGCCGTATAAGCCTATGTGTTTAAAATAAACCGGTAATCTTATTTCTGATTCTTTAGCATGAAAAGGAATGGGTGAACGTGAAAAATAAAGGGCAAAATTATTCTTATCAATCACAACTTTAACTACATTAGGGTCATTAATGACTTGTGGATCTTCTATGTTTTTCATAACAGTAGCCATAGAGATAGAACTATCATCTAATAATGCCCGGGAAACAGCGTCTATCATAGTAGGATGAATTAAAGGCTCATCGCCTTGAATATTTATAACTATTTTTACATCCAAAGGGTTGATTACTTCGCAGATTCTATCTGTGCCTGAGGCATGGCCTTTAGCAGTGAAAGATACCTTAGCGCCGAATTCTTTTGAAACAGCAGCTACCCGTTCATCATCACAGGCAATAATTAAATCGTCCAAAGTTATGGCCTGTTTTGCCCGTTCCCAGACATGCTGAATCATAGGCTTGCCTAATATCTCCGCCAGAACCTTGCCTTCAAATCTGGTGGAGGAATACCTGGCTGGGATTATTCCAATCACTTCCATTGTAACCTCTCCAATAATTCTTTTCTATTAGTAACCGCGGTGCCTAACTTACCGACTACAATACCCGCAGCGAAGTTAGCAATATGCGCCGCCTCTAGCAAAGAAGCGCCGCAAGAAAGCGCCAGGGTAAAAGCAGCTATTACCGTATCCCCTGCGCCTGAAACATCAAAGACTTCCTGGGCAACAGTCGGTATATGCGTGATGCGTCCGTTTTCCTCAAATAACCGCATGCCCTGCTCGCCTAAAGTAACCAGGATCGACTGCAAATCTAAATATTTTAAAATCTCACCTGCTGCTAAATCTACATCTTTATCCGTAAATAATTTATCCGTATTAAATTTAAATCTGTTTGTGGTATCTTTAATCCGCAGATTTCTTATTGCATTTTCTAATTCTTTGCGGTTAGGGGTAATAGAAGTGGCCCCTCGATAGTACTGAAAATGCTCTTCTTTAGGGTCAACAGCGATTATTTTTCTATGGGAGCGCGAAAGCGAAATAAGGTCCTGGAGTAATTGCATATTTATTACGCCTTTGCCGTAATCTTCAATAATAATACCGTCGAAATCATCTATATTTGTTTTTATGAATTTAATTATTTTCTGGTTTAATTCTTGCGATAACGAATCCGTGTGTTCCCAATCTACCCTGACTATCTGCTGGTGGCCGGCAATAATACGGGTCTTGACCGTGGTATGCCTTCGCGGATCAGTGAAGATGCTCCGGGCAGTTATCCCTCTTTTTTTTAACTCTGACAACAAAATATTTGCGTTCTTATCCTTGCCAATAACGCCTACCAGGCATATGCGTGCGTCCAGTGAACGGATATTGCTGGCTACGTTCGCAGCGCCACCCGGAATAAAAGTATGCTTATTTGCCCAAACCACCGGCACCGGCGCCTCAGGTGAAATCCTTTCCACCCTGCCCCAGATATATTCATCTAAAATTAAATCGCCGACCACCAATATATTTGCCTTTGGGAATTTTGAGATAGCCGATTTTAACGTATCTAATTTCATTTTATCTTCTCTTCTATTATTGCCTGCGCCAGCAAAGGAAGCATTATTTCATGATGCCCGACTATATAATAACCCCTGCCCCCTGCCTCAGTTGGCCTTGTGACCACATTTTGCAAGGGCCGGTATTGATAAATCATATCAAAATTTGCTGTGGTAAAATCCCTAACTTTACTCCCTAAATTACGCGCTAAATTCAGCGCTTTCAGGAATACCTCCGGCAGTATCACTGCAGAGCCAAAATTTAGCACTACTCCTGCGTCATTAAGCCGGCAAACATTTTCTACGAGCGAATAGAAATCTCTTAAGCTGCCTTCACCGGTAAGAGCAGCATCAAAAGAAGGATGCTGATGTATAATATCTGTGCCAATTGCAATATGGACAGAAACCGGAATTTTATTTTTATAGGCCTGATAAAGGATGCTTAAATTCTTGTAGGGCAATTTGGAATCATTTATTTTCTTGGCCACCGCATAACCTAATCCTAAGCCGCAAGATACGCCTTCTTTTATGGCACTATTGATAAAATCAGCGGTTTCCCGGCCCATCCCAAACTTTCCGTCCCGTAAACCTTCTCCTACATCTTCTGAGGTCTTGCCCTGAAAAGCAATTTCAAAATCATGGATTATGCCTGCGCCATTTAAGGTAAGGCAGGTAATTATTCTTTTTTTGAGCAGCTCAATTAATACCGGATTAAGCCCGCATTTTATCACATGCGCGCCACCCATAAAAATAACTGCTTTGTGTTTTTTATGTGCTGTTATTACAGCATTAACTACAGCGCGTATGTCTTTTGCTTTTAATATATTAGGTAAAGAATTATAAAAGGTAGAAAAGCTGCTCCTACGCACAGGCGCTTTGGCAAAATCGCCAATTTCCACCTTGCTCTTCCTCAACTTTAGCGAATATGTCTTTACCTTATTTATATTGAGCATACGAACTTATAATTGTAGCACAAATTATCCCTAAATCAACTCTATTTTGCTATTTGCGGGTCCTGTCTTGTCTGTGCTTTCGCGGGGACGTTTGTTGCGGCCCAGCGTGCCGCAACTGCACTCCGTTTCAGCCCCTCGCTCTCATCGATACCTTGATAGCGGATGAACCTTGCCCGCTCGGGGCTTCCACAGGCCCCGCTCAATTACAGCCAAGCCACCCGCTAATCTATTTTTGAGAATTGCTTTTTTTATTTTATCTGTCATTACCTTTTCTTCAGGATATTCTCCTGCTCGTTCCCCTCCCACCGGCCAGTTGTTAGGGATTTAAAATTAAACGAGGATGTCCAAACATGTCCCCAACGATCAATAACTATAATTTTTAAGCTTTCATCACTCTTCTCTTCATTAATCGGAATACTTTCCGACACTAAGAAGGAATCATAGACAGTATACGCAACTATATATTTCTCAATCAGATCTGTAAGAAATATTGCCCTATATAAATATCGACAAAATAAAAATCCGGAATATTTGTTACGTAAACGATTGTCATTATTGAAATTAAATAAACTGTCTACGGAACTACTGTCTACGGAACTATTGCATTAGCCAATCAATACTTTACACCTCCACTTTTTTAAGCACACACAAAATGATTTGCGTCTTTGTAATGCTCATACACAAAGTTGTATACCTCAAGCCCTTTCATCTCACAGTCTTGCTCAACATATGATGGTTCAGGAAGATCATTATAAAGAACATCAAATATCGTAGTTTTTACCCCGGCCCTAGTTGATTCCCATTCTCGCCAGTCGATCACAAGCTTTTCCACCTTCAATTTACTAAGTAACCCGCGCGCTACCTCTCGCACCTTCTCAACTTCATCAGGATTTAGATTTTCCTTAAGTAGTAGATCAAAGATTGCCAACTCCTCTTCAGATAAATTCTCTTTAACAGCACGCTGCTCTTCCTCGTTTAAGCTTTTAGCTAAATCAACTAAATCATCAAAAAGCTGGTCTATATCATGAGCGCCACTGTTATATTCCTGCAAAATTACATTCAAGCGATCCATAAATCTAGCGCGATTCTTATTACGCTTCACCATATCAGCAATTTTCTGCTCCAACTCAGCTCGCAGGCTTTCCGCCTGCAAGTTCTTATTATCAATCCCCTCAAAAAACTTCCGCAATGCATTAGCATCAAGAGCGCTCAAATCCTTAAGCCGCTTATACTGAGGAATGACATACTCGCCCGCCTGAATAGACCTATCGAGTAAATCCTCTAGGTCTTCTTTAACCTGAGACACATCCACACTTTGCGCACCAACATCGCGCACGCGAGAAGAGATCACCCGCACAGCCGTTACTTCATCATAAAAATCCTCCGCGGCAGGATCCGGCAGTACAGCTCGATAAGCACTATAAAGATCGCTGGCCAGATTAAGAAACACCTTTTTCTTATCCGGTTGGCCCACGATCGTATTAGCATATCTTTCAAGTAATCGTAATTTCTCCTCTGCTGATGCCTTTAATAGTTCCGCCAACTCAATTTGCTCACCTTTGAGAAATATCTTTGTTCTTTTAAGTAGTTCCTCAAGGTCCCCAACAAGCTCCTCTTTATCCCGAATAATTTCATCATCGTCATGAGCCTTACTAGCTGCATATAGCGCCAAGGCCCGCTCGATATTACGAAATACCCCTATATAATCCACAATTAAACCATTCGACTTACCCTCAGCTACTCTGTTAGCGCGAGCAATGGCCTGCATAAGAGTATGATTCTTTAGGGGCTTATCCAAATACAGCGTTGATAAATTCGGCACATCAAAACCAGTCATCCACATTGCGCACACGAATATAATGCGCAAATTACTATCTGGCTTTTTAAACTCTTCTTCAAGATTACCCGTTTGGATCCGGTTACGCAAAGGACGCATGTCAATTTCAAACGGCTCAAGATCAGCTATTTCATTTTGGCTTTGGCTAACCATCACAGCCATATCCACATCCTCATGTCGCTCAAGTTGCCTAAGAATTTTTTCCCGCTCCCGCTCATCCGCGGAACGAGAAAGATCCATACGAAGCTTTCCTATATACCGTTCCCATTCAGCTTTAATCTTAACGTACATACGCACTGCTGTCTTTTTGTCTACAGAAACTACCATTGCTTTGCCATCATACCCGCGTCCCACAAAGTGCCCAACAATATCGCGCGCAACAGCATCAAGTCGGTCTTCGCGTGTAACCAAATGATAAAATGTAGAAAATTCCTGCTCAAGTTTTTCCTCTTCTTCATCATTAAGTTCATAAAAATCCATCACTTTGCCCAAATCTCGTTCGAGATTTTCATTCACATTCTCAAGCCTCGGCACGCGATTTTCGTAATAAAGCGGAACTGTTGCGCCATCCGCAACCGATTGGCCAAAGTTATACACTGATACATACTCCCCGAATGTTTCTCGGGTTTTTTCTTCGCCCTCTGCCATTAAAGGCGTTCCGGTAAAACCAATAAATGAAGCATTCACAAGCGCCTTGCGCATATTTTGCGCCATACGATCGTACTGCGTCCGGTGGGCTTCATCAGTCATCACAATAATATCGTCCCGGTTTGAAATAGCGCCATTGATATTCTTAAATTTCTGAATTGTAGTAAAAATCTGTCGGTGATCCTCAGAAAGGAGATCGTGCAAATGAACGATGCTTTCCGCATGAACTTCTTTTTCGTACACCGCGCCAACAGTAGAAAAGTTTTTATATGCTTGACGGTCAAGGTCACCGCGGTCGGTAACAATTACAAAGGTAAATTTCATTGATATCTTTCTAAATACCTTCTGCGACAAAAAAACCATTGAATACGATTTACCTGAACCTTGCGTATGCCAAAACACGCCGAGCTTGCCCTTATTATCCTTATGCTGGCTCACTTTCTCAAAAGCGCGATTTACTCCAAAGTATTGGAAATAACGCGGAAGAATCTTTCTTGCTTCCGCAAGAGATTCATCAAATAACACAAAGTTTTCAAAGATATCCATTATCCGCTCTTTTTTGCATACACCGTGAATCATCGTGGCAAGATCGGTTCTTGAAACATCCTCTTCGCTCTCTACTTTTTTCCATTCATTAAAATATTCAAAAGGCGATGTGAGTGAGCCAAATTTATTTTCAATACCATTGGATATGATAATTCCCAAATTATACCAAAGCAGTTTTGGGATTGTATCTTTATAATCACGGAGATTATCACGGTAAGCATCCACGAGACTCTTGTGCGAGGCCTTCAGTTCTAAAAGCACGAGCGGAATACCATTTACAAACATGACTATATCCGGCCTTTTGGTATACATATCTCCCACTACCCAGAGTTGTGAAACACACAAGAAGTGATTATTTGATGGGGTAT
>Ga0209824_10001829_pt1 | contig 11438 bp, 9 predicted proteins | sample VDWuncwatermetaG_FD_184124 | JGI IMG/M metagenome (GOLD analysis project Ga0209824, IMG submission 184124) | Wastewater microbial communities from Netherlands to study Microbial Dark Matter (Phase II) - VDW unchlorinated drinking water (SPAdes)... ...
CAAAGAGACGCTGATACCTTCCACGTATGCTTTCAAGAACCTCTGTAAGGTCTCCCGGTTCTCCTTTGACTTCAGGTAGTCCCTCATGGCGACAATTCCGTTGAAGGGGAAAGAGCCCCCGATCTTGGTCATGTCCACTAATTCACGAAAGCCCAGCTTCCCTGCCTGGAGAGTAAACGGGGCCACAACCACACCGGCCTGGATTGCGCCGATCTTCAAAGAGGAGAGGGTGTTGGGCAGATCGTTGGTCTGCACGATCCCCACATCCCGATCGGCAACCAGTCCTTTGGTTTTCAATGCGTAGCGGGCGAAGAAATCCGTTATGGCGCCGAATCGGGTAACCCCGATCTTTTTTCCCTTGAGGTCCTCGAGCCTGGTTATGGAGGCATGGCTATAGATAGAAGCTACCATGGTATCGATGACCGAGGCCAGATAGACCAAGTCGGCGCCGGCCAGCCGGGCATCGACTACTGCCGTGCCGCCTATCTGCGCAATGGAGATCTCCTTAGCTACCATGGCCTGTACGACCAGGGAGCTTCCCGACAGGCGCTTGAATGACACGTCCAGCCCGTACTTTTCAAAGAGGCCGGCTTCCTTTGTTACCCACAAGGCAGTTTCAGTCCCCGCCAAAGAGGAATAGCTCACATTGATCGCCTGTTTAGGTTGCGCCCAAACGCACTGTGCGAACATACCCAGCAATACCGAAAGCATCGTTAACACGGTTTTCATCGTCGTCCTCCATTGGCCAGACTGCCGACCGATCCAGAATTTGCCACAAAATACGACTTTAAGCCTTATTGTCAAGCTTTGTTTCCAAACACCTCAGGACCGCCTATGAGTACCGCTCGGGTTTGACGCTTGAGGAGCGCTGGCCGGTGTATATTCCGCCATGAAGAAGCTGAGAGAGAGGCCAATCAGCATGACAAAAAATCCGGCAAGAAAGGCGTGCCCGATGGAGCTGCCCAAAATATCAACCAGGGAGGCCAAAAGGGAGTCTGGAATCAAGCCGCGGGTGGATGGGTCCAAAAGGTTTTGCGGATTGGCCAACCTTTGAATCAAGCTGTCTGAGATATTGATGCCCGAAGCCGTGGAAAGGGTCACAAGCCGACGCTGCATCTGACTGATGAGAACGCTTCCCATCAGGGTTATGCCGAACGCGCCGCCGAACATACGGCAAAGCATGACCGTGGAAGTGGCGACCCCGAGTTGGTTTAACGGCGCACCGTTCTGCGCCGCTACCATGGAAGTTACATTGACAATCCCCATGCCAAGACCGATCACGGAGCCGACCACCAGGACCGCGACAAGCCCGAGGTGATCTCTGGTGCTGAGGAACAAACCGTAACCGACTGTCATGAGCAGCATCCCGGCGACAGATGCGGCCCGGTATCCGAAGCGATTCATGCCTTGCCCGCCAATGAAACTCCCAACGGTCCAACCAAGGCTTGCCAGCAGGAGCGTCATTCCCGCGCGTGAGGCGCTGCTCCCTAGAACCCCCTGAGCGTATAGCGGCAGGTAGCTGATCACGCCGAAAATCCCCATGGAGGAAAGCCAGGCGAGCCCCGAGCAGATTCTAAAGAGGCGGAGCCGAAACAGCCCGATTGGCAAGATGGGCTCTTTGGCGCGTCGCTCCAGCCGGTAAAAGAGGAAAAGCGCGGCAAAGGACGAAAGCAACAAAGCTGCGAGAGTCCAGTCCAACCCGAAGGAACTCCTGCGGCTTTCCTCGAGCGCGTAGAACAGCAAGAACAGGCCTGCCAGAAGCGCGGCCGCCCCTTTCAAGTCAACCGGCCCGCGACGGCCAACCTCCGTTTCGGTCAACCCAAAGACGATCAGCGGCGTCGCCGTGAGAGCAATCGGGACGTTGACGAAGAAGATCCAGCGCCAGTTCCAGTATTGGGTGATGATGCCGCCGGCCAAGGGTCCTAGAATCGATGCTACTCCCCAGATGCTGCTGATCAGACCCTGCATCTTTGCCCGCTCTTTGGGGGGAAACAAAAAGCCGACAATGATAAAAGAGAGGGCGTAGATCGCGCCGCCTCCGACACCTTGGACGGCGCGGAAGAGGACGAGCTGATTCATGCTCTGGGCCATTCCGCACAGGGCCGAGCCGAGCGTGAACAGGCCGATGCCGATTAGCATGAGGCGACGCCGACCGTAGAGGTCGGAGAGCTTGCCGCAGAGCGGGGTTGCCAGCGCCGATGTCAGCATGTAGGTGGAAAACACCCAGCTGTACAGTTCCAACCCGCCGAGTTTCCCCGCGATAGTCGGCATGGCGGTGCTGACGATAGTGCCGTCAATGGCGAACAAAAAGATGACGAGCATCACCCCTGAAACGGCAACGCCGGTTCCGCTAGAAGGGAGGGACTCTGATGAACTTGTCAATACAACCTTTTCACGCCGACCGTAACGGCGCCGGCGGCTACAGCGTTCCGGCCAGTCTCCCCTTGTGCACGTAGTGCTCCCACACTTTCGCGGCGCGAAAGTCCGCACGGCCATAACTTGCGCGCAGCGCAGCCGCTTCGTCGCGCGTTAACGGGAGTAATGGACCCAACGCAGTGGCATAGAGTAGGCTCCGGGCGTTTTCCTCAAAGTCGAGGCAGTCCATGAACAGCTCCTGAATGCTGGAAGAAACAGCCACGGTACCATGTGCGCGTAACAGAGAGACGCTATGGTTTCCCAGCGTTTGAGCAAGTGCGCGGCCCTGCTCCACCGTCCGAATATGCGTCGTGTCGGGATGGATAGGCACAGCGTCCATAAAACGGTAAGCGAAGTTGCGCACCGCAAGCAACGGGCGATCGACCACGGAGAATAGGGTGGAGATAGTGGGATGGCCGTGACAGACGGCGAGGGCATCGGGACGGGCGCGGTATACACAGGTATGAAGCGCGGTCTCGAGCGGCGCCGGCCCTTTACCCTCTAGAACTTTTCCATCCAGGTCGACCACCAGGATGTCGTCTGCGGTGAGCGCCGCACGGCTGGTATCTTTGGGCTGGATGAGAATGCGGTTGGTGCCGGGTAAGCGGGCACTGACGTGGCCGCTGAAATCCATAATTCCCTCCATCACAAGCAGGCGCGTGCAAGTGGCTATCTCTTCGCGGAGCCGGGTAATGGTTGATTCAGACATAGAGACCTCGCTTTCGTTTAGGCATTAGACCTCATTTTTTTTCTCCCCGAAAGGTTATCCAACAGGGTCTCGCGTGTCAATCTGGAAGCGGCGCTGGAGAAAACCAGCCCGTTCTCATTGCTATTTCCTAGAGTGGACGAGCTGCTATAATTCATTCGTCCGGTCTTGATTTCCGGGAGACAACCTGAAGGTTTGTTTAGGCTCCCCGCCGGGATCAAGCGCGCTGCGCCGGACTCAGGCCGGCTTTGAGGGCGTCAGTGATGCGTTTCGGCGTGAAAGGGGCTTCACGCAAGCGCGCCCCGGTCGCATCGAAGATGGCGTTGGCGATCGCGGCAGGGACAGGGATTAAGGACGGCTCTCCCGCGCCCAGGGGTTCCATTTCCGGCCGGTTGATCAGTACAATATCGATATCCGGCACCTCCGCGAAGGTTAAAATGGGGTAGCTGCTCCAGTCGAGGCTTGTGACTCCGGAGGCGTTGAATTGAACCTCCTCTATCAGCGCACGGCTGACCCCCTGGATGACGTTCCCCTCAATCTGGTTTTTGACCCCGTCTGGAGCGACGATCCGTCCACAGTCGTGGGCGATAGTGATCCGCTTGACCAGCGCTTTTCCGCTAGACTTGTTGACCTGGATTTCCGCTACCGCAGCGACATACGTACCAGCGCGCCGCGCCAGCGCTATCCCTCTTCCTCTTGCAATGGACCCACCAGAAGCCGGTGCGGGCGACTTGCCTTCCTTCCATTGAGCCTTTTTGACCGCAGCTTGAAGGATGTCGGTCCCTCTCCGGTCGTTGCTCAGATAACGGAGCCGGAACTGTAGCGGATCTACGCCTAGCTCCGATGCAAGCTCGTCTATGAAGGATTCACTGGCGAAGGAGCGAGCCACGTCTCCAGGCGCGCGCAGGTTGCAAGTCCTTAGGGGAGTCGGATCCTCGTGGACCCAAGGGATCAGTTGGGCAACCACCTTTTGATTCTCGAAGGCATAGAGCTCGCCGCCACCCTGCGTACCGTTCGGGGACCCTTGGGCTTTAGGCTTCAGGCCGATTTGCCGCGATGCCAATAAGGGCATTCCCGCCGCCGCGGTCCAGGGAAATCCCCGGTCCGTATAATCCCACGCGGTAACTTTGCCCTGGGAGTCAACGCCTGCCCGCACCATCATGAGCTGGGGCGGCCCTTTGGGCTCCCACGCGTGCTCGTCCTCCCGCATCCACTGGACACGTACGGGCTTGCCGACGGCGCGGGACATCACTGCCGCGTCCTCGGGCACGTCGTCGGGGCTCAGGCGGCCGTAGCAGCCGGAGCCCTCCACGTAGATGACCCGGACATTTTTTTCGGGAAATTCCAGAAGATCGGCGACCGCCTTCCGCGTCCTGAACGGCCCTTGTGTCCCGGTCCAGATGGTCGCCAGGTCCTTGCGGACCTCCGCGACGGCGCACGAGGGGCCGATCATGCCGTGCAACTGGAAGGGCCAGCGATAAGTTGCCTCGAAGCTCCTGCTCGCCTGGGAGATCGCCGCGGCCGGATCGCCCTTGTTGACGGCGACCTGGTCTCTAAAGCTCTTGGTATTCTTCAGGTAGGCATAGAGCTCATCCGGATTGGCGGGAAGTTTGGTGGCGGGCTCGGACCACGTCACCTTCAAGGCCTTCGCTGCCTGGATGGCGGACCACTCGGTCTCGGCAACCACACCGACAAAGCTTCCCTCCTGGACTACTTTAACCAGACCAGGGATGTGCCGGACCGAATCCTCGTTGACGCTCAGTGGTTTCGAGTTGACCACGGGCGGCCGGACGACTCGCCCATGAAGCATTCCCGGAAGCCGCACATCCTGTATGTAGGTGAATTCCCCGGTGACTTTCGCCGGAAGATCTATTCTGGGGGCAGAGGACCCGACAACCTTATATTGCTTGTAATCTTTGGGGCGAACATCCTCGGCTAATTTAAGATCATATCCACGCCCGCTGGCCTTGATCTTGACGTTCAGGCGCTGGCCTCCTATCAATTTACCGTAAGAGATCTGCTTGGAGCGGTCTCCGACTAGACTCACCACGCCATCCTTGACCGTCAGTTTTTCCGGGGAAATTCCAAAACGATCAGCGGCCAACCTGACGAGCTCCCGTCGTGCGGCAGCGGCGGCGTGGTGCAACTGCGGCCCCGCCTTTTCAATCGTTCTACTGCCCACGGACGGGCCCTGGTCCACCGTTTTGCCGGTGTCTCCTGTCTCCATCCTGATCCGCTTGAACGGCACGTCGAGCTCTTCCGCCACAATCTGCGCCAGGGCTGTATCGATGCCGGTTCCGAGGTCGACCTTGCTTGTAAAGACCGTGACGCTTTCGTCCTGGGCGATCGCGAGCCAAGAATCGAGCAATCCCGGATCCACGTCGCCGTCGGATAGAGGCTGAGACTGGGCCAGGGCTTCTGATGCCGGCCGGGACAGACTGAAGCTTACGACCAGCGCGCCCGCGCCTTTCAGAAATTGTCTACGAGACAACGATTTATCACGCATCTTGACCCCTCCTTGTCTAGGCTTTCTTCTTCGCAGCGCGCTTGATCGCGCGGACAATCCGCAAGTGGCTGCCGCAACGGCACAGGTTGGCGACCAGAGCCTTCTTGATATCCGCGTCCGTCGGGTTGGGATTCTTGTCGAGCAGGACCTTGGCAGCCATGATCATTCCGTTGAGGCAATAGCCGCACTGGCCGGCCTGCTCGTCGATGAACGCCTTTTGGATCGGGTGAGGACGGGCGACGCTTCCCAGCCCCTCCAGCGTCGTAATCTCCCGGTTTCGTGCCACACTCACCGGAGTGCTACAGGAGCGAATCGTCTTCCCATCCATGATGACGGTGCAGGCCCCGCACTGCGAAAGATCGCAGCCAAACCGAGGCCCTCTTAAGTTCAGGTCGTCGCGCAGGACGTAGAGCAGCATAGTGCTGGGATCTGTATCGACGACCTGGCTCTTGCCATTAACCTTCAGCGAAATTCGCGCCATAGCCGACCCCCGTTTTCGATAAGCCAGACTGGGCCTGGCCCAACCGGTTTTTTTGGAGACGCCCTTATCTAGTAAGGAGACCCTTTCTTTGTCAAGACCCTACTAAAAAGGTCCTATTCTTTCAGCGCGAGTTGCAAAACCCGCCCCCTAACCCGATTCACGTTGACAGCGGTGTTTGCATGGTGGGAGAATCCGCCTAGCAGGTGGAATAGGCCGGCTTGACGGACGCAGGTGATGGTGGATTTCGGGAGGAGAAGGAATACCGGGAGGGAACATTATGGAAGGGGCCAAGCAGAGTTGGTGGCATCGGCTCGCAAGTATCGGCAAGATGCTTTTTTGGTTGGTTCTGGTCACCATGATTGTTCAGCAATCGTGCGGACCCTATTTGACAAACGGGGCCAGAACCGCCGTTCTCAAGCGATTTCAGGAAGAACGAAAGTCCCAGGTCATCGCTATGATTCATCGGCAGGAAACCGTCAGTTTCTTTGGAGTGCCGGTGAGCAATTATATCAGCATTGAAGATTCTGAAGCAGTGTTAAGGGCAATTCGCCTCACGCCGGCCAACCAGCCTATTGATCTTATCCTCCACACTCCTGGTGGATTGGTCCTTGCCGCCGAGCAGATTGCCAAGGCACTGGTGGGGCACAAGGGAAAAGTAACCGTCTTTGTGCCCCATTATGCTATGAGCGGCGGGATGCTCATTGCTCTGGCGGCAGACCAGATCGTTATGGATGCCAACGCAGTGCTCGGCCCCGTCGATCCGCAGATTGGCGACTTCCCGGCGGCATCGATTGTGAAGCTTTTAAAGATAAAGAAACCGAGTGAAATCAGCGATGAAATGTTGGTTCTGGCGGACGTCGCCGCCAAGGCACGCATCCAGGTCGCCTCTTTTGTTACCGGGATTCTGCTCAAGCGGCTACCAATAGAAAAAGCTGCCGAACTGGCCGCCATCTTAAGCGAGGGGCGCTGGACGCACGACTTTCCTATTACTGTCGAGGCGGCCCGAGAGCTCGGCCTGTCTGTATCTACTGATATGCCCCGTACCGTTTACGAGCTAATGGATTTGTATCCTCAATCGGGAACGGGCCGGCCCTCAGTGCTTTACGTGCCATTTCGCAAAATGCCGGCAGAACGGGGTGAAGCGCCCAATTTGCCGCAGGCTCCAGCTAAGTAGGGTTTAGCTGTGGGTGGTTCGGAAGTATAAGCACCTACTCTTTAAACAGCTGCCGCACGAGCTGCGTGAGCTCAGATCCTGACCTGCGCCTTGAAGTGCTCCCAGGCCCGCGTCGTGGATTCGGGCTTGAAGGTCCTGCGCGCGATCTTTTCGGCCTCCTCACGGCTGATATAGCGGGGCTCCCCCAATTTCATCGCCTCAACCTGTAGGCGCGCCGATTCCTCGAGATAGAGCGAGAGAATGCAGACTTCGGGAATGCTTCTCCCTACAACCACCGCTCCATGCCCGCGCAGAAGAACGGCCTTGGATGATCCCAGGATTCGGGCGATCTCGGCGGCCCGCTCCGGGGATTCCACCTGGCCGGTTCCCTCGAAGAGCGGCACCCCCTCGTGAAATATGGCGCTGTAGTTGTGCAGGGGGCGAATGGTCTGGCCCACGACGGTCAGCAAGACGGTCTGAGGCGAGTGGAAATGGATCACCGCGCGGATATCCTCCCGGGCCTTGTACATGGCCTGATGCACGGCAGACTGGGGAACCCCTTTCTCAAAATCGATCACAAAAAGATCCTTGAGCTTTACCAGGGCCGGGCTCTTCCGCGGCATGAAAAGCATCTTCTGGCCCCCGTCTATCCGGGCGCTGAGATGGGCAAAGGCATCGCTTAGACCCTGGTGGCTGATGATCCTTAGGGCGGCGATGAAGTCTCGCTTTAGATCTTTTGAGGAACTCTCTCTCATCTCTGTGCTCCTTATAATAAATTTAGCCGGGATAAAAAAACATTCTACTTTTTTCCTTGTCTCCTTAGCAAGAAGATTTTAAACGCAAACAATCAGACATTTGCGAATTCGACGGGTGGCTCCAGGGTTTTTAGTATTAGGAGGCGGGGTCCCGGCTCGGCCCATAAACTAGGAAAACGATAGGTTGACGACCCTGGCTCCGAATAGTAAAAGACAATTTAGGGTGAATGGAGATGTCCGGCTCTTTAATATTGATATTTGCTGCGCTATTTCTCTCTTCCTGCGCGGCCCTTGGGCTACCGGCTAACATCGCAAGGGTTGCCGACGAAGAGGTAGAATACTTTGTTCGAGCTGAGGCCAGGAAGATCCTGAGCGTTACAGAAAATGCGAATAAGGCCGATCTTTATCAATTCCATCTCGCCAGCCTTCGCAGCGGGGAAGTCGGCGGGTTAGATTCTACGGGCCAGAGTGTTGGAAATTATCAGATTTATATCGATGACGAATGGGCAAGGCGGGCCCTCAGAGATGGCGGTTATCCCCACGCTTTGCGAATGACTCTAGCGCGCGAGATAGCGCACGACATAGCCGGCGATGCGCTGAATCAACAGGCACTAGCAAGGACATTCTTGCTTGGGCGGGCCATTGGCCAAGGAATAAGTTTTGTGCCGGGTCCCGCCGGAGCGGCTGGCCGTATAACCTCGACAGTGTTTGGCTTAATAGGATACGTAACCGCAGATATTTATAATCGCTCCGCCGACCTGGAGGCGGACCGGAAGGCGATCGAATACTGGAAGAGGCTGGGATGGGACTGTAGAGTATGGGTCCACATGTTTAATAGCGACCTGGATAGTAACGAAACAAAGGCTTACCACGATCCTACCGAAGAACATCTAGAACAAGCGATGGAGCTTTGCCCGTCACTTTTGAATGAGGAGCGGGAGCTTGTAGAGAGCAGAATAGCAGAGCAGAGAACGAAAAGAGAAGAAAAAAGAAGAGAGAGAGAACAAAATCGAGAGTAGACAGTTCAGCGCGCCCCTATAGGCAGCCCGTCAGGCAGCCATAGATGGTGGCAGGTTTGAAATGGCCGTGCGGTAAATCGGCGTCAGCTCATTGGATCGAGTCACGCAGATGTTCAAATCCCGCATGTGCCCATCCTGCCTCGTTTGAATTTCTGTTAACTACCTAATTTCGGCGGCGGTTTTATTGCGGCCCCGAAGTATTTTAAGCAAGGTCGGCCTCCGAGATTGACACGCGGGCACCTTAGGAATTAATCTCACGAACATGGAGGAAAAAGAGGGTGGTTCCATGGAGAATTTTGGGCCAGGTTCGAGCGGAATCGTCGTTGTCGGTGCCGGGGGTTGCGGGCTAGTCGCAGCGTTGGCGGCTGCTCACAAAGGGGCTCGTGTCCTGGTTCTGGAAAAGACGGATAAGCCGGGAGGCGGGACGGTATTCTCTTCGCGGAGCATTCGTGCTGCGGGGACAAAGTTTCAGCGCGCGGAAGGAATTGAGGACGATCCGACGACATACGCTCAAGAGATCCTCATCAAGAACCGCGGGCAAAGCGATGTGATGCTTACGCAACGCTTGACGGAGGTCTCAGGCGAGTTGGTAGAGTGGCTGGCCGATATCGCCGGCATCGAGTTCGAAGTCGGCCCGCGTCTTTTCGGCCATGGCAGGTGCCGATCGCACACCTGGAAGGACGATCGCACGATCATCGATTATCTGGCGGGAGCTGTGGAACGGCAAAAAAACATCCGCATCCTTTTTTCCACCCCGGCGTTGTCCCTTAAAGTGGATGAAGGGGGAGCGGTTACAGGGGTCGTGACTCGGGGCGGCGTCATCCATGGGCGTAAAGTTATCCTGGCCTCGGGGGGTTTTGCGGCGAGCCGGGAATTGTTGGCCCGATACATTCCAAAGGCAGTCGGTATCCCCTTTCCGGGCCACTTCGGAAGTACCGGCGATGGCTTGCGCATAGGGATGGCGGTGGGAGCGGCGACGGAAAATCTGGGCGCCTTCCAGCCTTTTCCCACGTACATCGCTCCGTTCGACTGCGAAGTTCGCCCCGATGTAGCCGTCCTGGGCGGCATATTGGTGGACCAACAGGGAAAGCGCTTCATTGACGAGAGCCAGTTTCCAGGGGGCATAGGCGCCAAGATGCTGGAGTTGTCCGGCAAGCAGGCATATGAAGTTTTCGACGAGAAAATCTATCAGTCGAATCGGACCGGCCTTGCCCACGTCGCTGCTACGGGAATGCTGGAGAAAGGGGAGAGCGGCGGAGAGCTGGCGCGCAAGCTGGGGATAGACCCAGAGGGTCTCGAGGGAACAATTCGGAATTACAATGGTGCCGTAGCCGGCGGCCAGGACGCGTTTGGGCGGATTTTGAAAGCGCCGATGAGCCCTCCGTTCTACGGCGTCAAGGTCTGGGTAGCCCTGTACCACACGCAGGGTGGGCTCAAGGTAAATACCCACGCCCAGGTGCTTCGGGCTGATGGCACGGTGATCCCCAACCTGTACGCTGGAGGCGGCGTGGCCACGGGGGTTTCGGGTAGCGGACCTGAGGGCTACTTACCCGGCAACGGGCTCCTCGCTGCTCTTGGGTTGGGACGGATCGCGGGCGAGCACGCAGCAGAAAGCGGAGGGAAATGAGATATGCGGCCTTGAACGCGGTGGAGAAGAGCGGATTTATCGAAGGGCTATACCGATAGGGGTGCGAATCTTTTTTCTGCTGGCCTTATTTGAGGATTGATCTTGAATCGAGGAGTAGTTCTATGCGTTGCGGTGATATGCGCGTTCCTTTCTGGTTGCGTAAAATTTCCCATCTTTGGATCATACTATTACAGAGATGTTCTCGTGGGAACGGCCGACTACAACCCGTTTAGCGGAACATCCTATATTCAGGTCGACAGTCGGGTTCACAAGGTCCGGTGCAAAGGCAACTCTCATGGGAGCTACGCGCCGCTATTTTCGCTGCATGGAGCGGGCTATGGGGGAGAGGGTGAGCTCAAGTGTAGCGACGGCAGAATTTTCAGGGTTCAGTGGGCAACCCTATCGTGGGGTACGGGTTATGGGGTCGGCCGTGACCAGGACGGAGGCCGGATGACCTTTGTCTATGGCATGGAGGAAAATGAAGCGGAAAATTTTTTACAGAAGGAATTGCCGGTGATTTTGAAGCGCCCGGAGTAGCCGGCGCAGATTAAGGGAGCGAATGTTAAATCTACCGGTTGTTGGACGGTCAAGCTTATTGTTTTTGGGCAAGTCTTTTGGCAGCTATGGCGAAGCGGACTAAACGTGCGGAAAAATTAAGGAGCGCGATGTGAACACTTGGCAAAGAATCAGGCGGATCTCTCTTGGATGGCTTGTTTTGCTGGTTGGTAGCACTACGTTGTTTGACTTTCGGTTTGCGGCCGCTCAGACCGTGGGGC
>Ga0209824_10001830_pt1 | contig 11436 bp, 9 predicted proteins | sample VDWuncwatermetaG_FD_184124 | JGI IMG/M metagenome (GOLD analysis project Ga0209824, IMG submission 184124) | Wastewater microbial communities from Netherlands to study Microbial Dark Matter (Phase II) - VDW unchlorinated drinking water (SPAdes)... ...
TGTCAGGGGCCTGCGAAAAGAGACGGATATCCCTATTGTGGCCATGGTCTCCTATAGCCTCGTCTTTAAAGGGACGCCTGAAAATTTTGTGGCCAGGGCCAAGGAGGCAGGTATTGATGGGGCTACGATCCCAGACCTGCCCATAGAGGAGAGCGATGCGGTACACCTGGCGGCTAAGGAGAAGGACTTCAAGATAGTCTGTTTTGTCGCCCCTACTACTACACCCGAGAGGATGTCCAGGATAGCCAAAGGCACCCAGGGTTTTCTTTACTATATCGCCGTGGTGGGTATTACAGGGGTGAGGGATGCCCTCCCACCAGATATGAGAGAGAACATACAGAAACTAAAAGGTATGACGGATAAGCCGATTGCCCTGGGCTTTGGTGTCTCTACACCTGAACAGGCCAGGGCCGTAGGACAGGTGGCAGACGGTGTAATCGTGGGGAGTGCCATCGTCAAGGAGCTGGAACGGTACGTAGACCGTCCAGCTACTGAGAGGATAAAGGCCGTGGGGGAGTTTACCTCCAGGCTGGTGGCCGGGGCAAAGGGGAGGTTATGAAGTCTAGCTTATTTGTATGGAGGGCTACTATGTTGCGTACAATGGGTTTAGTGTTTGTGTCACTTCTCTTCCTGGCGAGCATGGCATCCGCCCAGCCAATAGAGGAGTTAAAAAGGCAGTTAGATGAAACCAGGGAACAAATTAAGAAACAGCAAGAAATAATAGAAAGCCAGAAGGCAAAGATAGAGGCACTGGAGAAGGCCGTTGCGGAGAGGATACCACCTGCGGTTGCAGAACGAGAGTCCCTGCTAAGGGAGTCCATAGAGAGGGGTAAAAAGATATATGCCGGTAAAGGCTGTATTGAATGTCATGGGGAGGAAGGACAGGGGGGTAAGGGCCCAGTCTTGAAGGGGGTGACGCTGAAATACGGAGAGGAATTTCTTGCATTGAGTGTGTCTAACTCCACCGTCTCGCATGGCCCCAAGCCACTGATGCCAGCCTTTACAGAACTGCAGGCCGATGAGGTAAGAGATGTCGTTAATTTTCTTGCAACCTTTGTTCCCGGCCGTGAAAATCAGGAGAGGCTAGAGAGAGGCAAAAGGCTCTGGAATAAGTTAGGGTGTTTGCAGTGCCATGGCTTAAAGGGAGAAGGGGGCGTTACTGGCCCAGCACTGATAGGTATTACCAAGAAATACAAGTACGACTGGGTCCGCATCTGCATTACCACTCCTGCAGTCCATCATGGTAGAAAGACGGAGATGCCTGCCTTTTCCGAAGTGCCCTTCATGGACGTAGAGGCAGTGATAGACTTCATGAACACCTTCTAACTAACATGCTAGAAAGGGCCGTAGAGATAGTCCCTGGGGTGTACTGGGTGGGCGCCGTAGACAGGGAGAGGACTGTCTTTGATAGTTTTATGAGCCTCCCTTACGGCACCACCTACAACTCCTACCTTATCAAGGGGAGAGACAAGACCACCCTGGTGGACACGGTTAGTCCTGACTTTGCCGATACCCTCCTGAAAAAGGTCTCAGAGGTAGTAGTCCCTGAGGCCCTGGATTACGTAGTAATGAACCATGCCGAGCCTGACCATGCCGGCACCCTCCCCAAACTATTGTCCATAGCCAGGAAGGCCCAGCTAGTTACCACTAAAAAGGGGCTTGGCATGGCGAAGGTTTTTTATGACATCCCGGAGGAGAGGGTAAAGGTGGTGGCAGGCGGCGATACCCTTTCCCTTGGAGATAAGACCCTCAGGTTCATAGACGCCCCCTGGCTCCACTGGCCGGAGACGATGTTCACCTATTGCGTGGAGGATAAGATACTGCTCAGTTGTGACTTTTTTGGGGCCCATGTGGCATCAGAAAGGCTCTATGAGGATGAGGTAGGGGACGTCGTCCTGTCGGAGGCCAAGAGGTACTATGCAGAGATAATGATGATTTTTTTAAACCCGGCAAGGAAGGCCCTGGAGAAACTGGAGGGTCTGGATATAAAAATAATAGCCCCAAGCCATGGACCGGTGTGGCGAAACCCTGATAAAATCCTCCAGGCGTATAGAGGGTGGGCTATTGGGCCGTTGAGACCAAGGGTAGTTATAATCTATGTCTCCATGTACGGCAGTACTACCGAGCTTGAGAAGGCTATTGTGGCGGCGATACGGGAGGAGGGGGTGGAGGCAGTGGCCTACAATATGCTCAGTACCGACGTCTCCCAGATAGTACAGGAGTTGGTGGATTCCAGCGCCATAATCTTTGGCTCACCTGCCTTCTACGGTGGTGTCCATCCCAGGCTTGCCTCTTCTATTGAACTAATAAGGACAATAAAACCCAGGGGGAAGACGGTGGCCGTCTTTGGTTCTTACGGTTGGGCTGGAGGTGCGGTCAAAGAGATTAAGGCAAGACTCCAACCTGCCGGCTTTGATATAGTAGACTCCCTTGAGGTGCAAGGCCCTCCCAAAGAGGAAGACCTAAAGAAGGCATCAACCCTGGGCAGGAATATCGCAAAGAAGGTCAAGTCCGCCTTAGGCGGACTGGCCAGAGAGTTCTAGACCTCACAGACCTCTGCCGTGCCTGGTTCCACCAAGGTAAACTCTGAGAGGCAGTGGGGGCACATAAAGGCAGTAACCCTCTTCCCGCAGAGGGCACAACCGTGGGTCTTTTCCTCGGGGGTATCCTCTATCTCTAACTCTTCAAGGCAGACCGGGCATTTAACGGTAATCATTTCAATTCCCTCTTCACCTTAAATATACAATACCCTGCTTACCCTGTCAAAGGTGCCAAAAACACAAAAGGGACATAGGCAGGTTAGTCTCGCGGGCTGGGGATGGATAAAGACTTAACCGCTTTTGTCCCTTTTGTAGACGGGAAATCGCAGGCTAAAGCCTGCGGCTACAACTTTATGTCCCTTTTGTAGGCTCAATCCGCCTTAGGCGGATTATCGGATGTTTTCTTCTTCCTTTATCACCTCCAGGAGCAGGGCAGCGGCCCGGATATAGAAGTCATTTTGGGTGCGCTCTGCCACGCTCTCGGCAAAAAGAGGCATCCATTGGGATGGGTGGTCTTTAACAAACTTTCCCCTTGCGGAGAGGCAGGTCTTTCTTGCCTCTTTATCCTCTTGGAAGAGTGCCTTTGCCTCCTTGGCGAACATGAAGGAAAGGAATTCTAGCTCTGTGGCTATGTGGTCAGGAGGGTTTTGTTTCTTTGAGGCAGTATGATTGGGGAAAGAAAAGGCCTGGTAGAAGCCTGCCACATCCGCAAGAGTTCCTCCGGTAGGGAGGCCGGTTAAAAAGGCCGTCTCGCAGTCATGGCAGGCCCCTGCAGTGCCAAAAAACCTCATGTAGTCATCGGTAGATGGTGGCCCCTTTTCCAGGAGGCCCTGCACGTGGCTTTTCCATTCCTTTGGTACCTCTTTGGAGAGGTTTACTATCGTTTTCCACCCCCCATTCTCCAGTGGGTGGAAACAACGGGCAAGGAGACCGTACAGGGCGCTCCTGCCGAGTAGATATTTCAGAGAGGCATGGTTCATTAGTCAGTTTCTCCTATTTACCAATCTCCAGGGTAAGCCAGCCCTCTGTGACCATCTTACGTGGCCCCTGATTTGCCTTAACGCCATCCCAGCAGGCGAAGGACACGTAGCTTGAACCCCCGTCAAGGGGTGCGTCCTGTGGGTCAGGGGTAATTATCGGGCGGGCAATCACTACGTACCAGTGCTTGTCCTTCCACGTCCCCTTTCCTATGGCATGCTGGTCCTCCTTTACTGTCACCTTGTTCCACGTCTCAGCGTAGAGTTCTTCCACCACGGGTGCAGTGCCGGGCACTATTGAATTCCCTACGGCCACTGCTGGCAGGAGGTTTTTTATCTCTACCACCTGGGCAGGAGAGATAGGATTCCCCGGTAGTTCGTAGGGGCTGTAATCACTCCACCTGTTGGGATAGTTAAGGGCAAGGAAGGAGGTACCTTCCTTTGCCTTTTGCTGAGAGGCCTTCCATAGGAGTAGGTGTACAGGCTCTTTTTCACTCCCCATTCGGTGGTCGGGGGGCTGTTTGGGGTTCAGGGGGAATTCCACCGATACTCCATCGGAATACCGGTCCACCCGAAGGTTAAAATCCTCGGTGGGGTCGTCCCACTCTATGTGGAAGGCAATCCAGGAGCCGTTGTTTAGCGACCTCACCTTTAAGGAGGTGATAGCTGGTTGGGCCAGTTTGGGTTCCTGGACGTCCTGGGGTATGAGCTTCACTGTACTGGCAGGCAGGCTTAGCCAGGTTCCATTAGTGGGGTCTGTTACTAGAGAAAGGGCGAATGCCTGAAACTTGCTGACAATCTTCTCTGGTAGTATCTTCACCTCCTTTTTCTGTGCCGAGGCCTCTGGCGAAGGGTACCAGAGGAGGGAAAGTGCTACAAAGATTGGGTAGATTATCTTCCTTTGCATCCTGGTGCCTCCTAAGTAACGTTGTGCCTGAAGACGTCTAGGGCTACGTCGCGGTAAGGACGGACATACAGCGGTTCCTTCAGGGGCACACGTACTATCTCTGCCCCTTTGTCGGTATACCCGATGGCCGTTCCATCTTTGACCTTGAAGCGCTCAATAATCCTGTCTGAAGAGCCTTGAAGGAGCAAGAGACCCAGCAATTCAGGGTCGTTCTTGGCATTCTTGTAGGTAGCAATGGCCTTGTCCACCCCGGGGCCGAACATCTGACGGAGGAAGACGGGATCCGCCTGTTTGGGGGGGATGTAATAGACATTTGGCTCCGTCCCAAACTGGGGATACAAGGGTAAGGCGACCTTCCTTATGTGCACCAGGAAGTCCACGGGGTTATCCTCCTGGGCCTTTTCTGGGGTACTTATCCATCCCTGCAGGCGTATCTTCCCGATGCAGGTCTCAAAACACCTGTTACTCTTCCCACTCTCAAGGCTTGGGTAGCAGGCTATGCACTTTTCTGAGGTGCCCGTAACCACGTTAAAGAATATCCTCTTGTAAGGACATGCCTTGAGGCACTCCCTGTGGCCATGGCAATTTTTCTGGTCAATCAGGACCACGCCATCCTCCGGCCGTTTGTAGATAGCCCCCCTCGGACAGGCCGCGAGACAGGCGGGATAGGTGCAGTGGTTACATATACGCTGTAGATAAAAGAAACAGACGGCATGGGGGATTTTGAGGTAGGCGCCCTTTTCTATTATGCCTGAGCATTCGTCCTCTCCCAGGTTCACGTTGCACCAATCACCATCTTCCGGCGAGTAGTGCAGTACCCGCTCTCCCTTAGGGGCGGCCTCAAAGACGGTTGCCCCTTCGTACTCATCCGCCCCCCATTTTTGGGGGCCTAAAAGACCGAGGGTTTTGACGTCCCAGCCCGTGGGATAGCCTCCCCAGGGCTTGGTCTCCACGTTGTTCCAGAACATGAGTTCCTGTCCCTTCCCAGAGGTCCAGGTGGTCTTACAGGCCAGACTACAGGTCTGGCAGGCGATGCACTTGTTAATGTCAAAAACGCCGGCAAACTGGCGCCTGGGGCGGTGCTCAGGGTACCAGTAGGTCATCTTTCGGTTAATCTGCCAGTTTAAGACTTGATGAGACATTAGCTTTCCTCCTAGCTTACGTAAGCCCCTTTGAGGTAGTCTTTCATTTCTTTGGACTCATAGGTGGGCCTGAGTCCCCTGGCCGCAGGTTCCCAAAGACCTTTGCCGTCTATTCCGCCAGGTTCGGCGCGGGTAATCTTTACAAAGGACTCTCTGGGTGCACCAATGGCGCAATGGATGTCACCCTCAAAACCCTTTCCTATGGCCTGGCCGAAGTAACCCTTTCTCACCAGGGAATCTGTTTCCCACGTGGGTTTTAGCCATGCCCTGGAGGCGCTCTGGTGGCTCCCATAGCGGAATATTGCCTGATACCCCGTAAGAGGGTTCTTTGCGAGGCCGTCCGGGCGTTCCTCATGGCCCTTGACACTACCGAAGGTGGCGGTGTAGACGTTGTGGAACATCCTGGTAACGCCCCTTGGGGTGCCAGGGTAATATCTGGCCCTGCACAGCATGCGGGCCACCTTGTAGTTCTCACTGTTGGGCTTCCAACCCCTGAAGGGCCTGTCCTGGGGGTCGCCGTCCACATAGATGTAGTCGCCGTCATCTATGCCCAGTTCCTTTGCGTCTAGAGGGTTCATATCCAGGTAGTGCTCGGTCACGAAGGGTTTCCGCTTGTCCCTGCGGACCGGGTCGCCAAAGGGTCCCTGCCAGACGCAGACGAAGTCTGTATCTGTTGGGGTAGTATGGGAGGCATGACGGTATTTTGGGGTATGCATGATGAACTTGTACCCCTTTTTCCTCAAGGGATGCTGGGTAGCACCCACCTCCAACCAGGGCTTGGGTACATGGCGTACCTGGCGGTTCTCACAGTCGTCAGTGGAGTCAGGTATCCCGTAGTCGGCGGGGCTCTTGGGTTTGATGGCCGGGTGTGGGGCGGCTACTATGGCGTTTGGCTCATAGAAGGTGGAATCTATGGGTTCACGATGGACAGGGAGGTTTTCTCCGGAGTCCATGAATTCTTGCTCTTCTCTATAGAATTCATTTCTGCCGGTCTTGGTGTACCAGGGTCTATCCTCCTCTGCCTGCTCCCAGCCCACTACCCTTGGGTAGGTACGGTTCATCATCAGGGCAGGGGTGCCATTTGCGGCGTCAGCCTTCAGTTTCTCAATGTTGTAACCCTTCGTGGTCTGGGAGAGGTTGAGTATCCTCTGGAGATATGCCTCTACCTTGCCCTCCTGGACGAACTTGAAGTAATCGGCAAACCTCTTGTCTCCGGTTACTTCAGCCAGGGCGGAGGCTATACCGGCCGCCACCTCCATATCATGGCGGGTGTCCAGTATTCTGGGGAGGGGCGTGGCAGGGAAGACCTGGCAGAAGGGGTTGGTAACGGCGGCATAAAGGTCCGGGAACTTCATCTCTGCCCAGGAGTCCACTGCAAAGACCACGTCTGAGTATTCACAGGTACCGCTCCACCACCAATCAGAGTTCACTATCATCTCTATCTTTGGCAGGGTATTGTTCACCACGTCAAAGTGCCACTTGGCATTGCCCAGGATGGAGTTGCTGTTTGACCAAACACATGCCTTGGTGGGGTTGGGCATGTGGGATTTCCCTGTGATGTTGGTCTTGCCCGCCTTCAGGATACGGTCTCCGTAGTTAAAATGGTGGGCGGACTCGCTCTTCCAGTAGAGCTTGGGGCGTGCAGGCTTCTTGGGGTCTAGCTCTATGTCAAATGGATTTTCAGCCACCCATTGGGGCAGACCATTGAAGAGTGCCCCCCTGTAGTTACCTGCGTAACTCCCGACGTTGCCACCGGCATATCCGATATTGGCCGTCAGTGCGGCAAGGAGGAAGATGGCACGGTCTTTCAGGTCGCTGTTGAAGAATTGATTTGGACCCATCCCAGTGCAGAGTAGTACGCTCCTTGGATTGGCCGCAATCTCCCTGGCCAGGGAGAAGATGGCCTCTTTAGGGGCCCAGGTAATCTCTGAGGCGGTGTCAGGGTCAAGGCTCTCGTTGATGTACTTCTGGATGAGGGCAAAGATGGGGGTGACCTTGATAACCTTACCGTCCACCAGGGTTACCTCGTACTCGCCTTCAAGTGCGGGTTTGTTAATGCCCGTTTTGTCAAACTCCTTCCCCACATGGTCCCTTGTTACCACCACGGCTTTACCTTTTTGCGTGTCCCACATCACGAAGTCTCCCCATTCCTCACGTAGCTGTTGGGGGACATACATGACCTCTGTCTTGGGGGGTGGTGGGAAGTCTTTGGGGTCACCAACCTTGATGAAGTTCTTTAGTTCAGCCAGTTTGTAGTCCTTGATGATGTCGCTGGCCCTGAGGAGTTTCCAGGTATCCGTCCTGACGAGGAAGGGCAGGTCTGTCTTACCCTTGACGTGCTCCTCGTTGTAGAGTTTCTCCCTCATTATTATCCCTGCCATACCCAATGCCAGGGCTGGCGAGGTTCCAGGCCTGACCACTATCACTTCATCCCCTTTACTGGAAGTGGAGGAGTACTCGGCGGCCACCACCACCACCTTTGTTCCCCTCAGCCTTGCCTCTGTTAGCCAGTGGCCGTCAGGCATCTTGGTTGAAATCCAGTTCATGCCCCAAACTACTATCATCTTGGAGTTTTCTACCGTGAAGAGGTCCCAGTCTATGGTCTGCTGCCCTGTTACCATTGGGTGTCCTGGAGGTAAATCAGTGTGCCAGGAGTAGTTATCCCAGCCACGCCCCCCCAAGGCCTTATCTGGGTCCACCCCTCTTATATAGGTATCTAAAAGGGCCATACCATTGGCAAGACGGTATTTTGCAAATATGCGGGTAACGCCCAGGAGCGGCATGCCACCACGGAATTTAAGGGTTCTGGTACCGGCCCCATCCATTGTGGCAATCATGGCCTCGTCGTATCCCTGGGCCTTCAGGCGGGTTGCCCCTTCCGGGCCGCTATAGGCGCGGGCTATGTTTTCCAGCCCCTTAGCTACCATCTTAAATGCCTCGTCCCAGCTCACCTGTACAAAGGGTTCTTTGCCCCTGTTCTGGAAGAATTCCTCCGGGGGCTTGCCGGTACTTGGGTCTCTTGGGAAGCCCTTGTCTACCCATTCCTTGAAGCCCTTGCGTACCATCGGGCCACGGACACGGCGGTCTCCGTAGAAGCGTCTTACCATCCCTAGCCCCTTCTGGCAACACCTGGGGTCCCAGCGAGCGGAGGCCCTGTTTCCGTAGACGTCTTCGCTCTTCCCGTAACCATAGGTGGGACTAATCCTGGCGATGACGCCATTCTTTACATGTGCCTTTAGTAGACAGCCGTGGGTGTCATTTGGTGCACAGAGGAAAGTGAAGGAGTCGTCGTATCTGAAGAGGTTACGATAGGTCTCTTCCCAGTCCCTATCGGGGTATTTCTCTAGTGGGCTGGGGACCTCCTGTCCAAAGGCAGGCGTTAGCCAGCTTGCCAGTGGGCCTACGGCCAGGCCACCGAAGCCTAGACTTGTGGCCAGTTTGAGGAAATCCCTGCGGGAGGCAACAAAGTCTTTGGCCATTGCCTCTTCCATCCTGGAGTCTTTTTCTTTTGAGTCCATGAATTACTCCTCCTTCTTATGGCTGAATTTCAACCGAGGCCTCTTTACCACTCTCAACCGTGGCGAAGAAGTCCTTCCGCAATTGTGTAGGTTTTAGCCGTTCTCCCCATACTTTTAATTTGTGCTGTCCTGGTGGGACGTTTTCTATCTTGAAGTTACCCTCGGGGTCTGTCACTGTGAAGTATGGGGTCTTTACTACTACGATATAGCCTACCATCTCTGGATGTATCCTGCACAGTTGGGCATAGACGCCGGGGTTCTTGAAGGTATAAGACATCACCTGCCCCTTTCCGGCGTTGCCCAGGTCGTAACCTTCATTGTCGGGGGAGAGGACATTGTGCTCTATATCGTCCTGGTTCGTGAAGTCCACCGTACTGCCTGCCAATACGGGCAATACCCTCGGGATGAACTCCTTGTTCTTTTGGTCCATTACGGGGTGGTTCTTGGGTGTAAATGTTATGCCTGGGATTTCATCTATGTAGACTATGATGGGGAACTTCGCCACCCAGGGGTTTTTTACTACTCCGGTAATGGTTTCTGCCTCTGAGGGGGACTGGTATAGAAGGTAAAACAAGGGGAGAAAGAGGATAAAACGGGTAACAAGCTTTGCAATGTTCAACTTGCCATCGCCTCCCTACCTTTTAGGTTGCGTTGTTTCACGCAGGCTAAAGCCTGCGGCTACTTTTTCCCTACTAGCTCGTCCAAGATTGAGGACATCTTTTTGAATCTCTCTTTCTGTACGCCTCCTGCAATAGCCTTTGCCTCCTCTACCTTTCCGCCATAAATAGCAGGGATAATCTGGGTGTCTCTTGTGTTTCTGAAGGCCTCCCAAGTCCCCTTTAACTCCCCAAGTTTACCCTTGGCCTCAGCACCCTTTTCCTTCGCTATTAAGGCAGGTAGAAGCCCATCTATCTCCTTTGTTAGCTTTTTTATCTTTGCGTGCAGTTCCTCTTGTTTTGCCTTATCCTTCTCATCCAGCATAGCAACGAGTGCACCCCTGACATCCGCAAGTTTTGCCTTAAAGTCGTCAAGCTCGGCTGCCAGTACTCCTCTGGTAATGCCTATCAACCCCAGCAGAGAAAGGATAACTAGGGATTTATAAATAATGCGGTTCATGTGATTAACTCCTGGCCTGCTAAAAGGCGGAAAGGTTGGGATAAACCCCCAAAAAGAGGATTAAAGGTACTCATGCCTAACCTCCCTACCGTTAAGGATTTTTAGTAGAGGTGGTAGTCTGGGTACTCTTTCAACACTCCACCCCTTTTCCTGCCACTTTTATCAGGCAACCCCCATCCCCCTCTTATAGTTAAGGTTCAGCAATTCAGGTGCCAGGTGCCGGTAGATTTTGCTGTGTTGCTGTAATCTGTTGTGAGTAGGGGGTTTGGTGTGGATTTTGGCCTCCAGGGTTAGTATGGGGTATTCACGGAATTGGGAATGGCTTAAAGGGGGTCAAGTGGGTTTATTGGGGGAGAAAGGGTGGAAGGCAGGGCATTCACGTTTTTGTGACAGTAGTCACAGTATTGAGACCTCTGCTGAACCCCCTTCGCTGTCATTCTGAGGGAGCGAAGCGACCGAAGAATCTCTAGACCCTTCGCTTTCGCTCAGGGTGACACTTTGTGTCAGATTCTTCGCTTCCCCTTCGCTTCGCTCAGGGCTTCGGCTCACTCAGAATGACAAATAGTGCAGTGTAGACTTTTGCAGAGGTCTCAGTATTGTGAAAGGTCATGCCTTGAAGGCGTCTGTGCGGAGGTGGTACTTGTTCATGAGGCGGTAGAAGGTGCCTCTGGGCACCATGGCCTCGGCGGCGGCCTTTGCTACATCTCCTTTGAAATGGGTCAGGAGTTCTTTAAGGTATTCATATTCAAAAGAGGCCAATTTCTGGGCACGGAGGCTAAAAAACCCGTGTGTGGAAGAGTTATGACTCTGCAACTCCGCCCCCCTTGTTACCACCTCTTCGGGCAGGTCATCAAGGGTAAGGACTTCGTGTTTTGTGAGGGTTATGGCCCTTTTTAATACGTTCTGGAGTTCCCTGACGTTTCCAGGCCAGGGGTAATGGGTGAGGACTCCCATGACCTCCGGGTCAAGTCCCCTAACGGCTCGGCCCATCTCCGCAGAGTAAAGGCCGAGGAAATGGGAGACAAGGAGGGGTATGTCTCCATTCCTGTTCCTCAGGGGTGGGACCTGGATTTTAACCACATTAATCCTGTAATAGAGGTCTTCCCTGAAGCGTTTTTCTTTTACCTCTGTCTCTATGTCTTTATTGGTAGCGGCAATTATCCTTACGTCTACTCGTATCTCCCCTTTGCCTCCTACCCTTCGGAAGGACCTCTCCTGGAGGGCGCGTAAGAGTTT
>Ga0209824_10001831_pt1 | contig 11433 bp, 11 predicted proteins | sample VDWuncwatermetaG_FD_184124 | JGI IMG/M metagenome (GOLD analysis project Ga0209824, IMG submission 184124) | Wastewater microbial communities from Netherlands to study Microbial Dark Matter (Phase II) - VDW unchlorinated drinking water (SPAdes)... ...
GTGCGTGCATTTCTGGACCGGTATCACTATCATCGGCCACATCTCGGGTTATCCCCGCTGCGGCCACCGTTGTCGCAAAGCGATGGAGAACAGGACGGACTGTCGGATATTTACGGAGAATAGTGCGCTCCTCACGCCTGCTTCCTCAAACACCTCGTCCTCCTCAAGTTACTCCTCTGAGGATGAGGACTCGCGAAACGCGCAGCCCATCATGTATGTTCGCGAGCGGAGTGAGGCAGTTTAGTCGTACACAAACTATTCCGCTACGGCACCTTGCAGGATAAACCATTCACATCTTCATGAGAGGAATTTCGTAACCTGCTGATTACCTGATGGTCTTTGTCTCATCTTACTAATAGGACGAAATGGCACTACCTTTGCTGAGCATCTAGGTAAGTGCCAAGTGAGTGGCACACATATTTTTTAACTTCTTATTTTAGGGGGTCCTTATAATGAAGAGCATGTTGATGGCAATCATGGCAGTGGCCGTGGCAGTGACCTTCAGCGCACCAGCGTTCGCCGGCGAGAAGAAAGAAGAGAAGAAGGGCGGCCATGTGGTGATGGCTGAAGAGAAGAAAGAGAAGAAGGGTGGCCACATGGACACCTACGGCGACAAGAAGGAAGAGAAGAAGGGCGGCCATGCCGACACCTTCGGCGAGAAGAAGGATGAAAAGGGCGGCAAGTAAGTTCTAGCTTATTGAGGCTACGCTAGGGGGCTTTCTACCGAAGAGGAGAAAGCCCCCAGTGTTTTTATTACTCCGGAACAGAATCCCCTACCCTCCTGCTGATCGCCACAGACGGTCAACCTTCATTCTTGATATGTCCATGCGCTTCTGTAAGAATATTTCTGGTGCCAAGATCCGTGCAAATATGTTCCTCCCATGGCTCACCAAACTGAATCCCTCGGCACAGGAGTTGGACGTAGGCGTCTTATGAGCCTCACCAGATCGACGATCCGTCATTATCTTGCATTCCAGCTATGTGCATTCTTACTCGTGACAACAGCGTGCGCCTTATTCAACCAGACCGTACCCAGTGGAACCTCTCCCCGCCTTCCGTTAGAATGCGCCAGTTTTGCGTGCGCCTTATTCAACCAGACCGTACCCAGTGGAACAGCCACGCTTTTGTGGGAGGCTAGTGAGGGATCAGACCTTGCCGGATACAAGATCTATCAGGCAACAGCGCCAGGTGCGTATGGAGAGCCGACAGCGACCGTCCCCATGAATGTTACGAGCTATACTGTGCCTGGCCTTGCATCCGGCACCACCTATTTCTTCACAGTCACCGCATATAAGTCGAACGGCGCTGAAAGTCCCTTCTCAAGCGAAGTGAGCAAGACCATCCCCTAACCACCTGCCCCCGGACCTCGAATCTAGACTTTCTAGCGTTCGTCTCTTGACCCCTTCTCACTGAGAACTGTATAACCACTGACACCGGTACGTGCTGAGACAAAAGCGCTGAGACGAGACAGCATCCTCTACCTATTCGTCGTCAAGCGATCCCTTTACCTCAGGACCTATACCTCAGCGGAAAATACAGATGCGCCCGTAGCTCAATGGATAGAGCATCTGACTACGGATCAGAAGGTTACAGGTTCAAGTCCTGTCGGGCGCACCACACCAGGGTCCTTCTTCCTTCACTGTCCCGCTAACAGATCTGGCCATATCATATTCAGTCCTATTTGGATGCTCCATCCAGAGATCGCTCGTGCCGGAGGCTCATCCAGTCTAGCCGTTTCCTTGTCTTCGACAGATCAACTGGTCAGTTCACGCGTGAACGCATCCCGCACCGCTGGCTCTGAACGAGCTAGGAAATAACACGCTGACCGACACGGTCGATATGAGCTTCCCTTCCGACTTAACTACGCGCCGCCGCCCGGGCAAGCACTTCCTTTTGCAGGGCGTCGATATCGGCCTTGGCTCCAAGCGCCAGCTCCTCCACCCGTCGTTCACTCTCCGGCCCAGGGACATGGGAAAACTCATGGCAGTCTTCATACGCCTGTTCAGTCGTACCTGTGGCTTTGATGATCATACCGGCGATGACTCCTCCAACAATTGCCGTGGCAAGCGTCATCGCGATGCCCACGAGTTGGACTCCGACGACACCAGGCACCACAACAATCGCGATCAGTCCGCCCAATAACCCCGGCATCCCATGCAGATTGTGGACGCCACAGGTGTCGACTAGTTTCATTTTTGATTCCAGCATCGGCTGAATGAACACAAACCCAATCACCGAAAGCGCGCCGGCAAGCAATCCGATCCCAAACGCACCAGTGGGGCTTACGAGGTTACAGGTCGAGCCAATGGAGACTCCTCCCGCCAATGCGGCATTAGCCATATCCACCATCGAAGTCTTTCCATGATGAAAACGTGTGCTGAGGAAGTAGGTGGCAAGCGTAGCCCCGCACAGGGCCAGGATCGTATTCACGACCGTTTGGGGCATTTGCTCGAACGGCACAATGGCGGTCGCAAAACTCGGCCAAAACAGCCACAGCACCATGGACCCGAGCATCGCGAACCGATCAGACGTCGGATCGGATTCGATCGGCTGACTCCGCTGCTGCGCCGTCGTCAGCACCAGAGACGCAGCCAATCCGAAATAGGCACCGAATGCGTGGATGACAATCGATCCAGCCGAATCCTGAAACCCTTTGGTCAGCCCCGAACCATTATCCAACACCAAATATTCGTTCAGCGCATAGAGCGGCACCAGCAACAGCGTGAGTAACGCGTACTGAAACACGCGCAAGCGTCCAAGCACCGCCCCCATCGCGATCAACGCCGTTGCCACTGAAAATTCCGCCAGCATCAAGGTCTCGACCGAATGAGCCTGGATCGAATGCCCCACCACTCCGTTCGCACGCAACAACATGTACAGCGGTATCCCTGTTGCGACGACGAGATAGGTGCCGGTCGTAGCCCCGAACCCATAGCGTCGGACGAAGACCATGAGAAAACCGAACCCGACGACCAACATGGCCAGGATGTGAATCGAGTAGTTATATTGCGCGACCAAGCGCGCCTCATTCACGGCACCAGCCGGCTCTTCGGCACCGACCCAACTTGTGACGCACAAGAGCAACAGACCTGCTGCGCTGAGCACCTTCAACCAGAAGCTGTTCCGCATCGAGTCCTCCTTGGACAGTAGGAGTAAAAGGGGGGGCTATTAGGGAGAGCAGTGTACCCCATTGGCGAGCGCTCTTGTCAAACCCCACCAAAGGCTTAGTCGCGGGACCGATAACCATGATGCAGTGTCAATGACTCAGTCGAGAACGAGGGAACAAGGAGGAAGGAGTTGATAAACCACATGAAGTATCGGCTTTGGAGAAGCGCCTGCGGCTTGTGGTGAGAAGGACGATGGCAGGTTAAGCCACTCCTCGCTAGCGAGGTCCCGGCATCGCCCCTCCACCATCGCTCCCGATGCGCCCTGGCGGCAACTCGAGGCTATGCCGCTGGCCCCTTACCGCATCTTGAGGGGGGAGGGTGTGACACGGCATGTGCGAATGGAGAAAGTTCAATGGACAGCCCAGTCCGATTCGTGTTCGTGAGGGCAAGGCCGGATCAGCGCCGCCTCTCGGAGATGCTCGATGTTTGACGATCGGCTCTCGATCGTATACTCTATCGTCACCCACAAAAGGAGTCGCTATGAAGTTCATTACGGTGCGGGATTTACGCGGACGTTCCGGACAAGTCTGGACCAAGCTCGCTCGCGAACGAGAAGTCATCCTGACGTCGAATGGGAAGCCCATCGCCATCCTGTCCGCCGTGTCGGAGGAGACGCTGGAAGAATCACTGGCAGCCGTCAGACGTGCGAGAGCCGTAGCGGCGGTGGAAAAGCTGCAGCGGCAGTCCGTTCAGATGGGTACGGACTCACTCTCTCCTCACGAGATCACAGCTGAAATCAAGGCGGTACGGAAGGCGCGCCGCCGGTGAAGGTAGTGGTGGACACGAATGTCCTGGTCGCGGGACTCCTCTCTCCGTTTGGCCCGCCAGGTGAGATCCTCTGCATGGTTGCATCGGGCACGTTGAGACTGTGCTTTGATGCCAGAATCCTCACCGAATATGAAGAGGTCCTTGCCCGACCGAAGTTTCGATTCAATGCCGAACAGACTCAGGCGTTGATGGACCACATCCAAGCGGAAGGATTCAGCGTGGCGAGCAACCCCTTGCCGGTCAGGCTTCCAGATCCAAGCGATGAACCATTCTTACAATCAGCCGTGGCGAGCGAAGCCGACTGTTTGATTACGGGAAATATAAAGCACTTTCCCTCGGCGAGACGCCAGGGGATGACCATACTCTCGCCACGCGAATTTCTCGACTACTACCGGAAACGATCCACGCCTCGGATACGCAAAGGGTAGTCATGCGGAAGCCGCCGACGTGAGTAGACACCCGACGATTTCTATCCGCCTCGCCTCCACCACACTGCAATAGGTCTCCATCCCTGGCCACCTCGATCGGCGCACGGTTCCGGCGTTCGGTCATGCCTACCAGCCGGAACCGAGCTTTGCCCTATTCGGCTGAAGAAGCGCACGCCTCTCCAGCACAGGAACAGGCCGATAGACTCCGCGTGGCGCGCTCGCCTGAGCCCCCGCTCAGGCAATTCCGGCCGATCAGGATCACTCCCGTGCAGAGTCTTCGCGCATCGGAACCCGATATTGTTGTTCCGATTCGTCGGCTTGTTGTTGTTCCGGTTCGCGGATCGCAGGTTCTGCGGATGATTGTTCCACGACCCCCCACGGAGCACAGCCATCGTCAACCCGTCCCCTTCCGGCCGGAAAATCCTCCGGCGGAACTTTTTCACGCCATTGTAAAACCAGTGTTCCTCGTACAGCGCGTCTCAGCCCATAGGTATCGGCATGCTGGGCATACCCCAGCCAGCTCGCCCATGATTGCCGCCACCCGTCTACAGATAAAGCCCCTTGCACACAAGCCGACGCCTTGGCGCGCAGTCGGCGGATGGCTCGTTTGGTCGTCGTCGCCCGCAGACGCCGATGCGTGGGGAACACTCGAAAGCCGAGAAAATCAACCCCATCGCACGTCGGCATCACCTGACACTTACGCGGATGGAGTGTCAGTCGTAGCGTGGCCAGATAGTCGCCCATGGTTTCTTTGATCGCCCACAGACTTGGCTTGTCGTCGCCGAAGACGACAAAGTCGTCGCAATAGCGCAGGTAGGCATCACAACGCAGGTGCTCCTTCACGAAATGGTCGAACCCGTTCAAATAGACGTTGGCGAAAAATTGACTGGTCAGGTTGCCGATGGGAATGCCCCTCCGCCGGGCCAGCGGACTAAACAGGTCATCGCCCTCGAAATGCCGACACACGAACTCCTGCTCATTACTCGCCCCAGCAATCAGCCGCATCAGCCAGAGCACCTGAGGATCCTTGACCTTCCGTTCGAGCAATGCGACCAAGATCTCATGGTCGATGCTGGGAAAGTATTTCGCAATATCGCATTTGAGAACATAGCGAAATCGCCTGGCATGGCGACTGAACTCGTCCACGGCCAGGTGGGTCCCTTTGCCCACGCGACAGGCATAGGAGTCCTTGATAAAGATCTGATCGAAGATCGGCTCGATGATCCTGCAGAGCGCATGGTGCACCACACGATCTCGATAGGGTGCCGCGCTGATCAGGCGCGCTTTGGGCTCGCGAATCGTGAAGGTGTGGTACGGGCCAGGCCGGTAGGCCTGGGAGCAAAGTTCGTGTTGCAGGGCGAAGAGTTCCCCCTCCAGATCGAAGTCGAATCGCGCCACGTTCGCCTTGAATCGCTTGCCACGGCGGGCCGCTTGAGCCGCCGCGAGCAGATTCTCGAAGGACACCAGTCGATCAAACAGTTGGCCGTGCCGCTTCACGCGTGCTCGTCTCCCGTACGCCCTGCTGCTTCAACCAGCCGCCCAGCATCGCACCGAGTTCGGTCACCGCCTCGGCCGCATGCTCGTAGCGCTTCAGATTCAGAAGTTTCAGATCTTTACTCAGCCGGATCAGCATCCGTAGTCGATCCAGCTTCGCGCTGACCTCCTCCAGCACGGCACGCTTGTCGCGTCGATGGCTGGCCTCGACAAGGCCCTCCAGGATATCGAGCATGGTGGCGATCAGGCGATCCCCAAGAATAAATCGCGAGGATCGGGGGAAGTCCTGCACGCGAGACAGGAGCCACTGCGTGAAATCGTAGGCCTTTGTGACGATGGGAGGCAATTCGGGCATTGAATCACCACCGGAAGATATTTATGCGGATCGAGTCGCCCGCTCCCCCAGGGAGCGGGCGACATCACAGTCTCTCGGAATCAGACCAAGACCCAAGGGTCCAAGAGCCAAGGGCTCAGGGAGTCTTCGCGCATCGGAACCCGAACCCGTAGTACCGATCCGTCGGCCCGTCGTAGAGCCGGTCCGCGGATCGCAGGGCCTGCGGAAGACCGCCCCACGACCCCCCACGGAGCACTTTGTATTCTCCACTCGCCGCCCCCTTGGGATTCCGCACCGGACTGTTCTTGTACGCGTTCTTGTCATACCAGTCGCTTGTCCACTCCCACACATTGCCCGCCATGTCGTAGATGCCATAGGGGCTCTGCCCATCGTGCAGGGACCCCACCGGCACGAGGGCTTGATGATCGTTCCACTTCTCTTTTCCGTAGTTGCCCCGCAGCCGGTCCGGTGGATCGTTGCCCCAAGGGTAGAGCCGCCCATCCGTGCCGCGTGCCGCCTTCTCCCATTCGGCTTCCGTCGGCAGCCGCTTGCCCGCCCACCGGCAATAGGTATTCGCATCCGACCAGTCCACCTCCACCACCGGGCGCTTTTGGTGGGCCGGTTGGTTCATCACCTGCCAATCCGGCGGCGCATCGATTCCCGTCGCCTTGAGAAACATGGCATACATCCCCACCGTCACTTCGAACTTGTCCATGGAAAACGCATCGAGGTACACCTGACGCGCCGGTCGTTCATCATCCTCGCCTTGGTTGCTGCCCATCATGAACTCCCCGGCCGGCACCAGCGCCATCGGCGATCCATCCTTACCCGTCATCTCTTGCTGCCGACCCGCTGCAGTGATGGGCGCGGCACCCGATTGACCTGACTCACTATTCGCCTCAGCCGCCTTGTCGGCACCCGCTTGCAATCCTGCTTGCAGTTTTTCCTGTAACTGTTGATAGACCGCCTGCTGTTCATCGTCGAGGCCCAGCTTGTCAGCGATGTCTAACGTGTCCTGAGCCGACTTGACTTTCTCCGGGGGCACATCCTTCTCGGCAATGATCCCTTTGGCTTCGTCCAATAAACGCCAGACCTTGGCCTTTTTCAGGCGCGTCTTCGCCAGATCCGCCGTGGAGAGCTTGGGGTCCAGTTCCAACGCGGTTTCATAATGTTCTTCCGCGCAAGACCAATCCTTTAACCCCCGGCAGGCATCGGCCAAGTAGAACTGGGCGAGCGCATTCGCGGGATTCTTTTTCATGCCCGCTTCCAGCGCCGCGCGGGCCTCTTGATATTTCTTGAGCTTTAACAGGTCCCACCCCTTCGCAAACTCGGCAGCGCCGTTGTCGGCAGCCGATGCCGCGCCGGGCATCACGAACACGAGCACACAGAGGCCAAGCATTCGCAGAGTGGCGGTCAACAACGATCGCATAGCGGCTCCTTTCCATAAGCCAGAAGACCAACGGGCGGGAGTATACCCGAACCAGTCCAAGGCCCGCCACGTGGCGCTGACCTTTGTCACACACGGCTCCGTCATGATACAAACACCAGACTTCATCACACCCTGGCCAAATGTCAGAGGATTCGATGACACGTGCTTCCCGCCTCCTCCCTCTTGCCGTATGCATGCTCTCACCCCTATGTTGGCTGGCTGACGTAACCATAAGCGGAGCCGCCGGATTCTATCTCGCGCCCAGCCCTTCGACCCGCTACATCACCCTCAGTGCGCCGCTCTTCCCGACCTCGCCTGAGGCCTGTGACGACCTGCAGCAAGAGTTCACCGACATTCAGCGGGAACTCAGTGCTCAGCATGAACAATGCCTGCGGGATGCCCCGGATGAGGAACATGGCGACGACGGCGGGACCTGCTCAAAATCGAGCTGCCAGGCGCTCCATACGGCAAGGGATCAAGCGGGAAAGTATGCGCAACAGGAGGTGGGCCTCTGCCGTCAGCGGCTCAACGACTACCTGACGGAACAACGGCGCAGGGACGAACGGACCCGCCGAGACGCCGAGGAGGCGGAGCGAGATCGCCGAGACCACGAGCGGCGGGACCAGGAGCGGGAGAGAGACCGGCGGAACACCGAACGAAAAGACCAGGAAGAGCGCGATCGCCACGCCGCCCAGGAGGGAGCCGAGCGGGAGCGACAGGATGCGCGAGACCGACAGGCACGTATCGAGCAATCTCATCGGCAGGCCGAGGCCTTGCGGCAAGCCCATATCCGCGCCGTCACACAGACCGCCGGTCAACTCAAGAGCACCTGGCAGGACCGGGTTCGAAACACCTTGCCCGAAACAGCCTCGGACCTCTCCAGCTTCATGCAGGTCGTCCACGGCATGGCGAGGGGCGACGGCTCCTACAAGCTGGCGGATCTCGTCATCGCCGCCGATCGGCTCGCGGAACGGGCTGAGACGGCGTCCAAGTGGATCACCTCCCCGCTCCAGAGCTTCTCCGATCAGGTCACGGCCGACGCAATCGATATGGTGCGGGCCGATCGTGGCTATCAGCGTGATGATCCTCGGGTCCACATAATCTTCCGCGGTATTCAGAAGATCAACGAACTCGCTCACGACAGCAACCCCTTCACGAATGCCATCAGCAGTGCGGCGTTCGATCAGATCGAGCACCACTTCAAGACCATCATGGAGGAACTCGAACACCTGGAGACCGACATCGGCTCGTTCAACTATTCCAACCTCAAGCATGCCAACCAGCCGATTGCCAACCCGTTCAAAGGGACACCCACGAAGCCTGCCGCCTCGGTATCAGACAACGGGAACCCCTTCCGGTCCCCAACACCTTCGCCGAAGCGCGAAGAGGCGATACGCGAGAAGTCGGCGTTCACGCCATCGGTCGGCTCTGCCAATCCGTTTCGTTCGAGTGGTGATTTCTCAACCTCCAGTCCTCCGCCAACAGCTAAACCTCCTCAAACCGCTCGGCCACCTCAGGCGGCCGCTTCGGCAGACCAGACCGTGCGCTATCGCGATCCTGCCACAGGGCAGCTCAGCACGAAACGCCGCAATTCTCTGTCATCCTCCACAGCTGGCGATGACCCGGACGGCTCACGTTGTTCTGCTGATGGGCTGGGGATCGTCACGGAACAATGCGAGCAGCGACGGCGGGCACACTCGTCAAAGGCCAATGGCGCGACTCGATAACAAGGATATGGCGATTCGGGGGACCGACACAGTCGGTCACGGTCATGATACTCGCCTGATGTTCGCTCCCAGACTTCACCCCAGGCCGGGTCGCCTGCCAGCCGCCGATGCCGATCTGAACCAGATTCTTGCCTCTCGCTCCAGACCAGGCCCTCGCGCGCGCTCCATTTTCTATAGCACGCTAGACAGCAGGGCTTCCCTGAGTATAATGACATGAATTCATGCCTATGATTAGACTTCTGGTACTACTCGTCGGTCTTCTGACACTCTTCTCTCATCCAACCTCGGCGTGGGCTGGGACGAAGTATGAGGAGGGCCTCAAGCAATTGGCTGACGGGGTGGCTGAAGGAGCCGCCAAGGCAAAAAAGCAGCGCCTAGCTTTTCTCGACTTCACCGATGGAAAAGGGGAATCGACCCCGATGGGACAGTTCCTGGCCGAGGAACTCGGGACACAGATCATGGTGGCCGGTGAATTGACGGTGGTGGATCGCGCCCTTGCGTACTCGACCCTGAAGAAGTTACACGTTGATCACATCGACTCGGCCCACGCGAAGTCCCTACAGCAGGCGGCCAAAGCGATACGCGCCGACCTGTTTGTGGGCGGCGTCATCCTCGACACGCCCGATGGCCTGCAGGTCACCGTACGGCTCATTACCCCATCGAATGCCCAGCCGATCCGTGCGATACGAGGGATGCTGCCCAAAGCCGGCCCCTTGAATGTGTTCTTTAAAAAAGAGGAAACTCCGCAACCGATCATGAACATCAACAGTCCTAAAGAGGCTCCGACGCCGGTCGGTTTAGGGACCTACCGGAACGAATACTACGAAATGGTGATCCGATCGATCGAACTGCAGGCCAACCGAGCCAAGGTGGATCTCACCATCGAAAACCTTTCCCGACGCGATCTGAAGCTCCTCTGTCGCTTACAGGACACACTCCTGAAGGACGAACAGGGAACGGCTTGGCATCAAGGCGTTGGGGACAATCGAGAAGGTCTCTGTACCCACGGCATCGAACTCTCCCCTCGCCGGAAGGAACGGGCCGTCCTGACCTTCACCGGCTCATCGGAGACAGCCGCCACGCAATTCACACTTCATTTCAGCGAAACGTTACCTCGGCGAGACGCCTCCTTCGTCATCGATGGACTAAAAATTGGCTCGCCGTCGGAATCTACGCTGACGACACCGTAAAGGATCGCTCATGTCGAAGACCTTGAAACAAGTACTCACGATCGCCGGCTCGGATTCCGGCGGAGGCGCGGGTATCCAGGCCGATATCAAAGCCATGTCCGCCAATGGTGTGTTCGCCATGTCCGTCATCACGGCGATCACGGCCCAGAATACCGAAGAGGTAACAGATGTCTTCGAGTTGCCGCCGGCCATCATCGCCTCTCAACTCGACGCGGTCTTTGACGATTTCGACGTCGCTGCCGTGAAAACCGGGATGTTGTCCTCAGCGGCTATCGTCGAAGTCGTCGTGAGAATGCTGACACCTCAGCACGTGACCAACCTGGTCGTGGATCCAGTGATGATTTCCAAGAGCGGCCATGCGCTCTTGCGACCGGACGCGATCGAAGCAGTTAAGACCACACTGTTGCCGCTCGCATTGGTCGTGACACCGAACGTCCATGAGGCGCAGCAATTGTCGGGTATTGAGGTTGCCTCGTTGGCTGATGCGCGGCGAGCCGCCAAGGTCATTCATGGCTTCGGATGCAAGTATGTGCTGATCAAAGGCGGCCATCTCCTCGCTGAACGGGCGACGGATCTGCTCTACGACGGACGATTTTTTAATATCTTGAAGGGGGAGTTCATCGAGACCCGCCATACGCATGGCACTGGCTGTACGTTCGCCTCCGCGCTGGCGGCGCATCTGGCACGAGGGCAATCCGTCCTGGATGCGGCGCAGGCCGCCAAATCGTACGTCACCGAAGCGATCCGTCATGGGCTGGCAATCGGCCACGGACAAGGCCCCACGGATCATTTTTATTTCCTCGAGCGGTAACGGCACACCGATGTTTACGCGACCCTATCCACCCCTCTCGTTTTGCTTCACCGGCCTCGGCTGGTTGGTGCTGTCTTCCATCCTC
>Ga0209824_10001833_pt1 | contig 11430 bp, 12 predicted proteins | sample VDWuncwatermetaG_FD_184124 | JGI IMG/M metagenome (GOLD analysis project Ga0209824, IMG submission 184124) | Wastewater microbial communities from Netherlands to study Microbial Dark Matter (Phase II) - VDW unchlorinated drinking water (SPAdes)... ...
CGCTGGGGGCGCTGACCGGCATCGCCGCCGGCACCCAAAACCGCGAAGCCGTCATCATCGCCGGATTCGTCATTGTGGCGGTCGAGTCGCTCTCGATGGCGGCCGGCTCCTATCTTTCGTCGAAGTCTCAGCGCGAATATCTCGAGCGGCTCCTGCGCGAGGAAGAGGAAGAGATCGCCCGGGATCCGGAGGGCGAGCGCGAGGAGATCTGGGCGATGTACCGCGCGCGCGGTTTTGCGGACGCTGAGATTGAGGTCATCGCCAAACGACTCTTGAGCGATCCGAAACTCCTCCTCGAGGATATGGCGCATAAAGAATTGGGGATTTCGCCGGAGACGCTGGAGGAGCCCTTCGGGAACGCCATCGTCATGGGAACTGCGTATGTGATCGGCGGTGCTGTCCCGGTCATCCCGTACCTCCTCTGGCCGATGGCCACGGCCATGCCGGTTTCCATCGTCGCCACGCTCCTCGCCCTCTTCCTCTTCGGGGGGTTGAAGGGTCGCGTCGTGCGGCAGAGCTGGTGGCGCAGCGGCCTGGAGATGCTCTCCGTGGCCGGCATCGCCGCGCTCGTCGGGTTCTTCATCGGCCAGGCCGCCGGCCGATTTCTCCACCCATTCACCGGTTTACCTTGATGGACGACTTCCTCTCCACCGTCGCGCTCTTCAAGCGCCTCAGCCCCGCCCAGCGGCAACACCTAGCCGCAGTGTCCCGCGAGAAACGCTACGTAAAAGGGGAAACCGTCTTTCGCGCCGGCGAACCTGCCGAGACCGTCTGCGTCGTCAAGGAAGGCCGCGTCCACCTCATGAAATTCCTGGAGGGCGGGCAGGCCTCGACGACCTGCGTCATGACCCCTGGGGAACCTTTTTGCTGCCTGCCGGCCCTCGACCGCAAGCCCTATCCCGTGGACGCCATCGCCGCCGCGGATTCGATCGTGGTGCGCATCCCGACGAGTGCCTTTCACGAGCTCCTCCAGCAGAACCCGAGCTTCCTGCAAGATTCCCTGTGCCTCTTCTGCGACCGGCTGCGGGACGTTGAGCATAAAAGCTGCATGATCTACGACACGGTCGAACGGCGGCTGGCACAGGCCCTCCTCACGCTCTCCAAGAAGTTCGGCCCGACCATCCCGCTGACGAAGCAGGAGCTCGCGGAGCTGGCCAGCACGACAGTGGAGACGACCATTCGCGTCTTAAGCCAGCTCAAGAAGCAGGGAATCCTCCGTTCCTCCCGCGGTTCGACCACCATCGCTAAATCCGACCAGCTCAAACATCTCGCCGGTTCGTAGCGGCTCGACGCCGACCCATATGATGCCCGTCATAGATGCCCTTGGCACTCCCCTCTATACTTGGAACGGAGGGAGCCCTGATGAACGCCGTGGAGCGATTGAAACGGGACCATCAGATCCTGCGCGCGAAACTCAACGTCCTCGAAACAGCGCTCACCCTCGGGCCGGAGTCGTGGTACGTCCTGCGGGAGGTGTGCTTCACGCTCTCCCGGCAGCTGCAGGATCACATGCGGCGGGAAGAGGAATTGATTGCGCGATGTCGTCAAACCATGTCACCGCATGTGCTGGCGGAGATCGCCCTGGAGCATCAGGACGAGCCGGCGCACCTGCGGACCATCAATCGGCTCTTCATCACCCAGGTGGATTATTCACTCGAGCGGATCAAGCCGGTTCTGACCGAGGCCATCCAGGGCTTGCGTCGGCACATGGCCGAGGAAGAGGCGGAACTCTTTCCGATTCTGGAGCGGGAGTTGCGCGATCAGGAGACGGTCACAACACAGGAGGCGGCGATGCCGACACAGCACGTGGATGAGACGATGACCGTGAACCGGATCGTGCATGACTATCCGGCCACACAACGGACCTTCAGGCGACTCTTCATCAATGTGCCGTACGAGGGCTGCACGTGCCTGGATGAGGTGGCGTGGCGGCACGGCATGAACACCGGCGAACTCGTCAAGGCGCTGGAGCGAGTCATCACCGCCCGCGGGGGCGCGGCCGACGAGCGCGAGACCGCTGACTGCGAAGTCTAGCGGAGGGGCGATGAGCAGACGTGGTGCGTGGGGGTGTGGGTTGATGGGGTTGGTGATCGCGGCCGGTTGCGCGTCGGTTCAAGCGCCGTCCCACCGTCAAGCGGCACTTCGCGTGATTGACGCGCCGCTTGTCTTTGCGCCCCAGGTGCCGCCGCCGATTGCGCGGCGGCAGGCGGCGATCGTGCGCGTTCGCCTAGAGGGCGGGATGGGGGTGGCCGAGATCGGTCCTGGCGCGAAGTACCAGTTCTGGACGTTCAACGGCCATGTCCCCGGACCATTCATCCGCGCGCGGGTCGGCGATACCCTCGAACTCCACATGACCAACAGCGACGCGAGCGGCATGCCCCACAATATCGATCTGCATGCGGTGACCGGCCCGGGAGGCGGTGCGAAGGTGACGACCGTCGTGCAGGGCGAGGAGCGCGTCGCCTGGTTCAAACTCCTGCATCCAGGGTTGTTCGTCTATCACTGCGCGGCTCCGCCGGTCATGGATCATATCGCCAACGGGATGTACGGGCTGATCCTGGTAGAGCCCTCAGGCGGCCTGTCCAAAGTGGACCGCGAGTTCTACGTCATGCAGAGCGAGTTCTACGCGAAAGAGCCTACGGCGGGGTCAGACACGCTGGAGTTTTCGCATGACGAAGGGCTGAAAGAGCACCCGCGGTTCGTCGTCTTCAACGGGCGCGTTGGTTCCCTCGTCGGGGATGGCGCGATCACGGCGAAGACCGGTGAGCGCGTCCGAATTTTCTTCGGCAACGCCGGCCCCAATCTGATTTCCTCCTTCCATGTGATCGGGGAGATCTTCGACAACGTCTACCGCGAAGCCGATCTCATCAGCCCGCCGGCCCACAGCGTCCAAACGACGCTCGTGCCTGCCGGAGGGGCCACGGTCGTGGAGTTCGGCGTCGAGGTGCCGGGCGACTACACGCTGGTGGACCACGCCATCTTCCGGGTGGAGCAGGGCGCGGTCGGATTCCTCAAGGTCGAGGGCCAGCCGCGGCACGACCTGTACGTTTCAGATCAAGACGCGCCCACCTGCCAGGGCTGTCTCGTGCATCCCTAACCAGGTCAGTCGGAGTCACCGCATGCGAAGGGCCGGGGAATCCCGGCCCTGTTGGTATCCGCAGGCTTCCTTGACGGCAAGGGCTGGCATCGCCGGGGCCGAAGCGGTATAATAGTTTCCTTCCATGTTGGTCATCGACATTCCTGAGAATCCCAATTGCTCGTCGGTGGAGATGCGGGTCTTTCACGACCTCACCCCTCCCCGGCGCGTGTGCCACATCCGGCTGGAGCGAGAGCCGGGTCAAGCGGCGTGGTGCGACGTGACCGGCTGGTCCGCGGACGGGACGCCCTGCCCGGCCTTCCTGAAGAAAGTGGATGATTCCGGGGAAGGGGTCGCGTTCCTTGTGTATGGTGGAGAGGCTGGGTTGCGCTGTCGGGTCTCCGGGGAAGACGCCCCGTGGCGGTTGGATGATGCGAGCCAATGGGGAGAGCCCTTTTTCCTGGTCAGCGATCTGGAGGATGTGACGTGAGATGGCTGATACTCTGATCGACCAGCGATTGCAAGAATTCCTCCGCGAGACGCCCCAGGCCACCCGGGAAGAGATCGCGGAATTCCGCCAGCTCGTCGAGCAATATTTTCTCGGGACGATGACGCCGGATCAGTTCAAAGCCCGACGGCTCCACATGGGGACGTACGGGATCCGCAACACGAAAGATATCCACATGATGCGGATCAAAATTCCCGCGGGGCTGCTCAACGCCAGCCAGCTTGAATGTCTCGCCGACTTGGCCGAGCGCTACTCCAAGGGGATCGGCCACTTCACGACCCGCCAGGACATGCAGCTCTATTGGATTCCCACGAAAGAAACCGCCTACTGCATGGCGCAGGCGGCGACCGTCGGGTTGACCACGCGGGAAGCCTGCGGCAACAGCGTCCGCAACGTCACCGCCTGCCCCTTTGCCGGGATCAGTCCCACCGAAGTCTTCGACGTGACCCCGCACGCCGAGGCGGTCATGCGGCATTTTCTGCGCAATCCCGCCAGCCAGAAGCTGCCCCGGAAATTCAAGATCGCGTTCGAAGGATGCCCGCAGGATCATGCCCGCACGCCGATCCACGATATCGGCGCCGTGGCCGCAATCAAAGAAGAGGGCGGCAAGCGCATCCTCGGTTTTCGCCTCTACGCAGGCGGCGGCCTTGGGGCAGCGCCCATGCAGGCGATTCTTTTGGAACCCTTTACCCCCACGACAGAACTCTTGCGCACCTGCGAAGCGATTGTCCGCATCCACGACCGATTGGGCGACCGGAAGAATAAGGCGACCGCGCGCATTAAATTCGTCGTGAAGCGGCTGGGAGCTGACGCGTTTCGCAAAGAAGTGTTCGCGGAGCGGGACAAGCTGCCGCAGTATTCGTATCCGGACATGCAGGTCACGGAAACAGATGAGCAGCCCCCGAAAGCCTCCGGCGTTCCGCAGGCTCCTTCCGTGAACGGAATCTTCAGCCGCTGGATGATTACGAACGTCATGGCGCAAAAACAGCCGGGCTTCTCGACCGTGACGATCCGGCTTCGGCTTGGCGACATTACTACCGCCCAGATGCGAGCGCTCTCCGGCATCATCCAGCGCTACTGCGGCGAGCGGCTGCGGGTCAGCATCGAGCAGAATGTCATGCTCCGCTGGGTGCGGACGGAGCATCTGGCCGCCCTCTTCAGCGAGCTGGAGCCGCTGGGGCTGGCCGAGCCGGAGGCGCACCGGCTCTATGACGTAACGTCCTGCCCGGGTGCTGAGACGTGCCAGCTGGGCATCGCGGCCTCGCGGGGCCTCTCGCGCGCGATCGAAGCGCATTTCAAAGACGTCGGGCTCTCCGGCGAGGACATTGAGCATATCCAGATTAAAGTGAGCGGGTGCCCCAACTCCTGCGGCCAACATCACATCGCGGACATCGGGTTCTTCGGCGGAGCGCGCAAAGTCAACGACCGCCTCACTCCGCATTTTCAGTTGATGCTCGGCGGCATGACGGCAGAGGGGGTGGCCCAGTTCGGCCAATCGGTGCTGAAGCTGCCGGCGCGGCGCATCCCGGAAGCCATCGTGCAGATCCTGCAGCTCTACCGAAACGATCGCCAGTCCGTTCAAGAGCCGTTTAAGACCTTCGCCTCGCGCGTCGGGCTCGACTACTGGAAGCAGGCGCTCGCGACTTTTGCAACCCTGCCGTCGTATGAGCAAGCCCCCGAGGCCTACCGCGACTGGGGCGCTGAGACCGAGTTCTCGCTGGGCGGCATGGGCCCCGGCGAGTGCGCCGCCTAGTCCCGCTCTGCCCCCGTTTTTCCTCCCGGTTCTTTGCTGACGCAGATCATAGAAGTCCCTTGCCGCTTTCGCTATCCTTCCTCCAACCACAGGAGGATTGCGGATGGATGCTGCGCCTCAAGCCGAATTCCGCTACCAGCCCAAGCGGTGCGCCTTCTTGCGCCAAGTCGTCTGGGCTATCAAAACCCCGCAGGCCGACGGTTCCTGGCACATCGTCAATTGCCTCGACAAGGATGAGGGTTGTTTCAGCCTCGAGTGCGCCTTCACCACTCCGTGCGGCGAATGGCCCTTTCAGGAGTCGCGTGTCGAGCAGCCACGGGCCGAGTCAAGACCGCTCGGCAGCGCTGCATGACGCGCATCATAGAAAGACCGGGGCTCTTCCTGCATCATAAGAGTCAACGGGCGTCGTGGAATGGGAGGTGAGTCATGAGACAACTTGGAGCGGTGCTCGTGGTGGTCGTGCTTGCTGCGGCGGGGTTTTGGGCAACGCGAGCCCACGGGGAAGGCGGGTTGACCGCGCAGCCCGGTGGTGGAGGGATGGCGCTGCGCACGACGCCGGGGCTGCCCCGCTATAGCCTCGGTGATTTGACGTCGCAGACCTTGACGGTGAAAGCCTGGAAGGCGCTGGAGGCACGGGATCACGCGGCGGTGGCATATTACGCGAAGTGGTGTGTGAACCTCTATGCGGAGGAAGCGAAGAGTCAGCAGGCGTCGCTCAAGGCGTTTGCGCCGACGGAACGAGTGCACGAGTACGCAGCCCTCAATGATGTGGGCACGAGCCTGTTCATCCTCGGCGAATCGTTGAGGGTCCAGAAGCGCCCGAGTGAGGCGGCGGTTGCGTTCCGCCGGGTGATCCGAGAATTCGGATTCGCCCAGTGCTGGGATCCGCGAGGCTGGTTCTGGAATGTCGCCGACGCCGCGGCGATTCGCATGGGGGTGCTGGGTCAGGAAGGGGGAACCCATGGACGCGACGGCCCAACTTCGACAGGATCATGAGGAGCTGCGCGCCCGGTTCGCGCTCCTCGAGGCGCTGCTTCCGCTTGAGGAAATGGGGAGCGAGGCTCTTCGCAAGCTGGCTGACGGGGTCAGCCGGCATCTTCGCCAGCATGTAGAAACAGAGGAGTGTGTGGTGGCCGGATTGCTTGGCGGCGTGACGCGCCTGGAGCCGGCGGACCTGGCGTGGCTGATCGCTCGGCATCAGGAGGATCGGGCGGAGCTGGATCGCTTTTGCGAGAGACTGTGCACGTGCGGACCTGCGAGTCAAGCAGAGCTCCTCCCGTGCGGATGTCGGTGCCTCCAAGCGTTGCGGCAGGCTCTCGCACGGGAAGAAGCGCAGCTCTTCCCGCTGCTCGAACAGTGTGCCGCGCAAGATTCTAGACATCCAATCGCTGCCTGATAGAATGCAACAGTCCGACTTCGGTATGAGCGGCAGATATGGAAAGAGAGTGACGGATGGGTAGGGAGTTGGAATCCGAAGGGCTATCGAGCCGCTCGTTATGGATCGTGCTGCTGATACTCGGGCTTATCGGGCTCGCCATTGTCCTGCTGACCGCGCCGGCCAGCAGGCTGTTAGGCGAGAGCGAGCACGCCATCCGTGGCGCCCTCCATGGAACCGCGGCGGGACTATTCATGATCACCGCAACGATCGGCCTGTTCCAGGCCTACCGGATTTTTGCCGTCAAAGCCTGGAACATGGCCGAACTCCAGTTAGGCGGCGTGGTCAATGCGGTGATGGCGGCCTTCACGATTCTCTCAGGCAACTGGATCTACATCCCATACCGGGCCCCGCAGGGGCCGCGTGGCCGACCCCGCCGGCATCCTCGGCGCCTGATCGGGGATAAGGGCTACGACTCCGATCCCTTGCGGCAGACGTTGCGACGGCTGGGCATTCAGCCGGAGTTCCCCATCAGCGTCGTGCCCAAGACCGCCTGGGCCGACATCGCTGGGTGGTCGAACGCACCTTCAGTTGGTTGAACCGCTCCCGCCGGCTGCGGATTCGCTATGAGCGGCGTCCGGACATCCACCTGGCGTTTCTCCAGTTGGGCTGTGCGCTCGTCTGTCATCATGCCATCACACGCTGGTTTTGAAAGGCGCTCTAAATAAAAGAGGAGGTCTAGCATGAGAAGAGTGGTGTGTGGCGTTGCAGTGTGTGTCGCGTTTCTCACCATGAATGCTGCGGCGTTCGGCCAGCAGCCTGCCGAGGAGGCATCCGGACAGTACGTACCTCGATCCGAATATGAACGGTTGAAAAAGGATTTCGAGGCGCTGAAAGAGCAGGTGGCGCAGATCCAGCAGCACACGGCCATGACTACCAAGCAGTCGATGCAGCCGTCCGTCCAGGGGCGTGAGCAGGTTGTAAGGGAAACTAAGGAACAGCGGCAGGGATTCGATCTACTGCCGGGCAGCGACCTGACGCCGGGGTGGGAGCGCATCCGGGCATCCGGTTGGATGGGACCTGGGCATCGGGCGTCGAAGAGCGTCCGTATTGCCCGTGCAGGCAACATGGACCTGTTCATGGGGTTGGACACCGTCGGGCGCTTCCAGTACCTGACGCAACGTAACGTGAAGGATACGGTCGGTAGCGACAGCGTGCTGCCAGGCCAACTATCCCCAGGGTTCCAGACCGCGTTCGGGAACCTATCCTTCTTAGCCGACTTCGACAAACAAATGGAAGTGTACTTCGACATGTTCATCGCCGATCGGCCGCACCAGGATCATCCGCAGGGCGATGAGGGCTACATCCTCCTCCGGTCGCTGCCTGATCCTCTCGGTGACACCCCGTTCGTCAAGGTCATCTTCGACACCATCGACATCAAGGCCGGCCAGTTTGAGCTCGACTTCGGGGATGCGCACTATCGCCGGTCACTCAATGCGGCGGTGCAGCGCAATCCGCTGATCGGCAACTATGTGATCGATCCGCGCGACACAGAGATTGGGATGGAGGTCTCCAGCGATGAGGGCCGCTTCCCGATCAACTGGCTGCTCGGCTTCGGCAGCGGCAGTGATACAGAGGACTTCCAGAAGAACCACGGCCCATCGCTGCATGGTAAACTCTGGGCATATCCGCTGAAACAGCTCCGGACCTCCTCCTCCATCTACTATGTGGATCAGTCGAAGACGCCCAGCGGCTCGAGCTCCCGGACGAACCTGTTTCGAGCGAACCGCTCCGGCGGGCCGTACGCCGGCATTCTCGACAACAGCAGTGCACCCGGCGAAGTCTTCCCCGTGACGGGCAAACGGGTACTCGCCACGCAAGTCGATGCCACGTGGGAGGGCAATCCGGTGGAGTTGTATGGTAACTTCGGCTGGGTCCAAGATGGCGACAACAACGGTAATCTCTCCGGAAGCCCCCGCACGTCGTGGCTCTATTGCGCAGCGGAGGGGAGCTACCACTTCACACCGCGCCTCTACGGCGCCCTCCGGTACAGCGGCACTTCAGCGCTGCGTCTCGTCTCGGCCGCCGACAGCAGCAGCGACGTCGGGTCGGATGGTCTGGTGCACCGGATTCAGATCGGGGGTGGCTACTGGCTGACCAAAACCGTTCTCCTGAAGGGCGAGTATGTCTATCAGTTGTATAGCGGGTTTAGTTCGGACGGCTCGCAGGTCAGCGGCGTGGACGTCTGGCGCCATCCCCATTTCCAGGGGCTACTGGCAGAAGCGTCGTTCGCGTTCTAGCGACGCGGAAGCAGATGCGACACGCTCCCCTGATCAGAGTGGCGGGTGGGCTCCTCGCGGCGCTTCTTGCGGTCAGGGCCTCGGCCGAGTCAACCGCGACCGAGCGATTCGATGCGGACCTCGCGTCCAGTCGTGTGACGGTCGAGGGCACCTCGACGCTGCATAACTGGAAGGTGGAAGGACAGAGCGTTAAAGGCTACCTGAGTATTGATGAGCAGGAGCTCGCCGCTCTCTGGATGCGTAGCGGTCCATTCCCGCACGCACTCACTGCAACGGTGCGTGTGGACATTCCCGTCACTTCGCTGACGAGCAGAAAACGCGGGATGGATGAGACGATGTATAAGGCGCTGAAGGCCACAACGCATCCGACGATCACCTACTCTCTTAAGTCGGCCACGATCCTGACGCGCCAGGTCGCTCAAGAGGAGGACGCTGATAGGAGCCTCACCATCGAGGCCACAGGGGTCCTGATGGTGGCTGGAGTCGAGCGGCTGATGGACATTCCGATGCAAGTAAGGCGCCTGCCCGAGAATCGCCTGGAGATCAGAGGCGACGCCTCACTGCGTATGACGGAGTTCGGCATCGATCCGCCGAGAGCGATGCTGGGCACGCTTCGCACAGGGGATGAGGTCCGCGTGCACTGGACGTGGGTACTGGCCCGAAATCGAATCGATCAGCGTGATGAGCGGTAGTCCCAAACCATGCACCGGACAGCCATGGTACTGCTAGTCATATCCACCTCCACATTATTAGCCAACGCAGAACTTTCAATAGCTCGGGTGGACCAAGCTCAGACAGATCTCCCCGTGACCGCTGAGGAGTTGATGCCCCTCGAGGCTCGCCGCGGTGTCTACCTCGTAACGGAGGGCGCTGAAAAAGGCATCCAGGTGCCGTTCACACTCGAGCCGCACGGCGATCAGTGGATCCTGACAAAACATGGGTTGGCTCAGCACGAGCTGCACCGCGATCATCAGGGCAATCTGCTAATCGATCGAGAGACCGATCTGCGCCAGGATCGGCAAATCGACTACGTCTCGCCCATCATGCTGTTGCCTGCCACGGTGGACAGCACTATGTCCTTGACAGGAAAAACGCGTGTGATCGTCAGGAGCACACGCACCAGATCAGTCAAGTACCGTGGCACTTGCACCTGGCAGTTGGAGTTGATCGGCGTCGGTCCCGTCGAAACGCCAGACGGGACGGTCCCCGCCTATCGTCTGCGCGCGAAACGCGAGATCCACCTCCCTCTCGCACAGATCTCGATGACGATCGACTTTGAGTACATGCGTGGAAAAGGAATGGTTGCCACGGGCGTCGATCAGGTCGTCCATGCCCTCGGCCTGTTCACCGAGCGAGAGAGGTGGCGTCTTGAACAACTACCCTAGCATGACTCGACTCTTGGTTACCTGCGCGGCGCTATACCAACTATTGCGATTTCCTGGACAGCATCGCCGCCTCAGTCGGTGCCAATAACTACCAAGCGTACAGATGCTCCTTGAGGTGTATTGGCTCTTCTAGCACGTTCACCTGTGCTATCATGGAAGCCCCCCGAGGTACCCCCATGCGACTGCAACGTTTCGTCCTGCTCGGCTGCCGCCTTCTCGGATCGCTGGCGGTTGCGGTGTCGCTGCTCATCGCGATTGCGGCGGTGCTGGCGTGGGGCACGATCTATGAGGCCCGCTTTGGGACCGCCTCGGTCCAGCGCTTCATCTATCAGTCCTGGTGGTTTGAGGCGCTGCTCGGCTTCTTGGCGGTGAACCTCGCGGCGGCGGCCATCGAGCGCTACCCCTGGCAGCGCAAGCACACGCCCTTCCTGCTGGCCCACATCGGTATTATTCTGATTCTGTTCGGCGGGATCCTTGGCGGACGGCTCGGCGTGGAAGGGCAGATGGTGATTCCGGAAGGCCAAGCCTCGCAGACATTGAAGCTGCCGCAGAGCGTCCTCATGGTTCGCCAGCCCAATCCCGGTGTTGCGCATGTCATCCCGACGCAGTTTGAGACGACGGCCTGGATTCACGAACCGCGCGTGACGATTCCCCTTCCCCTCGAAGGCCGTTCGATTTCGCTGACCGTGGATCGCTACTACCCGAACGCCGCCGTCTCCGAGGTCGTGAGTGACGCGGGAACAGCGGACAACCCGGCCGCGCATCTCGTCATGCGCGATCAGGGACAGGAGGACGACCTCTGGCTCTTCGCGAAGGATCCGGAGCGGTTTGGGGCGCGGTGGGGAGAGGCCCATCTGCTCTTGTTGGATCCGGATTCGAACGCAGAGCGCCTCAACCTGCTCGGATTGTCATCATCGAATGAGTCGGCGCGCGGCACGGTGACCATCGAGTTATCAGCGCAGCATCTGAAGCAGGCGATTCCCGTCCCGCAGGATTTCAGCCGGCCCATTCCCATTCCCGGCACGCCCTACAC
>Ga0209824_10001834_pt1 | contig 11429 bp, 8 predicted proteins | sample VDWuncwatermetaG_FD_184124 | JGI IMG/M metagenome (GOLD analysis project Ga0209824, IMG submission 184124) | Wastewater microbial communities from Netherlands to study Microbial Dark Matter (Phase II) - VDW unchlorinated drinking water (SPAdes)... ...
TGGTTACGGCCCGTGTGGTGGCGAGCCAATCCCGATGAGGAAACTACCGACTGGAGAGCCGTGTGCGGGAGAACCGCACGCACGGTTCGGAGGGCGGGGACGGCGAAAGCCGTTTCCGACCCCTATCAGACTCTAGCAGAGACACTACACTACCACTGCGCAGCAAGCTGCGGGGAATGAACCCATAGAGATTCAAAACTAAAAATTAACAACTAAGAATTGAAGAAGAGGCTGGTCAAGGACAGGAAGGTTGTATATGATTTCTTGCGAGTCTGGAACAAAGGGGCAGGATGGCCGACAAGATCATTGACCTCAGAAGCGACACGGTAACGAAGCCTTCGCCGGAGATGCGGCGGGCCATGGCCGAGGCCGAGGTGGGGGATGACGTTTTCATGGAGGACCCGACCGTCAACCGGCTGCAGGAGCGGGCCGCGCAGCTCTTTGGCCGTGAAGCTGCTTTGTTCGTCCCTTCGGGGTCGATGGGGAATCTCACCTGTATCATCGCCCATACGCGTCCCGGCCAGGAAGTGATCTGCGAGGGGAAAGGCCATATTTATAACTACGAGATGGCCGCGATGTCGGCCGTCGCCGGGACCCTGCCGCGGGTGGTTTCCGCCGAAGACGGGATCATGACATGGGAGCAGATCTCCCGGGCGATTCGTCCGAAAGTATATTCCCGCTCCCAGACCGCTCTGATCTCCCTTGAGAATACACACAACATGGCCGGTGGGACGGTCTATCCGACCCAGCTTATGCACGAGATTTGTGACCATGCCCACGATGCCGGTATTGCTGTTCATCTCGATGGCGCACGGATCTTCAACGCCGCCACCTATCTCGGCGAGGGGGTGGTGGAGATGACGAAAAAGTCCGATTCGATCCAGTTCTGTTTAAGCAAAGGACTCGGGGCGCCGGTGGGATCGGTGATCGTGGGCTCGAAGGCCTTTATCGAACGCTGCCGCAGCATCCGCAAGATGCTGGGCGGGGGAATGCGACAAGCGGGGGTTCTAGCGGCTGCGGGCCTGATAGCTTTGGAAAAGGGGCCTAAGCGGCTGCACATTGATCACGAAAACGCCAGGTTCCTTGCCGAGAAGCTTTCCGAGATTCCGGGTATTCAGATTAATCCGGCCAAAGCGCAGACCAACATCGTCATCTACGACATTCAGCAAACCGGGTTGTCTTCGGCAGATTTTCTTGCCGAATTAGCCCGGCGGAAAGTTTTAGGAGTGCCGGTGGATGCGGAAAAAATCCGCATGGTTACTCATCTGGATGTCGACCGGAAAGACGTGGAAGAAGCCGTCGAGACGATCCGGGAGATGTTAAAGAGTCATCTTTAAACAGACGGTCGAAAAGGGCCCGTCAAACAATTGGACGCTGGAAAGGAGCATCGACGTATGTCACCCAGGCTGCTTGTGCTATGGATCTCGTCTTTGATTTTCCCGCTGAGCCTCTTTGCGCAGGACCGATACTTAGTCAGCTACGGCGGATTCGCCGGCTATCAGGTGCCCGTCTGGGCAACCAAACATCTCGGTCTGTTTGAAAAATACAACCTTAATGTGGAGCTGGTCATGATTCCCGGCTCCGCCAGGCAAATCCAGGCTTTGCTTGGGGGCAGCATACACTTCACTCAGATCGATGCTACGGGTCCGGTCACGGCGTTTCTGCGAGGTGCGGACCTCGTCATAGTCGCCGGCGCCCTCAATAGATTTCCGTTCAGCGTGGTGGCGCATAAGGATATCCGCCGGCCTGCGGACCTAGTGGGTAAGAAAATTGGGATCGTAAATTTCGGCGGCCAAAATGAGCTTTCGGTGCTTCTTGCTTTGAAAGAATGGAACATACCGAAGGAGACGGTCAGCATCATTTCCGCCGGGGGGACGGAATCGAGGCTTCTTGCTCTTACCACCAAAGCCCTTGACGCGACAGTCCTGGCGCCTCCCGAAACGATCAAGGCAGAAAAACTAGGCCTGCGAATTCTCGCGAATATGAGTGATATGAATGCCGCGTTCCCGCTGGATGTGGTCGTAACGCATCGGTCCGTTCTTGAAAAAAAGCGCGACGTCGTCAAGCGCTTCCTGCAAGCTTATATCGAGGCGCTTCACACGGTGAAAACCAGCAAAGAAAAGACAGTCGCTGTTTATCAAAAAATGCTCAAGCAGCAAGATCGCGGCATCATAGAAATAACCTATGATTACTACGCGCCGAAGTTTTCCATGCCCCCGCGTGTCAGCAGGGAAGGTTTGCGGACCACAGCCGATTTCATTACTCAAAGGCAAGGGGGTTTAAAACCGGCAGTAGAGGTGGAGCGGATGCTAGACGAGAGCCTCCTTGAGGAGCTTGAAAGAGAAGGGTTTTTCAAGAGGCTAAGGTTGCCCTGAATCTGTATTACTCCAATTGGGGGGGCTAATGTCCATCCCTACCTGCCAGACAGACTTGAGTTGACATAACGTGTCATCATCGGATACTTTCCCGCTTACAAGGGAGGAGCAGGCCAGTCTGCTTGCGTGTGGGGGATACCAATGCCACCCCCGATGCACACCTTACGGTGTCAAGTTGAACGCAGGCCGCAGGGCAAAGGTGCACCTTTTGCTCGTGTTGGACTATAGAGCTTTTAAGCTAATCGGACGTACAAGACCAGACCCCCCACAGCTGCATCTGACCATTTTCCTTCTCGACCCAGCCCGGTGATAGCTTAAGACACATAAATCCCTTTGCTGCCATCTATGTGCTTCCCATTTTTCTCACATCGCAAAGCAGGGCCTTGAAGACGGGAAAGCCCGAGATGGGGTCGCGGTTGTCGAGGTCGGTGAGATAGTTGGCGTTGGCTTCCCGCCATGCCTCAGCCTGTATCGGATTGCCTCCTCCCACGTTCACTTCCACCACTCCAGGTACCACTGCATCGGTAACCCTCGCCGTGAAGGGTACCTTTCCCCGCGGCGACTCCACCCACACGCGATCCCCCTTTTTGATCCCCCGAGCCGCCGCGTCCCTGGCGTGGATCAACACCAGCGGCTCGGGTTGTAGCTTCAGGAGGCCTGGGATGTTGAGATGCTGCGACCGATAGGTCGATTGAATCCTGGCCCCGGTGTTGAGCACCAATGGAAACTGCCGGGCCAACTCAGGGCTGGCCAGGGGCCCCTCCAGGGGCTCCGTATACTTGGGGAGCGGCTCATAGCCGTGCTTGGCCAGCAGGGTTGACAGGATCTCGACCTTGCCCGTAGGCGTCTCAAAGCCCGGTTGCCCATCGGAGCGGAGCTGTCCTGTTTCGTACTTGCGGTAGGTTACGGACTCCGGGAAGCCAATCCCCTCCGGATGCTCTCGTAACTGCTGAAGCCCTACCGGGTGATCCTTCAGGGCGAACTTCACAAACGCCTCCTCGTCCTTGGGGAAGAGGTGTCCATAGCCCAGACGCTCGGCGAGCGCCACAAAGATATCGTAGTTGCTGCGGGCTTCGCCTAGGGGAGGTATAACCCGATTGCGGAGCTGAACGAAACCGGGAGAGCGATGATAGCTGTAGTTCTCGAAGTAGGTCGTCGCCGGCAGCACAAAATCGGCATACATGGAGTCCGCTGTGGGGAAGCGGTCGATGCAAACCAGCAAGTCCAATCTCTCCAGGCACCGCTTCCAGAGGTCAGGGTTGGGATAGCCGGTGAGGATCGAGGCGCCGGCGATGATCAGGGCTTTGATCGGGTAGGGATCGCCGTTCAAGATGGCCCGTGGCACTTCCATGAACTGCGCCGACTTGGTGAGCTCGCAGAACAGGGGGTAGCGGTCGTAGCCGATGGGCTTGGGCGAGATAGGTGGCTCAAGGTTGGTGCGGTGATAGGGAGACTTCCCTTTGGCTCGCAGCAGGAGCCCCCCGGGAACGTCCAAATTGCCTGTAACGGCGAACAGGATAAGGAGAGCCCGAAGGCTCTGCACTCCACAGTTGGAATATTCCAGGCCCGTGTACGTGTTAAAGGTGGCGTGCTTGGCCGAGGCGATGGCCCGAGCCGTTTCAACCACCACCTTTGCTGGCACCCAGGTGATGCGTTCCACTTCTTCCGGCGTGAAGGACTGCACGTACTCCCCTAGCGCCCCAAAGCCGTGAGTCCACTTCTCCGCAAAGTCGCGATCGTACAGCCCTTCGTTAATGACCGTCCGTAGCATTCCCAGGGCCAGTGCCCCATCCGTGCCGGGGCGAATTGCTATCCATTGATGGGCCTTCTGGGCCATCTCGCTGCGCATGTGATCGATGGCCACTACCTTAGCCCCGTGCTTCTTGGCCGCCAGGATCTTCTTCATAGCGATGGGAGGCGAATCCGTGGCCGGGTTTGCTCCCCAAACCACGATGAGGTTGGCGTTGGCATAGTCGGGGGAGGTGGCCCTCATGGGCAACCCCAGGGTAGAAACAGGCGCCATTAATTGGTAGGCAACCGCACACAGGGAGCCGCAGCCGCAGTTATTGGGGGAGCCAAAGGGGAAGATCAGGCTCTTGGAGCTGTTCATCTCCACGCCACGCGGGGCAAAGGCATCGATGAGGGAAGCCTCGAAAAGGCCGCGGCCTATGTACGTCATGACCGCCTCTGGACCGGTCGTGCGCTTAATGGTTAAGAGCCGCTCGGCAATGCGGTCGAGCGCCTCATCCCAGCTTATCCGTTCAAAACGTCCCTCCCCTTTTGCGCCCACACGTTTCAAGGGGTAGAGCACTCGATCTGGCGCATATACCACCTCTTTCGCATAGGCCCCACGAACGCAGACAATTCCCAGCGGATGGTCCTTGATAGGAAGCAGGCGACCGATCTTGCCATCCACAAGCTCTACGTTGACGCCACAACCCCCCGGACAGATGCCGCAGATACTCGTAACTACCTGCCGCGTGCCCAGGTCCTTGCGATGGAGATCCACCACCTTAGTGCGAACGGAAGCCTTCATGACTGACCTCCCGCCAGAGGCGTCTCATTCTCAGCCTCAGCCGGACTCTTGTTGACGTAAAAAACCGATGGATCCAGCTTGAGATCATCCCTCAGAGCCTTCGCTTCTTTACTCGAAACGAGTTGTACAAGATCGCTAGCGGGTTCATCCAGATCGCCAAAGAGCATGGCTTTTGAAGGGCAGGCCTGGACGCAGGAGGGTTGCATGCCCGCGATGACTCTGTGATGGCAGAGGTCGCACTTTTCCACTGCTCCCTCCGCGTGAGCCTCATAATCTTGCTTCTCATGGGGTGTCAAGTAGTCTCGGAAGTAGCTCCGATTCCCCTGGTTAACCAGGAGGACACCAAAAGGACAGGCGGAGACGCAGGGTTTCACACCCTCACAAATACATGATTGCGAGTCAATAAGAACGATGCCACCTTCACCTCTCGTGATGGCCCCGGTCGGGCAGACTTGCGCGCAGGGCATCTCGGCGCATTGCATACAGAGCATTGGGATCCAGGTTTTGGATACTTTTGGGAATTCTCCTTCCTCCTTTTCCTCGATCCGAATCCAGAGGACTCCTGGAAGCGTTGAATTCTCCGACTTGCAAGCGATCATGCAGGCGTAGCATCCGGTGCAGCGACTTAGATCTATGGCTAATCCGTAGCGGGCCATAGTCTCACTCCTTTCTCACACGGCAAGGGTAAGAAACCATCCCAATGGTTCCACTTACGGGATCGGCGAACGAATCGTCGTAGAGATTGTTGACGTTGGTTGAACCGTCCAGGCTGCCGTAGCCTTCTAAGCCTAGGGAATCACAGCCTTGCCACCATCCGTAAGGGATGTAGATCACTTGAGGATGGACCGTCTCGGTGAGAACAGCCTTCAACACCACATTGCCCTGGATCGTCCCGTCTCGTTTGGGGGTTTCCACCATGACCCGGTCTCCGTCTCGGATGCCAACCTTTCGGGCCGTTCTCCGATTGATCCAGACAAAAGGTTCTCTGTCGCACTCCCTTAGCCAAGGCACGGCCCTCAGTTGTCCGTGAAGCCAGTGCATCGGCTTGAAACCGCTGCTTAGAATTAGGGGAAACTCTCTAAATAACTCAGGTGTGCTGAAAGGTCCGGGCTCTGGTTCTCTCCAGGAGGGAAGGGGATCATAGCCCAGGGTCTTAAGTTTTTCTGAGTATATCTCAAGCTTGCCGGTCGGAGTGGCTACTCCTTTGGGCCTGCCGCTCTTCTCGTCCGTGGCAGCATATCTTTTGTAGCGCGCCGGAGGCGGTGAATAAGCGATTCCCGGCGGTGAAGCGTCTAGCTCGTCCACAGTTACCTTGAAGGGCTCAAGCATATCATTGAAGGCCCTCTTGATATCTCCATCCCAGAATTCCTTCGCATAGCCCAGCCTCTTTGCCAGTTCAAAAATGATTTTGAGGTCTGGCCAAGCCTCGTATTGGGGTTCAACGATGGGCCGTCGGTGCATGAGGTAGGGCGGATTGTAGTTGACGAACTCGGACTCCCAGTGGGTCGCGCAGGGCAGGATGATATCGGCCATCGCCATCGCCGGCGTTTGCCAGATGTCCCCCATGGCCAGAAAGTCCAATTGTTTTAGCGCATCCATCATCTTCTTGGAGTTGGGATTTGAAGTCCCCATCCCCGAGGCGAGTGAGAACATTCCCTTGATCGGATAGGGTTTACCCGTGAGGATCGCGTCAGCCACCAGGTTCATCGGTCCCACATATTCTTTGTTGTAAGCCCTGGCCTTGAACCCGGCGGCCGCCACCAGGCTCTTGTTGATCCAGTCCTCCGCAAGGTACTTGGCTCCCTTCACATCTTTGAACGTTAAGTCGGATTCGAAAGTGAGCCCCCCTGGCACATCCCAATTTCCCGTGACAACTGAGAGAAGAGCGAGAGCGAGGGCCGTATAATAGCCGTTAGAACTTCGGTGCAAACCGTTATACCAGTCAGTGCTGGCCGGCCTGGTTGTGGCGTAGAGGCGGGCTACTCTTCGGATATCCTCGGCCGGCACCCAGGTCATTTTCTCAGCCCACTCCGGGCTGCATGCCTCGACCATATCTGTAAAAAGCTGCCATGCCGGCCGGCAGGAGATGCCGTTGACGGAATACGAACCGTTCAAGGCTGGGTCCACATGAGAAGGAAACCACGGATTGGCCGGTTGAGGCGCGCGCGCTTTCGCATTCCACACCAGATAAGGACTTCCATCGCTGCTGACAAAGAGGCCGTTGTCGTCACGCACCAAAAAGGGAGCATTGGTCCAGTACTTAAGAAAATCAGGATCAAACAACCTTTCATAGATAATCACGTGGTGCATGGCGAGGAACAGGGCAAGATCAGTGCCGGGCCTTGGCGCAAGCCAGATATCGGCTTTCGCGGCGGTTGGCGCGAGAACAGGGTCTATCACGACGAGCCTGGCGCCGCGCTGCTGAGCGTCGAGGATCTTCCGGGCAAGCGGCGGCTCGGTATGAAGAATGTTGTAGCCGACCAACAGGATAAAGTTGGTTTTCTCATAATCGATGGAGGGATGGAGACTCTTGTTCCCCAGATGAAGGGGAAGCCCCGGACAACTCCGACTGTAGCAACAGATATGTCCCGTGCCGCCGTGGTTGGGACTGCCGTAAACGCTGGAAAGCCGGCAGAAGAATCTGTACCATTCTGACCCTGATGAGCCGCCCGTGGAGCCTTTCTGGAAGAAGAAAGACTCCGGCCCATAGAGCGCTTTGATCTCATTCATCTTGGCGGCTATGGTATCCAGGGCCTCGTCCCAGGAAATACGCTGCCAGCCGGGGTCCACATCTCCTTTCGGTCTCGTCCGCTTCATGGGGTACTTGAGACGATCTGGATGGTAGATCTCCTGCTTGGCCGAAAGCCCCTTCGGGCAGAGAGTGCCGGCGTTGTTGTCAGAGTTCGGATCCCCCTCGACCTTCACCAAGTAACCATCTTTGACGTAGGCTATGACTCCGCACAGAGCGGCGCAGTGGATGCAATAGGAATGGATCTGTTGAGTGTTATTTATGCTCATGCAAGTTCAGGAGCCCCGTCAGGCTTCCGGAGACGATAGACTGCCTCCAGACCACTATTTTCAAGGGGAGAGTATCCGATAACGGGACGCAGCAACAGCACAACATACAACCCGTTTCCTAGCTCCGGATCGTAGCGGTTGCGGACCCCGAGAAGACCTTCGACCTCAGCGGTGACGCCGGTCTCTTCGAGTACTTCGCGGACTACCGCCTGCTCGATGGTCTCGTCAGGTTCGATATATCCCCCGGGCAACTGCCAGTTGCCCTTACCGTGGCGTGAAGCGCGGCGCACCAGGAGCAGGCGTCCATCACGCATGACCGCTCCTCCCACACCGATGTTGTATCCGGTATTGTAACGGTTCGGTATTGGCATAGAGTTACCTCTTACTCTTCGGAATCAGTCGGCACGAACGGTTCCGTGACCGCGAACAGGCCGGCGGCGTTGTCCCAGGAGATGCGCCTTCGCAACACTTCGTCCACGTTCAACTGCGCGAGAACACGGCGCGCATAAGCTGCATCCCAAAACGGGAAGTCGGTGCCTGTAAGTATCTGTCCTTCGCCAGCCGCCTTTAACGCAAACTCGACCTCGGTTAGATTGTAAATCCGGTTATAGGGATCGGCAGCCGCTCGACATCATCCGGAGCGCAGACGTGGGCGTGGACATTGAAGATCGGCCCGGCATATTCCAGCTCAGCCACCGATCCACTATCTGCCGTTCGGCTTTACTTCTCTGATACCGTAACGCTCCCACATGGCATCCACCTTTTCCAGATGTTCCTTAGGCGGAACGGCGAGAGGCGGGAAGGGATGCTTCTTGGTAGCATCGATACCGACCTTTGAGCTTATCTGCTCCGTGGGTTTGACTTTCTCCCCGTCCTTCAGGGGCTGCGAGGGATCGAGTGTGAGCGGGTCGGTATTCTTAACGATGTAAACATCCTCCGCTGGCTGCATGCGGAAACTCAGCGCCCATTCGACCTGGAAAGAATCGCGGATATCAATGTCGTCGTCCACGACGATTGTGAGCTTACCGAAAACGTCGTGGAGGGACCAGGCGCCCATCATCGCCTTAAGCGGCTGGAAGCGGTTCTGCTTTTTTATCGAGATGACGAGCATGCCGGTAGCGCCGCCGCTCTCGGTAAGGTGCACGTCGGTTACCGCAATGCCGAGGTTCTCCTTCAAGTGGCGGCGGATGACGGCCTCCCGGCCGATGGCCTTGATGCAGCTCGACTCGCTGGGCGGCATCTGGCTCAAGAACGCCTGGTATATCGGCTTCTTTCTGTGGGTGATGCAGGTGACTTCGATGAAAGGATGGTTGCCGCCGGTTCCCATGTAACCGGCATACTCGCCGAAGGGGCCTTCGGGCTCGCGGCCTTGGCAGGGGATCTTCCCCTCAACCACGATCTCGGCGGTGGCCGGCACTACGAGATCAACCGTTCTACAACGCACGACCTCGACCGGCTCCCCGCGGATCCCTCCGGCGACGGCAAGCTCATCAACCCCATAAGGGAACGGTGTCACCGCAGTGAGACCAATGACCGGGTCGGTGCCGAAGACCAAAGCGACATCGGTCCCGCGCCCCTGGACCTCATTCTTTCGGATGTGATGGTTCATGTTGCGCGGCGGGTTGATCATGAGCCCGGCCTTCTTTGGCCCTTTGACCTGCACTCGGTAGACACCCATGTTCTGGATGCCGGTCTCGGGATCGCGTGAGATCACAAAAGGGGAGGTATGGTAGGGGGCTGGATCCTGCCCCACGGTCCACATCGGCGCGGGGAGCATCTCGAAATTCACCTCTTCTCCTGTGTGCACGACCTCCTGGCATGGGCCGCTCTCGACCAGCATCGGTTTGATGGGATTTTTTTGCCCTCGCTCCCACTTTTCTAAAACCCCGTCCAGGTCGGTCTCCAGGGCGGTCGCATAGATGGCTCGTGAACCGCCGAGAATTCCTATCACCAGCGGGATAGCCGATCCTTTGATTCGGTCGAACATCAACGCCGGGCGCCGCTCCTGGGGGATCTTTTGAAAAGCGCGCCGGCAGACCGCCACGATCTCCCAGTCCTTATCAACCTCGGCTTCGATGTGGCAGAGAAGCCCCTTTTTTTCCAAAACAGCCAGGTACTGACGTAAATCCCTATAGGCCATAAGAAGCTCTCTTTGACTGAACGCCGCTACTTTCTTGGCTGAGCAGATTCCGCACCATCGGGCGAGCTAAGAGCGAGATCCGTATTGCGTCGTCTACCCGAGCTTAAGAAGGCGAGCTGCGTTGGAACCAAGAATCCTAGCCTGGTCGGCACGGGAAAGAGCTGCCAGGCGAGTCACCACCTCTACTGGGCGATCATAACCGATAGCGAAGCAGTAGTCACTGCCGATCATGACCCGGTCCGCACCGACCAAGCGAATGAGATAGAGGAGCGCACCGGGATCATGGCTTATCGTGTCGTACGTAAAGCGTCTGAGATAGGTTGAGGGTTTGTGTTTCATCTGCCTGCATTCTTCGGTAATTTTATGGCCTCGATTCATGCGACCTATGAGCCAAGGCAGCGCACCGCCTGCATGAGGCAGACAGAAGCTGAGACGCGGGAAACGATCCAGGATCCCGCTGAAGATCAGATGCGCTGCCGCAATCGCGGTGTCGAACGGAAAACCAAGAAGGTTGTAGGAAAAATACGGCTTGAGACGCTCGGGCCCAATCACCTGGGTCGGGTGAAGAAACACCGGCAACCGAAGCTTCTCAATGCGCTGAAACAGCGGGAGGTACTGCGGATCCGAAAGATCCTTCCCATTGATATTGGTTCCCATGTAAACGCCCCGGATTCCCGGCAGCCTTGACGCCCGCTCCAGCTCCTCCAAGGCTGATGGGATGTCTTGCATTGGGAGAACGGCAAGACCAACAAAGCGGTCAGGAAAGGCTGTGTGGGCCTCGGCTATAGCGTCGTTCATGGCCTGGGATAGTTTTAGGCCCAACTCCGGATCGGCCCAGTAGACCATCGGGCGGGTAAGCGAAAGGGCATGAATGTCCACGCGCTGGCGCTTCATCTCCTTAAGCCTAAGGTCCAGATCTGTAAATGCCGGCCCAAGGCTCAAGCGGCTTCCTTTTATATCGATGACGGTTTCCTTTGGGTGCGTTTGGTCTAGCTTGATTCCGAAACTTTCTCCTTCTTCGGCAAGGATCTTGAGATAAGATTGCGGATAGAAGTGCGCGTGGATGTCGATAATCGGTTTAGAGGCCATATTCATCTAAGCTCTGGCAATTTCCATGTCATGGACAGCAAATGTTCATTCTTGCCGGAGCTGTGGAAGCGACCTATGCTATAACGCCCTCTTGAAAAACACAATCATCCTGCCTTCTAGCTCCTTGACTTTGAGCCAATCGAATGCCATAGATTTTGCTATTAGCTTGACGTGCAAAAGTGAAAAAACCGAGGAGGAGTCCAATGATATACACGGAGAAATTTACGTGGGCCGGGAAGGAACTCACTATCAAGCGTGAAAAGTCTCCCGT